>ENA-OQJH01000218-OQJH01000218.1-human-gut-metagenome-genome-assembly--contig:-NODE-218-length-34195-cov-2.827991_pt1 | contig 34195 bp, 43 predicted proteins | sample MGYA00242597_ERZ504763 | MGnify/ENA primary metagenome ERZ504763 (study PRJEB26092, sample SAMD00036359) | human gut metagenome | host: Homo sapiens | study: EMG produced TPA metagenomics assembly of...
CTGGTTCCATAAGCATTATTGTTTTATTTTTGTTTGGTGTACCACTGCACGGCAGCAAATATAAACAAATAAAGCACAAGTTGTGCTCAATTTCTATTTTTTACTTAGAAACAATTATCTTTGCTCATCCAAAAAGAAAAAACAATGAATCAAGATACGATCTGCGCTATCGCTACCGCCCAGGGCGGTGCTATCGGAAGCATCCGCGTTTCCGGTCCGGAAGCTATTTCTATCACCGGCAACATCTTCAAGCCAGCCAAAGCTGGCAAATTATTGAGTGAGCAAAAACCATATACTTTGACATTCGGACGTATTTATGACGGGGACGAGATTATTGACGAAGTGCTCGTCAGTCTTTTCCGTGCTCCTCATTCATACACAGGAGAAGATAGTACGGAAATCACGTGCCATGGTTCTTCTTATATTCTTCAACAGGTGATGCAATTGCTTATCAAAAACGGCTGCCGTATGGCCCAACCGGGAGAGTATACGCAACGTGCTTTCCTCAATGGAAAGATGGATTTAAGTCAGGCAGAGGCTGTGGCGGACTTGATCGCTTCTTCATCTGCTGCCACCCATCGTTTGGCTATGAGCCAGATGCGAGGTGGTTTCAGCAGAGAATTGACGGAGTTACGCAACAAATTGCTGAATTTCACCTCTATGATTGAACTGGAGTTGGATTTCAGCGAAGAGGATGTTGAATTTGCCGATCGTTCTGCATTAAGGAAGTTGGCAGATGAAATCGAACAGGTCATTTCGCGGTTGGCTCATTCTTTTAGTGTTGGTAATGCTATTAAGAACGGTGTCCTGTAGCTATTATCGGTGAAACAAATGCCGGAAAATCGACTTTACTGAATGTATTATTGAATGAGGACAAAGCGATTGTCAGTGATGTCCACGGGACAACGCGTGATGTGATCGAAGATACTATCAACATCGGAGGAATCACTTTCCGATTCATTGATACTGCCGGAATCCGGGAAACCAATGATACGATTGAAAGTCTCGGTATCGAACGTACTTTCCAAAAGTTAGATCAGGCAGAGATTGTTCTTTGGATGGTAGATGCTGTGAATGCCGCTTCTCAAATTGAACAGTTATCGGAGAAGATAATTCCACGTTGTGAAGGAAAACATTTGATTGTTGTATTTAATAAGGCTGATTTAATCGAAGACAAGCAAAAAGAGAATTTACAGTCTCTATTAAAAGACTTTTCTAAAGAATCTGCGGAATCTATTTTCATCTCGGCCAAACAACGAGAGAACACAAGTGAACTGCAAAAAATGCTTATTGATGCAGCACACTTGCCTACAGTGACACAAAATGACATTATTGTGACAAATGTAAGGCATTACGAAGCTTTAAATAAAGCTTTGGAAGCTATTCATAGAGTACAAAACGGACTTGACTCGCAGATTTCCGGAGATTTTCTTTCGCAAGACATACGGGAGTGTATATTCTTTATTTCGGACATCGCTGGTGAGGTTACGAATGATATGGTGCTTCAGAATATCTTTCAACATTTTTGCATCGGCAAGTAAGTGGTGATTACCAACGATTAGCATATATCATCAACGATTATCAAGCGTTCATTTTGAGCGCCTTTCTTTTTAGCCTTATAAGCGATAGTTATCGTTTATAGGGCTTATTCAGCTCATTTTTGTACCGCATTTGTTGCTCGCTTGTTAAAGCCTTGTTTCTCACCAGCAAGGTAGTAGAGATTTGAGACACAGTGAGACGTGGTGAGACGCACTGAAACAAAATTGGAGAAATAAACGGAGAAAAGAATGAGCAGCAACATCGAAATCAAGAAGAAATGCAAATGGTGTGGGCAAATTTTCATAGCTCGCAAAACGACTACGAACTATTGTTCTCATAGGTGCAACAATGCAGCTATAAAGAACGGATTAGGCAAGAGCGTATAGCGACTTATCAAAAAGAGTTCTCAATAAAGACGGAAAAACCATCTATTGAGGACAAGGAATTCTATACCCCACCTGAAGCAGCAAAACTCTTAAGGATTAGTCGAGCCAGTATTTATCGCTATATGGCAGATAACATCATAAAAGTAGTTCAATTCAAAGGTAAGACATTAGTCAGAAGAAAAGATATAGAGCTTCTGTTTGAAAATGCAGCGGAATACAAAAAGAGAGTACCCATTGAGAAAGCCCCTATCACCGACTTCTACACCACCGCAGAAGTCAAAGAGAAATATCATGTAAACGAGTCATGGATATTTGTGGTAGCCAAGAAGAACAACATCCCCCGAACTTTCAATCGTGGTAAGACCTACTGGAGCAAGAAACATATTGACGCTTACTTTGCCAAGAAAGCCCCGAATCCAGACATTACCGAATGGTACAGCTCCCAAGAAATGCAGGAGAAGTTCGGCATGACCCTATCTGCCATCTATTGTTTCGTTTCCAAGAATGCCATCCCCAAGAAGAAAGAGGGCATCATGGTGTACTATTCCAAGAAGCACGTAGATATAGCCAAGGGAATTGCCATACCAGAAGAACCGCAATATTATACGGTAGCCGAAGCGATGGAGAAGTTCAACCTCACTCGTGACCAACTCTATCACTATGCGAAGTACCATAATATCCCCAAGGTCAAGAAAGGCAAATACACGTTTATCTCCAAGCCCGAATTAGATAAGTTGCTTGCAGCCCCAAAGATTGAATAAGTTATTTCTTGGTGAATATACCCACCATTGAATCACCTTATTCCTTTGCACCAAACAAATGTAAAATTCTAAATATCAAACAGTATGTCACACACATGTACAAAAGTAACAGTTCGTCAGAGAGCGATTCGGAATAATCGCATCTCCTTGTATCTGGATTATTATCCGGCAGTCCGTAACCCCGAAACGATGCAGATGAGCCGCAGGGAATACCTCGGCATCTACATCTATGCCCATCCGAAGAACGAAATGGAACGGGAGTTCAACAACGATATGTTGAACAAGGCAGAGGCTATCCGCTGCATCCGGGTACAATCGCTCATCAATGAAGAGTTTGGCTTCTTGGATAAGACCAAACAGAAAGCCGACTTCCTCGCCTACTTCAAGAAAATGTGCCGGAATAAAGACCAGAAATGGCAGTTTGTCTATCAGCATTTCTACAACTTCGTCAAGGGACAATGTACCTTTGGCGATGTGAATGTGGATTTATGCAAGAAGTTCCGTGAGTACTTGCTGAACGCCAAGCAACTCAAACACAGCAACCGCCACATTTCCCTCAATTCGGCATCCGGCTACTACTCTACATTCAGAGGATTGTTAAAGATTGCCTATCGAGACAAATGGTTTCGAGAAAACATCAATGACTATCTTGATAAAATAGAGCCACAAGATGTGAAGAAAGAGTATCTGACGCTGGACGAAGTGAAGCAACTCGCTGCCACACCTTGCGACATTCCTGTTCTGAAAGCTGCTTCTCTATTCGCTTGTCTGACAGGCTTACGTATCAGTGACATTCTCAATCTGCAATGGGAAGATTTCACTATCGCTCCCGACCAAGGTTATTGCTTGCGCATCAGGACACAGAAAACACAAACGGAAGCGACACTCCCCATCAGTTACGAAGCCTACGAACTATGCGGAACACCCGGAACAGGCAAAGTATTCAAGGATTTGAAACGGAGCATGATTAATTATCCGCTGAAAAGCTGGCTCAAAAAAGCAGGAATAACGAAACCGATAGCTTCCATTGCTTCAGGCACAGCTACGCCGTCATACAAATATCCTTAGGTACAGATATTTACACGGTATCAAAGATGCTAACGCATAAGAATGTGTCCACAACTCAGATTTATGCCGATTTGGTCAATTCCAAGAAACGAGAAACAGCCAATAAAATATCACTCAAATAGATATAACTATGAAACGAGGAATCATAACAAACAACGAACAAAGCATCCATATTTCCGATGGTGAAATATGGATGACCGCTTGGGAGCTTGCAGACTTGTTTTATACAACTGCTTGGACTATCCATGCAGCAATTAAGAGAATCCTGAAAGCTAATGTTTTGAGGAGCCACGAAGTTTGTAAGTACATCAAATTGGAGAATGGGAACAATGCCGATGTGTATAATCTCGATATGGTTATAGCCCTATCCTATCAGATAGACACCGGGCATTCCGCAGCATTTAGGAAATAGCTAATAAACAAAGTCGCTCGTAAACAAGATTACAACCTCTTGTTATATTTCAACAAGGATACAAACCATACATTGTATTGCTAATAAGCAATATCTCTATACCCTATTGATTATCTGCATTGTTTACATTAAATGATGCAGATAATTTTTGTTTTTAAGATACACAAGCCTATTTACCCAACTATTTTCATCCAAAAACAAGAAATTTGCAATGCGCTTATTATTAAGAGTGTAACGTGGTGAAAAGTGATGAAATATATCGTCAAAAGCCCATTAACAGGCAAAACTATGGATTTTTTCAAAAATTAATCCTATATATTTGCACACAAACGATTAATACATACCACTATGGAGCAGAAAAAGATAGAACATATAACATTGCATCTGATTGTTTTTGGTACAATCGCAATCATTGGTGTTTTAGCCCGCCAGACCGTGCTACACTATGGTTGGGATGAGTTCAGCAGCTACCTCATTTTAGTGGTAAGCTCCATTATCATGGGAGCTATCTATCTCAATCTGCAAATGGTATTCAGACAACTCCTTTCACCTACAATAGAGAAGTGCTTTATGAGATTTGAATGCTATCGCAACAAGGCTGTAGTCGTAGAAGCTCCAGCAGCAAACTCGGAACTTGCCGGAAGTTCTATAAATTCAAAACCTATCATTTCTGAACCTGAACCCGAAATTGAAATCGAAACTACATCTGACATAACAGAAGAAGTTTCTACTCTATCATATTACGAACCCAACGAAGATGTGCAGAACTTCCAAAGGAGGAAACCACGCCTTCTACCAACAACACATCTATCGAAGAATCCGACCAGCCATCAGAATACGAGACTCTTCGTGCAAACGCTATGGCAGAGAAAGAACGTGCCTCACAAGAAAAACTCAATAAGGTTATCGCATACACAAAACAAACTTTGGTTTCCTATCTTGATGAAACGGCACTTAATCGCTTGTGTGGATATGTGGCAGAATATTACTTGTTAGATACTCTGCCTAAAGTTGAACCAATAAAGGTCGATTCTCAGTTAAAGACCATTGACATCATGCACTTTGGATGGAATATCGGCAAGGCATTCAGTAAGCCACGCTTACAGACCGCCACTTTTATAAAGAGGGTATTTACCCATACCCTCCGTGATTCGGAAATATCTACTATTGAACGTAAAATGTCGCATACAGAATCAGAATGCAAGATTAAATTAGATAGAAAATTGCATAACGCAATACCATTAGGCATTGTCCATTGCATCCCAGTAGTCCATATCCATTTTCATGACTTTAAGGACTTTCTCTGTTTGCAATCCCAAGCCATAGTCATAAATATATTCTGTTAATTGCTGACCATTTATCAGGATAATAGTTGGTGAACCGTTAAGGCTTTCCACATATTCCATCGCACCTTTAGAATAATCAGAGGTGGTGATGAATACACCTTTCTTGGATGGTGTTCCTGCAACAGCTCCTACAAAGCTCTGAACCTCATGACGCTGAACATTATTATCTAAAGCATATCGCTTTGCCTGTATGGATATATGATTAAATCCTAAAATATCTTCTTTAATGATACCATCTATACCACCATCATTAGATAGTTTCGTTACAACACCTGAGTTTTTGACCTCGCCACCATACCCCATTGCTTGAAGTAATTTCACAACTAACCGTTCAAATTCTTGTGGCTTTTTACTTAATATAGTTGTCAGAATTTGAGATTGCACATTCTGCTTTATCCTATCATAAGAATCAGCTAATTCTTCTTCCGGTGTACGTTCATCATCATTCCCAAATGGGAAGAAGTGTTGTTAGCATCCTTATTTTTAGAACTTTTCTTCGGAGTTTTCGCATTCACTGTTACTTTGATGAACTCATTTATTTGTTTCTCCGTGCATGAAGAAAGCATAGACAGTCCCTTTTCGCTGATTTTATAATCACCTCTTTGGGGCTTTTCTACAAGACCTGCAATAAAAAGATACGATAAAGCCCACGAAATACGGTCTAAGAATATTTCGCCATTACCAGAAGGATACCAAGCATTCATTTCCTCATCGGTCAATCCAAAATGCTTAGCCAAAGGAATGCGTAAATCTTTAGCTCTCATAACTATCCCGGCACTTAATTCTTTCAATGCCTGTATCCGTATTTCTTCAAATTGCGGTATCATAAACGACAATTGTTTTATAGCTTCAATAACCACTGGTATTTCATGACACAAAGGTACTTAAATTACTCGTAATCATCACTTATTACCATCAAAAAGTTATTCATCAGTTATATTTTGGTGAATGATTCCACCATTGAAACACCTGTTTCCTTTGCCGTCGAACAATTAAAAACGATTGGCGTATGCAAAAAGAAACAGTAACATTTGATAAGCTGCCCGAAGCGGTAGGTTATCTGACCGAACAGGTCATCGAGTTGAAAAAGATGGTAGCGGAACTCCAGCCACAGCCATCTGACAAACATGTGTTGGTAGAAATAGAGGATGCTTGCCGTATCATCCGAAAAGCCAAGCCTACCATTTATACATTGGTACGCAAAGGACTGCTTCCTGCCTATAAGAAAGGTAAGAAACTCTATTTCTATGAAGACGAACTTCTTTCTTGGATTGAGAACGGGCGTAGAAAGAGTGCAGAACAGACTTACGAGGAGATGCTGGCAAATATGCAAGGCGGTGTCCGTCATAAGTCCAAATCATCCATGAAGTTTTAATGAGTAGAACTATGGATACATCCTCTATTAATCCGGCATCCATCATTGACGAAGCGGTTGATTTAAGTATGCGATTGGCTGGCACTGATTTTCCTGTCAGCATATTCCCGACAAAAATCCAACGCATCATCAGTGAGGTTCACGAATGCCATAACTACCCGACTGACTACATTGCCTCTGCAATTTTTGCAGCGATTGCAGTTGGCATCGGTAACACGCATCTTGCCCAAATCAAGCAAGGCTGGATAGAAAGCCCTATCCTGTATATGGCATTGATAGGAAGACCGGGAGCAAACAAAAGTCATCCGCTCAGCTTTGCGATGAAACCGTTTCTTGATTACGACTATCAGCAGAATCAAGTCTTTGAAAAGCTCTTGCCAAGTATGATGAACTGATGAGTATGAGCCGCAAAGAACGAGCGGAAAGCGGTGAAGAACAATTTCCTCAGGAGCCAGTTCGTAAACGCTTCTTAATTTCGGATGTAACGCCTGAAGGTTTGAGCCTTATCCATGCGCAAAACAAACGTGGTTTATGCTTGTGGGCTGACGAGTTATCCGCTTGGTTCAAGAACTTCAACCGTTATAACAACGGTTCGGAAGAACAGTTCTGGCTGTCGGTGTTCAGTGCCAAGACCACTATATCCGACCGCAAAAATGCCAAGAGTTCCATCTTCATCAAGCGACCGTATATCTCAGTTATTGGTACTATTCAAAAGAAGATTCTCAGTGAGTTGGCTAAAGGTGAACGTTCCAGTAACGGATTCATCGACCGCATTCTGTTTGTGATGCCCAATCTGCAACAGAAGGCTCGTTGGAATGACAAGGAACTACCGGAGAACATCGAACAAGAATGGAATGCCATTATTGACAAACTGATACAACAAGAGTATGCCCTCAATGAGTTTGGAGAGATAGAACCGCAGATTCTTCTTTTCACGGAGGATGCCAAGAGACGGCTTTACGAATGGCAGCACCACTTCTCAGAATTGTGCGACCAAGAGACAAATGACACCATTGTGAGTATCTATTGCAAGCTGGAGATATACATCATCCGTTTCTGCCTGATTATCCAATTAGCGCGATGGACCTGCGGAGAGTGTGGTAAAACATATATCGACCTGTTGACGGTAGAACGAGCCATTAAACTGACGGAGTATTTCAAGGAATCCGCATTGAGCGTTCAAAATATACTCAATGAGAACATGCTCAACAGCCAACAACAGGCGATAGTCAATCTACTTCCTCCATCCTTACAACTGCCCAAGCTATACAGATAGCCGAGCAAAATGGAATGAAGGAGCGCACATTTCAACGCTTTCTCAATGACAACATCGGGACATTGTTCCGCAAAGAGAAGCATGGAGAATATTCAAAGATTAACCCGTGACATTTTTGTCGGTTTTGACACTTTTCCAGCGAAAACGACAATAACGACAAAGTGACACACCCAAAAAGAAACATACAATGAGTACACATAGATTCATATTAGAACCCTACAAAGGTGTCAGCACTCGACACACTTGCCCGAACTGCCACCACCAAAGATGTTTTTCCAAGTACATTGATACGGAGAAGCAAATCCAGTTCCCTGAGTACGTGGGGCGTTGTGACCATGAGCAGAAATGCGGTTATCACTTCACGCCTCGTGATTACTTTGAGCAGAACCCGTCTGAGAAAGAAAAGTTTGCGGAGAAGGAGAATAGTTTCAGGAACTATGCCCCTATTAAGGAAGCACAACCAATAGCTACTTCCTACATTGATTTGGATATAGTCAACCAATCATTGCGTGGCTATTCTGCAAACAAGTTGTTTCAATTTCTATCGGCTCAGTTCGGAGAGACGGAGACATTGGAACTCATGAAAAGATACAAGGTTGGTACTTCCAAGTATTGGGACGGTGCAACCGTATTCTGGCAAACGGACAATCAGAATAAAATCCGTACAGGTAAGATAATGCTTTACAATTCCGAAACAGGTAAGCGGATAAAAGAACCATACAATCATGTTACGTGGGTGCACTCCGTATTACACAAAGGTGATTACAATTTGAAGCAATGCTTCTTCGGTGAGCATCTGCTTCCTGAAGACAAAAGCCGTCCTGTCGCACTGGTCGAAAGCGAGAAAACGGCACTCATTGCTTCCTACTATCTGCCGCAGTTTCTATGGATAGCATCAGGTGGAAAGAACGGTTGCTTCAATGCCAACAGCCTATCCGTTCTGGTAGGAAGAAGCGTTGTGTTATTCCCCGATTTGGGGGCGACCGACTATTGGCAGAGCAAAATCGGTCTGATGAAAAGCTACGGGATTGAGGTACGAATGTTCGATTATATGGAAACCAATGCCACCGAAAACGAGCGAAAAGAGGGGTACGACATAGCCGATTATCTGCTCAAAGTGAAGCCCGACGAAGCTATCCTGCAACAGATGATAAAGAGAAATCCAGTCTTGAAAACACTGATAGATATATTCGATCTGAAGCTCATCAGCATACAAAAAGACACTCCGCTGCCGAAAGTTTCACAGCCTAAGAAACGAGGATTCAGACTTTGAATACCGGAAGAGGAATCGAGACTTTTTACTGTAGCAAGTTAATGTCGGTGTATTACATTTCCCGACCACTTGCTCCTCAAAAAGTCTGAGGAGGCAGCTCCCGATGGTCACAAATTATTCACTAAAAGCAATTCCAAATGGAAAAGAAATATACGATAACTCTCCGTCTGTCATACGACCAATTCGCATGGCTCGGTGCGCTTTGCAGACGGAGCAAGCAGACCCAAAGCGCAGTCATCCGTTCGCTCATTGAGAGCGGAACAGTACGTGAACGAATCACGAAAGAGCATATCCACATCATCCGTCAGTTGATAGGTGAAAGCACCAATCTTAACCAATTGGCGAAGCAGGCAAACACCTACGGATTCTTTGCTGTTGCCGAAAGATGCGAGGAGATGGCGCAGCGTATTAACCAACTCATAAAGCAACTGAAAGATGATAGGTAAGCAGACCAAAGGGACATCGTTCAGTGGCTGTGTCCGCTATGTCCTCAAAGAGGAGAAATCCAAATTGCTGGAAGCTGTCGGAGTGAATGGCTCACCCGAACAGATGGCGGAGCAATTTGAATTACAGGCGTTGCTCAACGACAAGGTAAAGAATATTGTCGGACACACCTCGCTCAACTTCTCTCCTGAAGATGGCGAATGCTTGAAGTCTGATGATGCGTTGATGTTGCAAATCGCCCACGACTATATGAAACTGATGGGCATCGAAAATACGCAATACATCATTGCCCGGCATATCGACCGTGAGCATCCGCATTGCCATATCGTTTTCAACCGAGTGGACAATGATGGCAAGACGATTAGCGACAAGAATGATTTTCGCAGGAATGAGAAAGTTTGCAAAATGTTGACCGCCAAATATCGCTTGCACTTTGCCAATGGTAAAGACCATATCAAAGAGGAACGCTTGCGCCCATACGATAAGGCAAAGCACGAGATATACAAGGCATTGAAAGAAGAACTGCCCACAGCTCATAGTTGGGATAATTTGAAAGATGCGCTTGCCGACCGGGAGATTGATATGAAATTCAAAGTCAGCCGGACTACACGGGAAATACAAGGTGTCAAGTTTGAACATAACGGCTTTTCTTTCTCCGGCTCAAAAGTAGGTCGAGAGTTCAGCTACTTGAATATCGACAACCGACTGGAAGAGAATGCTTGTGCATCTTTGTTGGAGTCTGCCAAACAGGAATCCAAACAACAAAAAGAAGAGGTACAGCAAAGCGTTTCCCATTCCGATGATAGCTTTGGCATCAGTCTCGGTTTGCTAAACGGTAGCTCATCCTACGATGCCACTGCCGCAGAAGAAGCAGAGTTCAATCGCCTAATGAAAAAGAAAAAGGCTAAGCGTAAGCGAGGCTTTCATTTATAATTCTCTATTTATTAATTTTTAAAACCCAATTATTTATGGTACAAAAAGATTTAATTCTTGATTTCAATCTCTACTTGTGTGAGAAATTTGGCTACAGAGAAAGCTGTAGCGTGATGTCCCATGCCAACGGCTTTTGTGTGGACATTCGTGAACGTGATTTAGACTGCTATATCCGCTTCTGGGAGTATAGCTGTGGAAGAGGCAACTTTCCCGACTGGTCTATCATCATTGTGCGCAGTAATTTCAAAAAGAACCAAGAAGAAAGCCTGAAAGACTTGGCTCGGTTCTTCAAGGAGTACATGCCACGCTATGGTTACAAATACCTATGTACCGAAGATGATGACCACAAGTACTATCAGACACTTGGTTTAAAGTGTATAATGGACGGTTTTTGTCCCAATTATGCACTAGCACTGAAAGATTTAAATATCTGATACATGGTCTTTAAGTTAAGGAGGGGATTTTTCCTCTCCTTTTCTCTTTCCGATACGCCCCATTATGAGAACGTGCCGTTTGAAGTGCCGGAGGGATGGATGTGGACAACTTTGGGAGTTATCGGTACTTGGCAATCAGGCGGAACACCTAGCCGTTCAAATAAATCATATTATGGTGGGAATATACCTTGGCTTAAAACTGGAGACTTAAACGATGGATATATTACTCATATTCCTGAATTTATTACAGAAGAAGCAGTCGTGAATTCTTCTGCAAAATTAAATCCTGTAGGAAGTGTTTTAATTGCAATGTATGGAGCGACGATTGGCAAACTGGGTATTCTTACATTCCCGGCAACAACAAACCAAGCATGTTGTGCTTGTATTGAATACGATGCTATCGACCCAATGTTTTTGTTTTATTTCCTTTTGTCTCAAAGAACAGCATTCATCGCAAAAGGTGGTGGCGGAGCCCAACCGAACATTTCAAAAGAAATAATAGTAAAGACCTATATCCCTTTACCTCCATTTCTAGAGCAACAGCGTATTGTAGCTGAAATAGAAAGATGGTTCTCGTTAATTGATATTATCGAGAATGGGAAAATGATTTGCAAAACATTATCAAGCAAACCAAAAACAAAATTCTTGACCTTGCCATTCATGGAAAACTCGTATCGCAAGATCCGAATGATGAACCAGCCATTGAACTCTTGAAACGTATAAATCCCGGCTTTACACCTTGTGATAACGGGCATTATACGCAGTTGCCCGAAGGATGGACTGTTGCACCGATGCAAGTACTATGCTCTTTGGTTGATGGTGATAAGCAAAATGGCATAGAACGAACAAATCTTGATGTCAAATATTTGCGAGGTGAGCGTGATGCCAAGACTTTGACTTCTGGAAAGTATGTTACTGCAAATTCACTTTTGATTTTAGTAGATGGCGAGAACTCTGGTGAGGTATTTAGGACTCCGATTGACGGTTATCAAGGTAGTACTTTCAAACAGTTACTTATCAACGAAAATATGAACGAAGAATATGTACTACAAATTATCAACTTGCATAGGAAAGTCTTGCGAGAAAGCAAGGTTGGTTCTGCCATTCCCCACTTGAATAAGAAATTATTCAAAGCAATAGAAGTTCCTATTCCATCTTACAAGGAACAACAAAGGATTGTAATGGCAATAAATATTGCGTTTAAACAACTGGATTTGATCACGGAGAGTTTATAGGCTCTCGTGATAGTATCTAATTGGTCAAAAATTCTTTGAACAGTCTCTACAATTCGTATCTGTTCTTTATATGGTGGTAAGGGAAAATCAAAATTACCAATAACAGAAGCACTGATATTAGGCTGTGCTCCTCCATATGCAATTTTTAGTATTTCATCAACTTTCGATTGCATATAAATATTTCGATAATCGGGAAACAATGAGGACTTGTTTAAGATTTTGATATTTCCTACACGTTGATTTAGGTATGCTATTTCATCAAACAAATATACTCCCATTTTTCCTGTTGTTGCTCCAGACATGGCAATCAGCAAATCTCCTTTCGAAATCTTAAATTTATTGTCCGTAATGCCCTCAACATAAACACAGTCAGTTATATCTATAGTATTATGAGTGATATTCGATATACGAACTAATGGTATTCCTTGTGACTTATAATCATTGCTGCTGAAAGCAAAGCCATTCTCAATTCTACACAAATCAGATAACTTGCATATAGCCCATCCTTTCGGTAAGTTCGTATAATGCCCGATACGTACCTTTATATTATTACCATATTCATTCTAATTCAATGTAGTATGGTAACAAAATTCAAAAATCAATTGGCAAAGAGTAATTTGGCCAAAAACACAGTCTCCTCTTATGTGTGGACGGTGCAGTATTTCCTCAATCATTATGGAGAAGTGAACAAGAAAAATCTTTTGGCATACAAGGGGTATTTGGTGGAGAACTTCAAACCGCAGACAGTGAACCTGCGCTTACAAGGAATCAACAAGTTCCTAGAGTTTATAAAACAGGAGAAACTAAAAGTGAAGTTCGTAAAAGTACAGCAAAAGAACTTTTTGGAAAATGTAATCAGCGATGCCGATTACAAATTTCTCAAAGCCCAACTTAAAGCCGATGGTTACGATGAATGGTATTTTATCGTGTGGTTTATGGCTGCTACAGGCGCACGTGTTAGTGAATTGCTCCACATTAAAGCGGAACATATCAAGGTGGGTTATCTCGACCTGTATAGTAAAGGTGGAAAGATTCGACGGCTATACATCCCAAAGAACCTACGAACAGAAGCCGATAAATGGTTGAAGAATCAAGGCCTGACATCTGGCTATATCTTCCTGAACCGTTTCGGGCAGCGCATTACTACTCGTGGAATTGCTTCCCAACTCAAGCATTTTGCCGAAAAATACGGAATGAACAAGGAAGTAGTTTATCCTCATTCATTCCGTCATCGTTTTGCTAAAAACTTCCTCGACCGCTTTAATGACCTTGCTCTACTAGCCGACCTTATGGGGCATGAGAGTATAGAAACCACTCGAATCTATCTTCGTAGAACTGCTAGCGAACAGCAGAAGATTGTGGATAAGGTCGTAAACTGGTAAAGCCGCATTAGCCCTTAGAAGTGTATTGATTTACACTTCTAAGCTTTTTGAATATTATCAAGAACAGAGAATAGTTTTTTTATCTTTTGAACAATGCGTTGTTGCTCGGCAAGAGGAGGTAGTGGTATTTCAATTTTATGCAAAGCATTAGAAGATAGTCCAAGTAATCCTATACCTTTCCCTCCTATCAAATTGTTCTCTTTTAAATACGCCAATGTATAGTAGTAAAATGGTACACATAAATCAATCTTTGGACGAAGTCTATGAATGTGATTTTGAATGCAAATATCGTAATCATAGTTCCAAATTGCAGAGCGTCCAATATCGCCGCCTTCACACACAAGTAAATCCCCCTTTGTTACAGTGCATTTATCTAATTCACTCTCTTTGAAAGACATTTGCTTTATCACTGTAAAATCAAACTTATTCCAATACACATTTGAAGTAGTCAAATAATCTTTCATTACACCGTCCCTGTTGACTGAATTAAGGCTTTACCTGTATTATGATTAAAAAGTTCCCCTAAAATTGTTTGTTGCCATCCTGCGGGATAATGCCCGTTATCACAAGGTGTAAAATTGGGATTTGTACGCTTCAAAAGTTCGCTTGCCGGTTCATCATTCGGATCTTGCGGTACGAGTTTGCCGTGAATGGCAAGGTCAAGAATTTTGCTTTTTGTTTGCTTGATAGTGCTTTGCAAATCTGATTTACCTTGTTCTATTTGGTCAATTAAAGCAAACCATTTCTCTATTTCTACTACAATACGATGTTGTTCTGTAAGGGGAGGTATGGCAATATTCAAATTCAAGGTACTTTCTGAACCAATGTTACCTTGACTAACATTTCCTGTTTCTGTGGAAAATATCGCATCTAACACATATTCTCCTTTCAATACAAGACATAAGAAATCTATATTGATTTCTGAAGAAAAACATCTAAGACAACCAACACGTTGATTCAGAAGTAAATTCTTTTTAATTGATGGGACTTTTGCCGTGTAGAAGTAATCTCGTTTCCCTTTTGTCCCTGTCATCGTGAATAGAATATCGTCCTTTTTCAACAAGTATTTTTCTGTTGTCTTACCGATTACATCTTCAACAAACACGGGCTGTATATCAAGTATCAGATTGTCATTCTTGACATTCCCAATTCTTATAACTTGCCAATCAGATTGATTAACATATGTATTACTTTTATAGGCATAACCACCTTGAAAACTAACAATATCATCTAACCTGCACCACACCCATGAACTCGGCACTTCAAACGGCACGTTCTCATAATGGGGCGTATCAGAAGTCTTTGCAGACTTCTTGCTCCGCTTGATTTTTCCTTCTTTTATCAGTCGTTCTTTTTCAGCCTTGATTCGTTCGAGCAGAACTGATGCAGGTTCATCGTTAGGGTCTTGCGGTACAAGTTTTCCATGTATCGCAAGGTCGAGTATCTTTTGACGTAACGCTTTTGTATCCATTGTTGTATATCTGTTTGTAATTGTGCAGCCAAAAACTGCACAATTACTATTCATTTTCTTCCAGTTTCTTTAATTCCTCATTTTCTTCAAACTCTTCAATCCATTCCTTCACCTTGGCTTGCAATAAAGCCTTGTTGGGGAGATAGAGTTGATAAGCAGAAGCATAGATGTTAGCATCCTTAGGCAAGGTAAGTTCCACTAGTGCATCGTTCTTCTCCTTACACAGTAGAATACCAATTGTCGGCTTTTCAAAGTCTTGTTTGACATAGCGGTCGTAATAGTTGACATACATCTGCATCTGCCCAAGGTCTTGGTGAGTTAGTTTGTCTATCTTCAAATCTATAAGCACATAGCATTGTAGCAAACGATTGTAAAACACCAAGTCAACAAAGAAATGCTGCTCATCAAATGTGAACCTTTTCTGCCTTGCTTCAAATAGAAATCCTTTGCCAAGTTCTAATAGGAATTGCTGCATCTTGTTGATAATGGCATTCTCTAATTTAGACTCTGAATAAACTGCATCGGGTTTTAGACCAAGAAACTCTAATGTGATGGGATTCTTGATAATGTCTGATGGTTTCCCAATAGATTGTCCTTCCTTAGCCAGCCGCATTACTTCATCTTTGTTACGGCTCAAAGCCAATCTCTCATAAAGACAGCTTCCTACTTGACGGCTGAGTTGTCTTTTAGACCATTGTTGTTGAGTACATTCTATTTCATAGAAACTGCGGGCATCCGGATTTTCCACCCTCATCAGTATAAGATAATGAGACCATGAGAGAGCGAATGTCGGCTCAGAGATACATTCCTCTGACTTCGGATAATCGGCTAACCACTGGTTAGCCTTTTGACTCGGCTTTGGACAACCACTGGTTAGCCCTTTAGAAAAAACAATATAAAACTGCCGTATATTCTTAAGCGTTGAATATGACCATCCGTCTCCCAACCTATCAGTCAGACGTTTGGAGAGTTCTTTCAGCACCGCCTTTCCATATTCGGCTCTTGTCTCCCCCTTTTGCTCATATTCTACTATATATTGTCCGATATGGAACTTAGTATAAACCTCAGCTATATTGACGGCTGTTGCCACACGTTCCCTTGCCTGCGTGACAAGGTCAACAACCTTCAAGAACAGGTCGTTTATATCTTTATCATTTGTGATAATCTCTTTTCCCATAACTCAATTTTCTTCAATATTCGCAAGTAGCTTTTCAAGTTCAACCACAGCAGCACTTATCGTTTGGCTTTATCCTTTATATCAGCCATCAGTTCTGCCAATGAACGGTTGTCCACCTCACCACCTTGCTTTATCCAAGTAATGTCAAGACTTGTTTTGTCTCTGGCAATAATTTCATCTACAGGGTATTTACGCCAACGACCTTGCGGATTATTTTCTGCATCGTATGTCTCTACTCGATTATTATAGCAAGAAACAAAATCATCCAAATGATGCCGTTCCAGTTTATTGGTGGCAAGCGTATGCTTTATATCTGTACGGTAGTCGTAAAACCATATTTCCTTGGTCGGTTGTCCTTTGCTGAAAACAACACGTTGGCTTTTACGCCTTGCGCATAGAAAATACCTGTAGGCAAGCGCAAGATAGTATGTAGATTGAAATCTTGCAATAAGCGTTTGCGAATAGTTTCACCTGCCCCTGCCTCAAAAAGGACATTGTCGGGAAGCACCACAGCAGCACGTCCTCCGGTTTTGAGCATAAGCATCATGTGCTGGAGAAAGTTTAACTGGTTATTCTTGGTTTCTACATAGAAATCCGGGCGGTTGATGTCCACAGAACCAGCCGGACGAGTTCCAAAAGGAGGATTGGCAAGTATCACATCAACAAGAGTTGACGGTTCTTTTTCCAAAGAATCCTCACAAACAATCGGACTACGGTCTGTACCAATACCATGCAAATAAAGATTCATGGAAGCGAGCGTCACCACTAAAGGCGTATTATCCACACCATGCAAAGCTTTGTCACGCAAGAAATCACGTTTTTCTTTACTTGCTGACTGACCTTTCATATAATCGTAAGCTGTAAGCAAGAATCCACCCGTTCCACAAGCCGGGTCACAAACCGTTTCCCCCATTTGCGGATTGATACAATCTACCATTGCCTGAATAAGTGGACGAGGAGTAAAATACTGTCCTGCCCCGCTTTTCTTGTCTTGTCCATTCTTTTCAAGAATGCTTTCGTAGATAGCTCCTTTCACATCACCGTCCATAATAAGCCATTGCTCCTCATCAATCATGGTGATGACCTTTTTCAGATAAACAGGCTTGTCTATCTTGTTTTGCGCCTTCGTATAAATCGTACCTATCAGATTATCCTGCTCACTAAGCAATTTAAGGGTCTCTTCATATTGTTTTACCAAATCCAAGCCATCAAGTACTATCAAATCTGCCCACTGATAACCAGTTGGAATAGCCGACTCTTCTCCAAACATTTCTACATTTTCGGCATCCATCTTCAAGAATAAAAGATAGGTCAGTTGGGTAATATAATCAGTGAATCCAATTCCTTGTCCGGCAAGAGTGGTTGCCAGATTCCATACTTTTTTGGTGAGCGATTGCTCTGTTGTATTATTTGTTGCCATTTCTTTATGCTGCTTTTCTTAAAACTACAAATGTGTAAAGGGAATGAAGTGCCTCGTCTGCCTTCTGCATATTGCCAAACGCTCTAATCATTTGGGCTGCATGGGTAGCATCATCTTCACGAATATCTCTGATAGTACAAGCTCCGTTAGAAGCGATGTAATCCACAATACGACTGATAACCTCTCGCTGTTTGTCAGTTATTTCACGCTGGGTTTGTCCTAACCAAAGATTGAAAAACTGTTTAGAGGTAGTAACTACACTATCCAATCGTTCGATTTGGTGGAAAGCAAAGCGCACAAGTTGTATGATATTGGTCAATGCATCGCTTTCTTCTTTGGTTGTGGAACGCCTTACCGCTTTAAGATTAACTATGGCATAAGAGTTCCAAAGTTGTTTGGAAGTGAAATGGTTGTTTGCCATTTTGAGTTTGTTCTCCAAATCCTTCAACATAGAATAGGTGATAGGTGTTCCTTCATTATTATATATAATGCGTAGTGCTTCTATTTCATCGCTGCGTTCTTTGCAAAATTCCTCGAAAGCTTCTATCGTACTTTTTGCTTCCTCAATGGAAAATCCCTTGGAGATAAGCGTATCTTCACCCGGCATCAATGTATTGACGAATCCGGCTGCAAGTATAAGAAGGAATTTCCGAGCATCCGCATGATTGGCAAGCGGAGCGACTAGCCCTTACGTTCATTGTTAGGCTCATCAGTGCTTACAAACAGTGGAAGAATGCCTTTCTCCAACGCATCGTATATTCTGACAGAAAGCTCCTTCATGTCATCATGAGACAAACGGACAAACTCTTTCCGTTGCGAATCATCCGCCTTGTTGTATATTCGAGCAAGCGTTGCCGCAAGCCGTTTGAGATACTCGTCTGGAATATAGCCATGACTCATACGTTCTAACAGCTCCTTTAGAGTAATCGTCTTTGTTATAGGACCATCATCTATAGGTGCACTGTTTGCACATGTTCCGTCACACCTACCGCATCAACCAAATAAAAACAATCCTTACTGAATGCGTTCGGGGTAACATTGCGAAGTTGCTCATCACCAATAGTACGCACTCCACGCCCTTTCATCTGAATATACAAAGGTAATGATTCCACATCACGCATGAACATCACCACTTCCAGCGGCTTTACGTCTGTTCCTGTGGCAACTAATGTGCAGGTCACTGCAATACGGAAATCCTTGTCGTTACGGAATTGGCGTATCAGTCGTTACTGTCGCCTGCCGAATAGGTAATTTTCTGAACAAAGCGGCCATCAGTCCGTCCAAACACCTCTTTAGCTATTTGTACGATATTTGTAGCGTGAGCTTCATTGAGAGCAAAAATCAATGTTTTGGGCAAATAGTCCATATTTGGTTCACGTTGCGGGTCATTAAACAACTCTGTATAAACCACATCCCGATAGGTCGAAAGGACTAACTTTATCTGTGCCGGATTGATAATACTCCGATTAAGTTCTTTATTTGTATAGATTTTGGTTTCCTTACTACTTACAATCTTAACCTCACCTGTATATCTTGTTTCTTCTTTAAATTTCTCACCCTCTAATATAGCCCCACCCGTTTCTGTGACTTGCGTTTTTATTCTATATACCCGACAATCCACATTCACGCCATCAACAATACTCTTTTCCAATGTATAGTTAACAATGCAGTTATTATTGAAGAATGCCATTGTTTCAGGGATAGGAGTTGCGGTCAGACCAACCAATCTTGCCGTATCGAAATACTCCAGCACCTTGCGCCAGTTCCCATAAATGGAGCGATGGCACTCGTCTATGATAATCATATCAAAATAGTCGTGCGGTAAGTTGGGATTAGGAGGCAAGGTTACTTCCTCTATAGGTTCGTTCTCGTCATCATCATTATCCTCAATCGTTTCTCCTTTCAAGAATGAGAATAGACGTTGTATTGTAGAAATAACGACATTGCTATCAGAAGGAATAGAAGACGAGCGAAGGCGATTGACCGTAAAGATAGTATTGAAAGCATCCCCGTTCTCTGTCAGACGGAAAGTCCCAAATTCTCCTTCTACTTGTTTTCCAAGATTATTTCGGTCTACAAGAAACAACACTCTACGCATTGGTGTATAAGAAAGCATCCGGTAGGTAGCAAGACAAGCAGCATATGTTTTGCCAGCTCCGGTAGCAAGAACCATCAATGCCCGATTTTGTCCACTGCGGAAACTCTTTTCAAGTTCTGTTACCGCCTCATATTGGCAATCACGCAGCCTTTCTTTTTCAATGTAGGGAGTCCGGCAAATGCATCTTCAATTCCCAGCCTCTTTACCAATTCATGTGGTGTAGGGATATTCATGATCTGCTTGAAACAAAAATCTTGTTCACGAAAATCACAGCAATATAGTTCCTTACCATTCGAGGTGAAGATAAAAGGCAATGGCTTTTGATATGCCTGATAGATATTCGGAACACTTCTTGCGTATAAGGCTGCTTGCTCGCATACTTTGGAGGCAAAAGCGTCTGTTTCTTCACGCTTAGCTTCAAGTACCCCTACTGCTTTTCCATTAATGAAAAGGAAATAATCTGCCTCAAGATTTCCTTTCAATAAACCTTCTCTTATGGCTACAGCCGTACAAGTAGGTTCATAATCCTCCCTGTTGACTACTTTCCAACCAGCATCGGCAAACCACTGGTCTATCTTTATTCTTGCTTTTTCTTCAGGAGTCATGTTCTTGATAATATATATTATCAGAAGTTCATAGGCACATCTGCAACAAGTTACAAAAGGAACCAGAACCTCCTAACCGTATTAAATAATTTATTGTAACCTTTCTTTTTTATCAGTTATCAAATCCTTCAAATCAACTTGTAATATCTCCGCAATCCGTTGCAAGGTTTCCAAATTAGGCTGAATCCGATTACAGGCATAGGCATTGACCATACTGAAACTCTTATCTAGCTGTTTAGCTAACCACGTTTGAGAAATACCTTTTTCGGATTAAAACAGTCTTTATTCTATTCAGTTTCATTACTTGATATGATTTTATTAGACAAATATAGGGAATTATATTCGATAATAGTGTATATTTGCATTAAGAAAAGTCAGTTCTTAAATGAGTTATACCTCAAAGTAATTGAATTTAGACATATTTATGGGAAAGACAGTAACAACATATCTCATTGATGGAGACCCAAAAGGAACTCAATACGCATTCATTAGCAACAAAATTTGCCAAATGTTTGTCGTACCACGTTCTAATCTCTCTTATTTGAATACACAAGAGAAGTTACAAAAACCTGCATTCTATATATTGCTGGGGGAAGATGAATCAACCAAGCCGCAGGCGTATATAGGTGAAACGGAGAACTTTAAAGAACGTGTAAAAGACCACGATAGCAAAAAATCGTTTTGGCAAAAAGCACTCATATTTGTATCGAAAGACGCCGATATGACTAAAGTTGATGTGCAATACCTAGAACATAAAGCTATAGCCGAAGCCAAGAAAGCAAACGCTTTTGTTTTAAGCGATAATAAACAAATTCCTAAAGCCCCTAACCTACCGGAGCATCAACAGGACTCAATGAATGAATTTTTCGAAGATGTGAAGTTTTTGGCATCATTTATCGGTTGCAATATTTTTGAAGTATCACAACCCAAAGAAGAACATCTATTCTACACCAAAGGTAGAGGATGCAATGCAAAAGGTTTCTACAGTTCCGATGGATTCACAGTCCTAAAAGGAAGTACTGTTGCCAAAACAATGGTTCCGTCTTTCAACTGGAAAGAAAAACGAGAAAAGATGCTTCAAGATTACACTTCTACTGAGAACGGAATATTGGTATTGACATCAGATAAAACTTTTTCAAGTCCCAGTACTGCCGCAGATTTCTGTATTGGTAGCAGCAACAACGGCTGGTTGGTATGGAAAGATAAAGAAGGAAATACATTGGACTCAGTTTATAGAAAACAGTTGGATTAATAACATATCAGTTGGAGGCAAATATGGAAATTATCAATCTACTAGACTTCACAGACCGCATCGAGTTGAGAGAATGGCTGAAGGTCAACCATAATCGGGTGAAATCGTGTTGGGTTGTAACTTCACGCTCTAAACAGCCCACATACGAATGTATTCCATACATTGAAGTTGTTGAAGAAGCATTGTGCTTCAGGTGGATTGATTCAACTCTAAAGAAATTGCCAGACGGATGCCTTGCACAGCGGCTTTCACCTCATCGCAAAGGAAGTCATTGGACTGAGTTAAACAAAGAACGTTGTATCAATCTTGAAGACCGAGGACTTATGACAGATGCCGGACACCAAGCCTTTGAGAAAGCCTATTCCTACGAAATAGTTCCCAAAGGCTCTCTTATGGAAGAAAAACCGCATTCCTTGATTTAGCCGAGCTTCGTACCGAACGGAAAATCATTCTACAATAGAAAGCCCCATTCGGGAAAAGTCATCGATACCTATCAAATAGTCGAAAGGAAACAGTCTTCGTACCGGTCGCTTCTCCTCCATCGCTACAATCTGCTCACGTCGCAGCAACAACGTTCGCCCCCCAATGATCCGGCAAAGCATCCGAGAAACATCCAAATATATCTTCTCCGATTGCGTATATTGCTGTCCCTGATAATTATTCAGATCATCGCTCAAAAACAAATCTCCGTGTTTTTTTCAAAACATCCATCATTGAGAGTAAAACAATAGCAATCCGAGCTACGAAGAGATTCATAGCCTAACTCACCAACGAGTTCTGTTTCTTCGATCCAATCAAAATCGGCATATACATATAGCGTCTTCATCGCTTACTCTTTCTTCGAAGCACGTTCCCTTGTCTTCAAACTCAAATTCTGCAAAGCTTTTCCCAATTTATCTTCTTTGACCAGCCACAGAATATCATCATCAAGCTGCAGAGCATACAGCACTCGCAAGTATATTCCGATTGCTACCGTCGGTGCGCCTTTCTCTATTCGGAACACAGTCAACGGGGAACAAGTGCCCGTTCCGCCATCTGAGCCACACTCAAATTCCTCCGCTATCGAGCCAGTTTTATCTGCTCTCCCACAACCGACATCTTCTGCTCCAATTTTCGAGGCAACTTAATCCCCATTGTATTCTTTGTCATAATCAACTTATCATATAATATGAAAATATTACTTTTTATCTATTTAATGATATATTGCAGACAAAATCGCAAGACTAGAAGACACAGCAGTATAAAGGCTCTACACTTTTTCAAACGAATCATCCCCATTACACGACATTTTTCCAAGCGAATTAAATGTCTATTCTACAAAAATTACCTTACAACATATATTCAAGATTAGTTTGCTATTCAAATGAAAACCAACTTTACTTTATCCCCGTATTCCTATATACGTTCAATAAAGTAAAGTCAAAATAAGGGAGAAGAGATGGCTGCACTATGATGAAATAACTTCAATCATTTTTCTTTTGGCTGCAAAACGTAGAGTAACCGAGTGTAAAGATCGAACAAAATACAACTCCGAATAGAACACATAACACTCGCATGGGAACCAGAAAATACCTGTGAATCTATCCTCGATTTTACTACCCTTTTGGGCAAAACGAACTCCGACATACCCTATCTTTGTGAACAAGATCTATCGAAGCCCTAGAAGGCAGTTTTTACCCTTTCTCCCTCTGTTCGAAGAGAAACGATAAAAAACATTAAAACATCGGTTCTTAGCGAAAAAACAAGTAACTTCGTAAAGTTTCCACCTTTTAAATACAAACTAGCGAAAATCAGTCAGCATACGATATTACATTGTATAAAAAATTATATTAAGATACTACAATATGTCAAACATTATTCTTGATACAAAAAATGTAGGGAAGATCAAGGGCCTTTTCTACCTCCCCGATTATCAACGGGGTTATAGATGGACCTCGGAGGAAATAAAACTCCTTCTCGATGACATTTATGAAAGTGCGGGAAAGCCATATTGCTTACAACCAATTGTTGTAAAGAAAAGCAATGAGAGGTTCGAGCTCATTGACGGGCAGCAACGTCTTACAACCATATACCTCATCTGCAAGTATATGGAAGCAAAACTGGGAGATCTATATGAACCTAGCTTTAAGTTAGAGTATGAAACTCGTAAAGAATCAGCAAACTTTCTTGGTAATATTGATCTTTCGCTTAGAGAGCTGAATATAGATTATTATTTTATCGCATCTGCATACGAATATATAGAGCAATATTTTACAGAAAAGACACAGGGTGAGCGTCGAGAAATGGCAGCTTACCTGACCAAACTCAATGAATATTTCATATCATCAGTAAACGTCATTTGGTACGAAGTGGATTCTGCTGAGAATGGTATTGAGCTATTTGAGCGTCTAAACATTGGAAAAATTCCACTGACAAGCTCGGAACTTGTCAAAGCCTTGTTTCTTAAAGACAGTGTGCGAGACAAGATGTCAGGACGACAGGAGGAAATCTCACTCCAGTGGGACATGATTGAGCAAGAACTACAAAATCCATCATTTTGGGGCTTTTTGTCCAATATTGATGGAGATCAAATGCCAACTCGTATAGATCTTATCCTTGATCTGATGGTAGACAAATCAGGGAATGATCGTGAAAAGTATCGTACATTCTTTTACTTTGATCGACAAATAAAGTCTCTATCGGAAACCACCACAGAAAATCCGCTTCTTGAGATATGGAGTCGCATCTATCATGTGTTTCTTACACTCCGCGAATGGTATACGAACCATGACTTTTACCATAAAATTGGTTATCTGATTACTATAGGAGTTCCACTAAGGAAAATTTATACCGTATGGCAAAATGATGGCAACACTCCTCTTGCTAAGGATATATTTCTTAGCGAGCTCGACAAAATGATTTCAGAATCAATAAGCATTAAAGATAAAGAAGAGTTACTTAGCTTATCATACGATACAAGGAAAGACAAACTACAAAAGGTATTGACTTTGTTTAATGTGGAAACAGAACGTCTGATGGACGATGGTAAACGAAGGTTCCCATTTGACAAACATAAAGATTCTATATGGAGTTTGGAGCATATCCACGCTCAAAATGCCGAAAGCCTTAAAAAGAATAAAGATATTCTTACATGGCTAGAAAGTCATATTGCACTTTTGAAATCTTCTGAAAGTTCTATTTTTGAGGTAAATAATGAACTTATAGAGAAAATGGAGATATTGATTGAACAACTTCATAGCGATAAGGATCCAGGGAATGTGCGTGAACGCTTTAATGAGATTCAGAAGGAAGTAATTATCATATTCACGTCTAAGGAAGATGTCGTTAAGGAGAATAGCTACTCGCATGGATTAGCAAATATGGCACTGCTAGATGTATCTCAAAACGCGGCTCTTAGCAACTCCGTTTTTGATGTTAAAAGACACCGTGTCATTAATTATGATAAAGAAGGAAGATACATTCCAATTTGTACAAAACACGTATTCTTCAAGTACTATACTCAAGAGGTCCATCGCTTTTCTTTTGGGGAGAGACAGACCGAAGAGATTATGCCGAGGCCCTTAATGAGAAAATTTCACCTTACTATAAACAGGATAATAACGATACCACTATACCCAACTTGACAAATGGAAACTACGACACTGAAGAATCTGATTTCTGAAAACAATCCTTACGGAATAAGTGGAATCACTATACCACGGATTCAACGTGCTTATGCACAAGGCCGATCTGATGCACATGCAGTAAAGACTCGTGAACGTTTTCTATCAGCAATACATGCTGGATTAATAAACAATGGTTTAACCCTCGATTTCATTTATGGTAATATTCAGAATGGTCAGCTGATTCCTCTTGATGGACAGCAACGACTAACTACTCTTTGGCTACTTCATTGGTATGCAGATAAAAAAGAGGGCATCAACGATAAGCGACTTGCGAGGTTTTCATACAACACACGTTATAGCGCGAGAGATTTTCTTATAAAGCTCGTTAACTACGAACCTACATGGAAAACACATCTTAGTGATGAAATTAAAAATGAGGGATGGTTTCCAATGGAATGGAGCAACGATCCTACGGTTAGAGGAATGCTCACAATGCTTGATGAAATCCAAAAGCGTTTTGCCGATATTAATGACTTATGGAACAAATTGGATAAAATTAATTTCTATTTCCGCGATATTGAGGAGATGAAGTTAACCGATGACATTTACATCAAGATGAACTCCCGTGGAAAACCACTCACTGACTTTGAACATTTTAAGGCAGAACTCTTAAAGGTTATGCGTTCTGAAAATGACGATGAAGCTACTGCTAAACGCATTGGCCTTAAGATAGACCGCGAATGGACCGATTTACTTTGGATTTATAGGGATGAGTATAATCTCGTCGATAGCGGTTTTCTAAACTTTTTCCATATGATTTCCCTTATTCTTGTCTATAAGTCAGATCGCTCTTCATCAGAATTTGATTTAGAAGATGATTTCAGTTTACTGGAAAGGCTTTATAAGAATCAACCAAAAAATGTAGTGTTTTTTGAACAAGCCTTTGATTGCATGGTCAATATTCAAAACAAAGCGCAACGTTCTAATTCATTAATACTTAACCCAATTGATATTTTTTTCAACTCTTACCTGTCAAAAGATTATCATGAACACGAAAAAGTTGTCGTATCTCAACAAATTACAGATCTCAATATTTTCAAAGGGGTATTGACCGGAGCCGCGTTGCGTAAAAATACTACCTATTGGTTAATAATGCTCTACTCCTTTCTTATCTATTTAATGAACTATGATAAGATAAAAGAAATGGATTTCCGTCGACGCTTGCGTGTGGTAGTGATCTGCTCAAAAATTCCAGAAACGAAGTTGTCGATACCCCTAATGGTGATGCAGGAAACCGTATGCCCGCAAATCTTCGTCAGGTAGAAAATATTATTCTTTCTGGGGAAATTGCAGATAGTATAATGATTGATAATGACGTGAGACTGAATTTCAATGTAATTCAGATGGAAGAGGAGCGTCAAAAGCTCCAGTTTACCAAAGAACATCCCGAGCATTCTACTGGTCTTTTTCAGTTGGAGGATCACTATCTGCTTCAGGGTCGTACAGATGTTGTTGGGTATGAGAATACTCATCTTTATCAGCGATTCATCCATGTCTTTGATAGATGCTCTCGCGATATTATTGACTGTGCAATGTTAGCAACGTATGATTATAGCCAAAGGATAAATAATTGGTGCATTCAACTTGGTTCTGGGAATCAGGATGAAATTGGCAATAAGGCTTGGTATGCATTATTTCATCCGACAGGCAAAAATCCAGATTTTAATAAGACAAAAAAATCATTACGTTCTCTGCTTGAGATTGATATAGAAATAGACGACATTTACTTACAAGAAAAAATTGATGCGTATCTAACAGAATGCAAGACTAAAAGTCAATACGATTGGCGATATTATTATATCGCGTATCCATGCTTCCGCCCCGAGCGTTATGGCAAATATACTATGTATGATGAACAACCATACGCTCTTGTGGCATTGCACTCTGAAAAGCGTGAATCATCTAATGCCTACCAATGTATGCTTCAAGCACTCATTGAAGGACAAGCAGTAGCAAATTCTGTAGAACGATATGATATCCGTGCGCTCTCTTACAGAAAAGGGCTGTTGAGATGTGAAAACAATGCTTTTGTATCATACTCTTTGAAGGACAATAAAGAGCGTGCCAGATTTATCATTCCACAAAACAAAGAAGGCATTGACATCGTTGACCGTATTCAATATTTCAAAGATAATAGAAAGGATAATGATTACTGGATATATCAGGAAGGTTAGTATTAAATCGTAAGTAAAGTCGCTCTCTTCAATTATAGAGCGACTTTACCTAATTCTATAGGGAATGCTTATTTTATACGGCAGAGCTATAGAGGAAACACTAATCACATCAACGGCATACAAGAGTATCGGGTTAAAAAAATCAAGTATAAAACTCTCTTCATAGGGCGACCGCCTAGGGTCCTTCAAGAGAATCAAATACGAGGTGTTGGCACTGCAGAGCGGTGTTTCTATGCAATACCGCAGCTTTAAGCTCTTTACCGAAAAGACAGACCTTCCCGTAACCAAGCTCTCGATGCGAATGCAAAAGATACTCACCGATTGGTTTGCAAAAAGTTATTAGATCAAATCCACAACTGTTAGCTTCATCGTAGCCTGGAAACCCAAGGATGTCCCGAAGGAGAAACCGGAAACAACTGGCTGACTGGCCGACCTTGTACTCACCCTCTGATCGAAGATCCAACAAAAAGTCGGGAGCCGAAAAGACGGTTTTGCCTTTTTTTCTCTCTGTTTGGAGAAAGAGGAATGAAAAAATCATTAAATCATCAATTTGTTGACGAAAAACAAGTAAATTTTAGAGGCTTCTATCTTTTGATGTAAACTAATGACAATCAATTAGCATAATATGCTGCATCGGACAACTCTACTCCTATACCTTTTCTTTCAGAGATGAGAAAGATAAACAACCTTTACTCATCCAAGGATACTTGACAAGATACCATCAGATCAAAAGCTCAGAAGGACGGTATAGGGATTACACTTTATCATCAATACAAACAAAATGTAACTTCACAGAGTTCAATGAAGAGCAGCCCATGTTACAAGAACATTTTCCACATTTCTGCTTTACTCCTAGCAACATCCCATTATGAAATTCCATGAAACTTTCATTCAACCTCCTCACATTCTTCTCACTCGTTCCGCTTCGCATCATCACTTGCACCCATACTCTCAAGATACTGCAATTCCCGTTCCGCAAACTCACGATTCTCCTCCTCTCCCAGCATTTGATAGAGCAGTTCCCTAGCTTGCGAATAATATTTCAAGTTTACTAATACTTGTGCTGCCCTGCGCCGAAGAAAATGATAAAGTGGAAACAAGGTATTCTTTTCATCACCATACATCTTTATCTGACTGCCAACCAAACTCACCATAGAATAAATATACTCAAGAGCTCCTGTATCCTTCATTTCGACGAGACAGTTGGTAAAATCACGAATCGCATGAATGGATGAATTTCTTTTAGCATTAGTCAAATAATAATAAGCCTTTTCAAAATGCCCTAATGTGAGATAAACAAAACCGATATGATAACAAATCACATAATATTCTTCCTTGCCACGCTCCGGCAATTCCGTCCAGTGGACTTGATAATACCGAAAAATAGAAAGATAACACCCCAACGCCTGAAGATAACATTGCTGCCTGAAAAATTTCTTCCCCCAATAAATAGTAGTCTGCAAGGTAGGCTCGGTATAAGCCAGCAACGCCTGTTGTTCCTCCGTCAGTTCGTCAAACTGTTTGTTTTCCGCTTTTTCTTTAGCATCGTCCAACATATATTTCAACTCCCAATAATCATCATGATCCGTTGTCAATCTAACCTCAATCATACTACTGAATACTCTGCCTTTTGGGTTTCATCGAAAAAGCATCCACTCTGTCCGTCCGCATAGCCGACAACTTATAATAAAGAGATCGTTCATTACTGCCTTCAGCTTTCTCCAACGCAATCACCAACTGCCCTTCAGCAAGTGTGATACAGATCAGAGCATCTTTTCCCGCCTGTCCTTTTTCATCCATCACAGCATCTTTCAACCGAAAAGAAAGAATAGACAATAATTCGGTACGCCTCTCTATCCGCCCATTGCAAACCAGTGTCATTCCCTTTATATCTTCCTGTTTCACTGTACCAAAAAGAGAAAGAATATCCTCTATCTGATCCATATCTTGCCGGGAAACATCGACAGGTTCCAACAGCTTACCATGTCCAATCTCCAATTTTCGTCTTAACAAAGCCAAACGATTTTCGAATTCTTTTTTCACCAACACGTCTTGTATTGAAGCAGATTGTTCTGCCAACTCTTTAAACTACGGCTATCATAAAAGATGACTCAAGCAATACCCGCAAATGTTGTTTTAACTGAGTTTCACTGCCCGACAAGAACAGACAGGCAGACAGACAAGCCGTAAAAGGTGTCTCACTTTCTCCGTCCTCATGACTTTTACGCAAATAGCAAGTCCAAGCTGTGTATCGGCAGTTAATGTTGTTAATGTCAAAAACTATTTTTTTAGACTGTTCATAGCTACATGCATAGAAATCTTTATAATATAACTGAATATTCTGACCTGTTTTTTCTCTTAATAAATGAAAATAACCTCCTTGAAAACCGATGATAATGGCATCAGCATCAATTCTCTTCACTAGTTCACAGTGCATGGACTGCACGAACCTGATAAGCTCATCGGTGGTCATCGCCGAATAAATCTTTTCTTGCTGCTTTTTCGGCTTTGTAACAAAATGATAAACTGTTACGAAAACCACATCATAGATACTAAGACGACAGAAATAATCATATCTTGTTACAGTTAATCTTTGTATGTCTGTAAAAATACAAATTAATCGGGAAATGTTAGAAGTGATAGGATATTTTAATGAATTCCCCTAAGAAGTTACTTAAAAATCCGGTTCAATCAATTCCTTCCGATGCATCCGGTGCCACCTCCACAAAATCATAAAACATAGAGGGAATTTCCATCGGAGATATTCTGAAATACCTAAAAATAGGGATTGTCCATTTCCACATTTTCATCGAACTTTGCAACCCCAAAAAACGAATAAATGAAGAAACTTTATATAATACTGTTTATACAAATAGGATGGATATTCCCGCTCTCCGCACAAAAACAAGATTCCATTTATATCGGAACGCGTCATACATTGTTTTCTGAAATACTGAATGAAGAAAGAAAATATTGGATTTATGTACCTGAGACCAAAGCAGGTGAAAAAGGAAAGGCTTATCCGGTTCTTTATCTATTGGATGGAGATTCCTTCTTTCATTCCGTGGTTGGCTTTACGCGTTTCTTCTCTTCTTCTAAAACCTCAAATTTACCTCCTTGCATCGTTGTTGCTGTCTTAAACACAAACCGGACCAGAGATTTCACTCCTACCTGCTCAGCCGCCCGCCGGGATGGTACTATTTGTCCCTATGATAAGCCGGCAGGTGGTGGAGCTGAACAGTTCTATCGCTTTCTGATAGAGGAACTACGTCTGGAAGTGGAAAATAAAGTTCCTGCCAACGGTACAAACTTTCTTGTCGGACATTCATACGCAGGTTTATTTACCCTACAGACACTGTCAAATCACCCCGAGTCTTTTGACTCGTATATAGCAATAGATCCAAGCTTATGGTGGGACCGAGGAGTTTTTCTACAACAAGCTGCAAAGAATGTTTATCAAAAAGACTTCTCCGGCAAACATTTGTATGTTGCTTTCGCTACCCGCCAACGTCCTGCAATCAAACTTATTCAGTTTTCATTGGCCGACAGCTTAAAAAATAAGATCATCCCTGAAATGAAAAACAAGCATTTGCATGTCATTTATAAAAAATTTCCCGACGAGGTGCATGGCACTATTGCTCTTCCTGCCATTTTCGATGGGTTAAAATCTCTATTTCATAGCACTATTTCAACCAAAGAGGCAACATGATAATTTCTTGCAGTATTCAGTTTCTCACCTGTTGCAAATACGCTCCGGTTACTATTGGTAAAAATAACATAACTGATGCTGATAGTGTAGTCACTCGCTCGATTCCGGGGTATTACGTAGCTGTAATCCTTGCCTAATTTCCTGTTTAACATCAATTTAAGATTTCAAACTCTATACTTATCATTTTCTAGAATAACAGGTTGAGACATTGTATCAACCTTGGCTACAGATTTATACTATTCTTTCCGGAAATCATGTCATTAGGGTTATAACATCTGTAATTTATCTACACTGTATTTTCAGTCATGTATTTATCTTTGCATCAAGATTCTGAAATTCAAAACTTAATAAAATCAAGTGATAATGAAACGTATATCAGTCATCATGATTGCAAGTTTATTTGTTATAGGAATACCTGCCATAACACAGTCCGATCCGGTTCCCAAGAAAAATGGTAATAAGTATGTGCTTTACGAAAAACGTACAGATAACGGGGCGGTCTGTCACCTATTTCAAGCGCAACAAGCGAATGGATGTTTGGAAAAACCGATGGTAAAGGGTACACTGTTTCGCTGTGGTGTATGGCACATGGAAGAAATCAAAGGAAACCCGAAATCACAAGAGGCATACAAAACGAGTAAACAAGTATAGGAAAAAAGAATATTATGACATTAGATGATTTTTTGAATCATATTGAAGCCGGCGGTGCACTCAATACACCGGAAATCTATCGGCTGATGGATGAAATGAGCGATGAACCCGGCGCGTTACCTGTGAGATAAACAACTCGTACCATTCACAAGAAGAATTGCGTGCGTTCATGTCGCGCCTGACCGGTAAACCTGTGGACGAAACATTCAAGATGTTTCCTCCGTTCTACACAGACTTCGGCAAGAATATTACCATCGGGCGTCGTGTCTTTATCAATGCCGGTTGCCACTTCCAGGATCATGGCGGTGTGACGTTGGGTGACGGCTGTCTTATCGGGCATAATGTGTCTTTGCCACGCTCAATCACGGTACGGCTCCCGAAGACCGCGGGCGATGTATCCGGCGCTATCCGGTTAGGCAAAAATGTATGGTAGTTCCAACTCCACCATCCTGCGGGGTGTGACCGTGGGTGACAACGCCATTATCGCCGCCGGATCTGTGGTGACGAAAGACGTAGCGGCCAACACGGTTGTAGGAGGTGTACCGGCAAGGCATATCCGAGATATCGACAGGAACGAAAAGTGATAGCCTATGGAATCGGAATCACTAACCAACCATACTGCCATCCTTGTCAGATCCATCCGAACGGTACACCATACTGAACGGGTTGTGCGGATTGGTTCTACCGGGCATTACACTGACCAACTTTCCGGAGTTCTCGTTGTATTCCCTTCTTCCGGTTGAAACGACGAGTGCCATGCCTACTGCCGGAGTCGGCCGTATCATAATCTGCAATACATCTTTATCGACGGCAGATTTTGCACAAGACTCTTGCTACTGTCCGATATCGTTTCTCCATCATCATCACCAATGCGGCAAGAAAAAGAGGCTGATTTTCCTGATCTGCTTGAAGTGGGAACGTTGGATGAGATGCATGTAAAATAATGTCTGTAATTGAGGTTATACAATCAGTAATCCATCTACCGGCTTTTCCTGTAATCCGCTGTAATTTTGCACTATGATAAAGAAAACAATAAAAATTTAAATTACATCGGTTATGAAACGTACAACTATTTTAATGGCTGCTTTCCTCTGCCTCTTCGGCCTGACGGAAAGCCCGGCACAAAACACTCACAAAAATATGGAACAGTTAAATCTGACACAGGAATGGGACAAGACGTTCCCGAAGAGCGACAAGGTGAACCATAGCAAAGTGACTTCATAAATCGTTACGGCATCACGCTCGCCGCCGACCTGTATGCACCGAAAACGATTTTCGGAGGTAAACTGCCGGCCATTGCTGTCAGCGGTCCGTTTGGAGCTGTAAAGGAACAGTCGTCGGGACTGTATGCCCAGACACTTGCCGAACGAGGATTCCTGACGGTTGCTTTCGATCCTTCGTTTACTGGTGAAAGCGGTGGACAGCCTCGCAGCGTGGCTTCACCGGACATCAACACCGAAGACTTCTCGGCGGCGGTGGATTACCTTGCGACACGTCCGGATGTGGATGCCGAACGAATCGGCATCATTGGCATTTGTGGTTGGGGTGGTTTTGCTATCAATGCGGCTGCCAACGACACACGTATCAAGGCAACGGTAGCTTCCACTATGTACGACATCAGTCGCTGTACAGCAAACGGTTATTTCGATGCCGCAGACAATGCGGATGCACGCTACAAAATACGTCAGGAGTTTAACACCCAGCGCACGGAAGACTACCGTACTGACACTTATCCCCGCACCGTGATGAATCCGGAGCCTGCCGGTAATGCACCGCAGTTCATGAAGGATTATTACGATTATTACAAAACCGAACGGGGTTATCATCCTCGTTCCATCAACTCCGGTTTGGGCTGGAACAAAACCTCCAATCTTGCATTTCTCAACGCACCTATCCTTGCGTATGCCGATGAAATCCGCAGTGCCGTGTTGCTCATTCATGGAGAAAAAGCTCACTCCCGCTATTTTAGTGAGGATACTTTCAAGAAGCTGAAAGGCGACAATAAAGACTGATGATTATTCCCGGTGCCGTACATACGGATTTATATGACCGGACAGACATTATTCCATTCGATAAGCTGGAGGAATTTTTCAAAGAATACTTAAAATA
>ENA-OQJH01000219-OQJH01000219.1-human-gut-metagenome-genome-assembly--contig:-NODE-219-length-34099-cov-4.061080_pt1 | contig 34099 bp, 59 predicted proteins | sample MGYA00242597_ERZ504763 | MGnify/ENA primary metagenome ERZ504763 (study PRJEB26092, sample SAMD00036359) | human gut metagenome | host: Homo sapiens | study: EMG produced TPA metagenomics assembly of...
ATTGTTTTCCATGAACCAGTTATTATTGTTTGTTTAAATTCGTTTTACCAGCGGTTAGCCGGTTCTCAAACTAATAATAAGAAGCAGGCTCAGCCCGATAGTGACTGCAAAGATAAGCGGAATACTGATATACAGACTGATATGCCAATCGTATGTTTGCGCCAACTGCACATAAGCAAACAGTATCCACAAATGAATCAGATAAAAGCTATAACTGATATCACCGCCTATGACCAGATATTTATTGGATAGAATACGGGAAAGGAATCCTTTCTGCAAAGAGAATATCAACAGAACTAACGAAATCGGCATCCAATAATAGCAGGAGTACCGATACACTTTCGGCACCAAATCCGCTGAAATCATGTAAAACAGCAGGAAGATACATACCGCCCCTACTTCGAGCAATGACGCTGTAAAGAAAGACAGCTTTTTGGAACGGCACCATTCATAAACCCGATAAAGCAACATTCCTACCAGAAAATCGGGGAAACGTGCCAATGGATTCACATACCAATAACCGCGGATGTTCGCCTCATCCGTCATTGACATCAAAACAGGAACTACCACAGCGCATACTAAAAGCGCTCCTATCAATTCTGTTTTTTTAGCAAAAAGCAACGCTAAAAACGGAAACAAGAAATAAAACAACTGCTCACACCCCAAACTCCAGGAAGGACTGTCGAAATAAAAGAAGTAATCCATCCGGGGAACAAAAGGGTGCAAAAGGAACAGCGCAGGAATAAAATGTTTCAATCCTTCCCCCCAACCATCGGGTTCAATAGATTACCTATCACGGCCACTCCCAATAAGGTCGCTATATGCAATGGATAGATACGGGCGATTCGTGCCACCCAAAACTGGCGTTTCGACACTTTCCGCTCCACCAGCTTCTGCTGATAATTATAAGCGATAATAAAACCACTCAATATAAAGAAAAAACTCACGCCTACAAAACCCTCTTTATAGAAATGAGTTGAAAAGGTGGAATCAACGACATAGCAATGTGCCCCGAAAACCATCAGTGCAAAAAAGAGCCGTAAGGAAGTTAATGTATTAATCATAGTAGCATTCTTTTCTCAATTGAATGTAAAGGTACATTTCTTTTCCGAACTATTTATTCACATAGAACGGAAAAACAGATTGGACCGCATTATTCACCAATAAATAAAAATATCATCCAATAACCTTATATCACGAACGGGCTTATATCACGCAACAAAATCATATCTTTCACAGAAGCGACGTATTGTTTTTCTGACTCGACAGTGGGCAAGTTGTACAATTCGGGCAAACCGCCTTTCTGTAAATAGGTCAAATAAGAAGCCCGGCCGGCAAGTTGCTGCATCAACTGTAAATATTCAGCATAACTATAGGGCAATATATGAAATTCCACATAACGTCCCCACAAAATTGCCAATCTTGTCGGTATAAGCTTTCCGTTCCAGTCCCAATTGATACGTATTTCCGCCCCAAAGGTTATACTTTTCTAAAGCTTTCCATTTATCGTCCATGCTCGAATCTTTTCCCACAAAGATAGTTTTTTCGATTATACTCGGAAAAACATATCTATCTCAAACTGAATTAAAGAAAACGAATACAATCCGGCAGTATGTAAAATTTAACAAATTACTTAAACAAGCAAACTATTATTTTCCTACATTTGTTACCAGTGAAACTTTAAATACGAAAGAACATGAAAGCAAATCCTGTATTTAGTTTGTACATCCCTACCAAATTAGTATTTGGTTGCGGAGAAATCAAGAAATTATCCAGTGAAAAATTACCGGGGAAAAAGGCACTAGTCGTCATCTCATCCGGAACTTCCATGCGGAAATATGGGTATCTGGAAAGAGTACTCGCCCAATTAAGACTGAATAATGTAGAAACACTGGTTTACGATAAAATCCTTCCCAACCCCATCAAAGAACACGTCATGGAAGCAGCCGCCATCTGCCGGGAAGAAAAATGTGACTTTGTAGTAGGCCTGGGAGGCGGAAGTTCCATCGACTCCGCCAAAAGTATAGCTGTTATGGCCTGCAACGACGGTGACTACTGGATTATGTATCAGGGGGTAGTGGCAAAGGACGCCCCGTAACCAAAGCACTTCCCATTATCGCCATCCCTACCACCGCCGGAACCGGAACGGAAATGGATCCATGGACAGTGATTACCCACGAAACGGCTCAAGAAAAGATAGGCTTCGGTTGCCAGCTGACCTTCCCTACCTTATCTATTGTAGACCCGGAACTGATGGTTTCCATTCCCCCGCACCTCACCGCCTATCAAGGTTCGATGCATTCTTCCATGCCGCAGAAGGTTTATCGCCAATTGTGCAACACCCATCAGTGATCTTTATGCCTTAGAAGCCATTCGTTTGATCTACAAATATCTGCCAGTAGCTGTAGCCGACGGAAAGAATTTGAAAGCGCGTGCCAAAATTGCTTGGGCCAGCACCTTGGCAGGCATGGTGGAGGCCACTTCCAGTTGTACTTCTGAACATTCATTAGAACATGCCATGAGTGCTTATTATCCACAACTTCCTCATGGAGCAGGACTCATTGCCTTGTCTGAGACATACTTCGAAACTTTCCGGCATGACTGTACAAAACGTTACATGAAAATGGCTGAAATGATGACCCAGAAAAAGAGCAACCGTCCGTCCGATTTCATTGATGCATTGATTACACTGCAAAAAGAATGTAAAGTACATTCTATCAAACTGAGCGAGTTTGGCATCCAATCCGAAGATTTCCCCAAATTTCTGCAAAATGCAAGAGATACGATGGGAGGACTGTTCACTCTCGACCCACGCCCGATTACAGACGAAGAAATCCTGCATATCTTTAAAAAGTCTTATAAATAATGGATAAAGAACTAGACCTTGCCGTAACCTGTTACGGCAAGGTAAAACCATTGAAATATGATTTGGTCCTCCTCCCTTGGGGGGCTACCGAACCGCATAATCTGCACCTGCCTTATCTGACAGACTGTATTCTGAGCCACGACATCGCACTAGATGCTGCTAAAATGGCAAAAACACATTACGGTATTCGTTGCATGGTCCTGCCTTACGTCACTGCCGGTTCACAGAATCCGGGACAACGCGGGCTGGATTTCTGCATCCACTATCGCTATGAAACGCAGAAAGCGATTTTAAGCGACATAGTTGCCTCTCTATACGCCCAAGGATACCGCAAAATGGTCATTATCAACGGACATGGCGGCAATACATTCAAAAGTATGATACGTGACTTGTCACTGGACTATCCCGACTTCCTGATAGCCAGCAGCGAATGGTTTGCCTTTGTTCCTGCTAAAGAGTACTTTGATGAACCGGGTGACCATGCAGATGAATTGGAAACTTCTGTTATGATGCATTATCATCCGGAATTGGTAAATTTAGACGAAGCCGGAAACGGAGATTATAAGAAGTTCACCTCACAAATGTTGAATGAAAAAGTGGCATGGATTCCGAGGAACTGGCAAAAAGTTTCGCAAGACACCGGTATAGGCAATCCTAAAAAAGCAAGTGCCGGAAAAGGGAAGAAATACGCCGAAGCAGTCGTTGCAAAATATGCATTGCTGTTTGAAGAGTTGGTACATAAAGAACTTTATTAATAGTTTTAGAACTAAATAGGTTTATTTTCTTCATAATAAAAAGCATAAATTTAGCACATCATATAAGTCACATTCAATTATATCACTGCATATAAACCAGTTACCCAACAATATATTCTGAAAAATATTCCAAAATATATTTGATATAATAAAATTCTAATGTACATTTGTGAAGTTAACTATATACTAACCTTTAAAAGCAGATCTTATGAAAAACAAATCACTTTTTTTTTTAGTCCTAGTCATTCTTTGTTTGACTAGCGTAGAGATCTATTCTTCCCGACAAGAATTAAAGTTTGATGCACCTCTTCCGAGCAACACAGAAAACGGAAATGCTCGCAGTGATTACGGACCTCCCGGTGAAGGAGATAAATGCTGGTATTTCGATGGAGCGTCTTCTTGTGTAAATTTTCATTCAATAATTGTTATGAAGACCCAAACCAAAGGTGCGGAAGAGATGAAGGAGCTCCCAATTAATTTAACCGACTAGCAAATCATTCCATAGGGTATTTAAGATCTTTCCTATTCATAATTAGTTGATCCAATCTACAAACTGAAGATAATTAAATACCCTATATTTAATCTATAGTGTATGAAATATTTTTTGTATATCTTCACTTATCTACTTCTAGGAGCATCGTGTTCATCTCCTTCTCGTCCAATAGACTATGGTACAGAATTAACAGCTACAGACTCCATCTGCCTGTCTATAGATGAACATACACATTATGAAAGCAAATCTATATTCCAATTTGAAGAAAACGGACATGAGTATCTTTCCTTTTTGAATGAAAAAGCAAGTCTATAAAGTTCATATCTATGATTTGGATACCAAACAAGTTATTAAAACAATTCATCTACAAAAAGAGGGGAGAAATGCAATGCCATCAACTAATGGCTGTTTTCCACTTAGCTCAAAGCATTTTTTAATTACAACTTGGAATGGAGTTTTTGGAATTATCAATGAAAAAGGAGAAGTGGAAAATAAGAATAGCTTTTGGAAAGACAGCGTAAACTTTCATGCTTTCGACCACATTTGTTGCATGAGTTATACATATCGACCTGCCATAATTAAGGATTCTATTTTATATTTCAGTCAATCATTATTAAAATATCCCCGTAAAAAGATGAATGGGATAAAATACCCATATTTGCTTATGCAGACCTTCATAAAAAAAACTAGGGTGGACAGAACTACGATACCCATCTATTTTTAACAAAGATGAGATAGACTACATTCTGTATGACCCTGAAATCAGTTACACATATACAGGTAAAGAAGTTGTTGTTTCACTGGGACAATATGACAGCATATTTGTATCTTCTGATTTCAAACATAAAAAAGCGTATAATGCTAAAAGCCATTATCTGCCCCACGTGCGTCCAGTCTCCCAAAATTTACAAATTGATTTATTCAAAACCATACATGACAGAGGATTACAGCCCCATTACCACCACTTGATGTATGATAAATACCGAAAAGTATTCTATCGGTTTGCCTTAATGCCGGATGATAATATAAAACCATTCTCCAACAATCCGCATCAAGTTTCTCCATCATCATTCTAAACAAAGACTATGAAATTATTGGTGAAACAAAATTTCCCGGCAACACCTATGCCCATCACTTGTGCTTCGTAGGTAAAAAAGGCCTGTATATTTCAGAGAATAATGAAAATAATCCTCAGTTTGACGAAAACAAACTGGTATTCAGGTGTTTCACACTTCAAGGCCGGAAAAAATGAAGAAAAAGAACTACTCAATCATTCTATGTGGAGGACTGTTCCTGGCAAGCTGTATGTCCAATAATGACAAATGCCTTCAAAAACTGTTTGATGAAGTCGGAGTTGAGAAATCACAAATCCACAATGCCACCCACCTTGTTACCATATTGGGTAATGGTTGCAAAGGATGCATACACAAAGCTCTGTCAGAAATACATAACTCGACCGATACTATTTATATAATTGCATGTAAAAGTAAAAAGACTTTCAATTTAATTGCCAATAAAAATATAGATGACTACTCCAATGTATATCTAGACACTAAATCCATATTAGTGGAATTGGATATGGCTAAAAACACACCTAGAGTCTACCTTTTAAATAATGGTAAATATGTGTCGCACTCTTTTTATGGAAATGAATCTCCCAGCGAAGAAGCGAACACCACCATTACATTCAACACAAATGAGATAGATTTAGGCAAAATCAGCCGCACGGAAAAGGCAAGAATCAAATTCACAATATGGAATACAGGGAAGAACATAGTAAGAATCAGTCATATAGATCTTTCATGCGAATGTTTGAATATTGAAAATGAAATTACTGAAATAAATCCGGGAGACAGCACTTGTCTGAATATCATTTTCCATCCCGATGACATAGGAAAGTTTCAAAGAGAAATTTTATTATATGGTAATTTTGACTCATCTCCCAAACTTTTAACCATTACAGGAGAATGCTTTTAATAAAATAATACAATCTCGCTATAAATAACTTTTTAGCTATTTATAGCGAGTATACCATCCATTTCTACCCTTTTGAAAGTTCCTCCAACGTTTTTTCCTCGTACCTGCAAATGGCCTCCTTATAATCCTCGGAAATCAATTTCGGTTCTTTGGTAGCCAGGTCATAACCTACCATCACCGTGCGGCACTCACACTTCACCTCATGGGTATCCGTAGTCACGGCACGCTGCAACAAAGTAAAACTCTTATGCCCCAAATGTACCACAGCCGTTTCTATCACCAGATGATCCGAGAAAAATACCGGCATAAAGAAGTTTGCATTGATATTGGCCACCACAATAGCCAGCTTACTCCAGTCGGCACTGCCAAACACATCTTTTATATAAGTAGTCTTTGCCAAATCATACAAAGAAAAGTAAACTGAATTGTTCATATGACCAAACTGGTCCACATCGCTGAATCGTATCTGCACCGGCATAGTATGCCTGAATTTTATATCCTCTGCCATAGTTAAGCTTATTAAAATCGTTCAAATATAACACTTTTCTCAATAATTGAACCCTAAATGACAGATTATTCTTAATTTTGCTGCGAAATAAATGAATATGTAATTTTAATAACAATATAAACATGGATAAGAAGTATAGCAGGGAGACCTTATGCGTACAGGCAGGCTGGACTCCGAAAAAAGGCGAACCGCGCGTTTTGCCTATTTATCAAAGTACCACATTCAAGTATGACACCAGCGAACAGATGGCGCGTCTGTTCGATCTGGAAGATTCGGGATATTTCTATACACGCTTGCAAAACCCCACCAATGACGCCGTCGCCGCAAAAATCGCAGCATTGGAAGGTGGTGTGGGTGCTATGCTGACCTCGTCCGGCCAGGCTGCCAACTTCTATGCCATTTTCAATATCTGTCAGGCAGGCGACCACTTCGTATGCTCGTCTACCATCTACGGAGGTACATTCAACCTGTTCGGCGTCACGCTGAAAAAACTGGGCATCGAGTGTACCTTCATTGACGCCAATGCATCCGAAGAGGAAATAGACCAAGCTTTCCGCCCGAATACCAAAGCGTTGTTCGGCGAAACCATCTCCAATCCGAGCATCGATGTGCTGGACATCGAAAAGTTCGCACGCATCGCACACAAGCACGGTGTGCCTTTGATTGTGGACAACACCTTCGCCACTCCCATCAACTGCCGCCCGTTTGAATGGGGAGCGGATATCGTCACCCATTCTACAACCAAATACATGGACGGTCATGCCACCAGTGTAGGAGGCGCCATTGTGGACAGCGGCAACTTTGACTGGGAAGCCCATGCGGACAAATTCCCCGGTCTGACCCAGCCCGACGAATCTTATCACGGACTGACTTATACCAAAGCATTCGGCAAAATGGCTTACATGACGAAAGCAACCGCCCAACTGATGCGTGACCTCGGCTCCATCCAGTCTCCGCAAAATGCGTTCCTGCTGAATCTGGGATTGGAAACATTACACCTGCGCGTGCCCCGTCATTGCGAAAACGCACAGAAAGTGGCCGAATGGCTGGAAGCCAACCCGAAAGTGAAATGGGTGAACTATTGCGGACTGAAAAGCAGCAAATACTATGATCTGGCACAGAAATATATGCCAAACGGCTCGTGCGGTGTCATCGCTTTCGGCTTGAACGGAACCCGTGAGGAAGCGATAGAATTTATGGACAGGCTGAAATTCATCTGCATCGTAACCCATGTGGCCGACGCACGGACCTGCGTACTGCATCCCGCCAGCCATACTCACCGCCAGCTCACCGACGAACAGTTGCGCGAAGCGGGAGTCGCTCCGGACTTGATTCGTCTTTCAGTGGGCATCGAGAATGTAAACGACATCATAGCCGACATTGAGCAAGCTTTACAATAAGACGAAGCGGATGAAAAGAATCATTATCATTGGCGCCACTTCCGGCATCGGACTGGAAGTGGCGCGATGCTATCTGAAAGACGGCTGGCAAGTAGGCGTGGCAGGACGTAGAGAAGAAGAACTGGAAAAATCCGGTTATCCGCGCCCGGACAGGTATGTACTCAGACAATAGATGTCACCCGTGAGGACGCCCCTTTCTCATTGGAGCAACTGATTACTAAAATGGGAGGTATGGATGTGTTCCTGCTCAGCTCGGGCATAGGCAAACAAAATCTTTCACTTCAACCCGATATAGAATTACAAACCGCCGCCACCAATGTTTCGGGATTCATACGGATGGTCAATGCCGCCTATCACTATTTTGAGCAACACGGGAAAGGGCATATAGCCGTAATCAGCTCCATAGCAGGCACCAAAGGGCTGGGATCCGCCCCAGCTTATTCAGCTACCAAGCGGTTTCAGAACACGTACATAGATGCATTGGACCAATTGGCACACATGAAGAAACTAAACATCTCCTTCACCGATATCCGTCCCGGATTTGTCGCCACTCCTTTGCTGAAAGATGATAAATATCCGCTGCTGATGCATACTTCCCAAGTGGCATCTCAAATTGTAAAAGCCATCTCCCGAAGGAAAAGAGTAGCCATCATAGACTGGCGCTATCAGCTTATCGTATTCTTCTGGAAATTGATTCCCGGATGGTTATGGGTGAGGCTGCCTGTGCGGAACCAATAATCCCCAGCCAATATCATTTCATAAGAAAAACCCCTTGTTCTCATCTTGAACTTGCGAAAGATTTGTAAACAAGGCGAGGGTTTCTTCATTCTACTCCCCGAAATTACCTGAATGAAAGGAATTGGTTAAAGGGACCGGCAAAGCCTGTGATCATGCTGATGAAAGATCAAACAGGCTATTGAATGATGCTTTCTTTGTAAAGCTGAACCTCTTTACAAACATAGAAACTTAAAAAAATTCTTTTCCCTTTGTAACAACTTTCCCACTTCCCCCGTCTATCTGATTGAAAGCGCTTTCAAAAAACAATTTCAGTATGAACAAAAACAAAATAGAACCATGAAAAAGTTTGTATTTACTCTATTGCTAGTCTTCGTCTGCCATCTGGGCTACGCCCAAGGCATCAACGGTCTTTTCAATGAATTCGGCAGCGAAAAAAATGCCGATTGTGTCAAAGTATCTTCTTTCATGATGTCTCTTGGAAAAATGTTTGCCGGACACGATGAAGACGCTGAGATAATAAGAAAAATAAAGTCAATAAAAGTACTGGACCTGGAATCTTGTACGGCAAGCGTAAAAGAACGGTTCAACAAAAAAGTGAACAAACTGAATCTGAAAGGATATGATGAGCTGATGCGTGTAAACGATGAAGGCGAGAAAGTCCGCGTGCTGATGAAAACAAAAAAGGAAACTATCCGTGAACTGCTGTTTGTATGCACCGGAAAAGAAGACTGTACACTGGTACAGATAAACGGAAAATTCACAAAGGATGATATAGACAAATTAGTAAATCAGGAAACAGGAAAGAAGCATGGACGCCGCTGAGTTTAAGCAACAATTTCTACCTTACCACCGGAAACTCTACCGGGTAGCCTTCCGGCTGACGGGCAACCCTCAGAATGCGGAAGATATGGTGCAGGAAGCGTATCTGAAATTGTGGAACAAGCGCGATGAACTGGCGGACGTACTGAACACCGAAGCCTATTGTGTCACCCTCATCAAGAATCTGTGCTACGACGTCCTGCGCCGGAGTCAGCCGGATGAAGACGGACGCCTCCCGAAGAGCTGAACCTCCCCATGGACACCAACATAGCCCGGGAAATAGAACAGCGGATGAAGTGAACCAGGTAAAACGGCTCATCGGCAGACTGCCCGAGCAACAAAAACGGGTGATTCTGCTTCGTGATGTCAATGATTGCTCCTTTGAGGAGATAGAGCAAGCCACCGGACTGAATGCCATCAACATACGTGTGTTGCTGAGCCGCGCCCGCAAAAAGATACGTGAACAATATAATGCAATAATGAACTATGAAAGTAAATGAAATAGAAAGACTATTGGCCCGGTATTACGATGGAGAAACCAGCGATACCGAAGAAAAGGAACTGAAACGCTTTTTTACCGAAGAGGACGTTCCGGCTCATTTACTTGCCGAGAAGGAAATCTTCATGCAACTGGCAGCACATCCCGCTCCCGAAATACCGGAAGGCCTGGAAAGCAGGCTGAGCCGCAAGATAGACGAATGGGACACAGGCGAAAGACGCACGCTGAAAATAAAAAACATATACGGGCCCTCCGCTTGCAATGGATAGGAAGCATAGCCGCCAGCCTGCTCATCCTGCTCTCCGTAGGACTGTACCTATACAAGCCCTATCCGGCACCGCAAGATACCTGCGCCACCCCCGAAGAAGCATACGCACAGGCCCAGAAGGCACTTATCATGCTTTCCAGCAGCCTGAATAAAGGAATAGAAAAGGTGGAATCGGTGCAGGAAGCTACCGGAAAAATTCAAGAGAACGTAAACGAACAATTAAACCGATTAAATAACATAAAACAATGAAACGTACATATATCATTACTTTATTGCTCTCTCTGTGCTCACTGTTCACCTACGCACAGGACAGTTTTTTCGACAAGTTCGCTGATATGGAAGGGGTAACCTCTGTCTATATCTCAAAGCCATGCTCAGCCTGATGCCCAACATGAAAACGGAAGGGGTAAATATAGGCGAAGTAGCCTCCAAACTGGATAACATCCAGATTCTAAGTTGTGAAAAACCCGACATTATCGCCAAGCTGAAAAAGGAGACAGCTTTCATCAGCCCAAGAACGGCTACGAGGAGTTGATGCGCATAAACGATGAAGGCGAGAAAACCATCATTTATCTGAAACGGAACAAAAACAAAGAAAAGGAATTTGTATTGATGAGTCAGGAAAAAATGAATTTACCATCATCGCCATCACAGGAAATCTGACTCTGCAAGAGATACAAGGGATCATCAACAAGGAGTAACTCCACACATACCCCACCCTAAGGCCTTTTCTCCCGCCTGCTAAGGTCTGAAGAAAGGATATATACTATCTCCATAGCACTATGGAGTTATCTCCAAAGCTTGCGGAGTTAACTCCAAAGGCTATGGAGATAACTCCGCAGGCTTTGGAGATAGTAACCGGACGGTCGGAAAGGCTTAACAATAGGGCTGCGAATGCTTACGTTATCTCCGGAAAAGGGTTATCCGCCCGCAGAAGCCCCGCCAATGAAGGAACTTATTTCTTTATCCGTTTTTGGGTAGGCAAAGTAAACTCATGCGCTTCGGTCACCGCCCCGTTGCTCTCTGTTGCAAAACACGGAATTGCGCCTGGCCTGTTTTCAACTTCCTGCCTCCGCGAATGGTGGCCGTATACCTTATCTGATTCCCGACAGGCATATAGGCTATCTGAGCCGAAGGTGAAATCAAAATATGTTTCATGCCGCTCATTTCCTCTATCACCGGAGTAACATTGTAAGCGGGCACATCCCCATCATTCACCACATCGAACACCAGTTTGCTGTCTTCTTCCGCATCAATAACATGGTTACGGTTATCATCGATAAAACGCAGGTTGATGATCCTCAATCCTGACGAAGGCTCATAAGAGGAAGTATGCTCATACTGCGAAGAAGAAGGATAAGTCTTCACGTAATACTCCTCCACCTGATAAGTTTTCTCCCGAGGCGTAGTTATGGCATTTCCCACAGCAGCCCCCGTTACAGTTCCCAGCAGGGCGCCGAATTGCGAACCGTTATATCCGCCGGCCCTGTCACCCACAATAGCGCCTAATACTCCGCCGATGGCCGCACCGGCTTGTACTGCCGCCGGATTACCTTGCATTCCGGATGGTGAGCAAGCCGAAAGCAAAGCGGTCGGAATGCATAAAATGAATATCATTTTTCTCATACCCCAAGTAGTTTATAATCTTTATCAGACAGACAAATATACTTTTTCCTATTGACAATGGATTCATCGGCTATGTTAAAATTTCATTTCCTGTCATTCATCCTCATCGGTCTAACTGCCATCATTCCGGATGGAAGGCTCTTCTTCCTAAAATGAAAAGATAAGTCTAAATAACACAAGAAACAGAAGGAGACGTTTTTTTTTTTCTATATATTTGCCGGGAAACAAATGAAAAGTTCTTCGCCATACCCTTGCATCGCCGCAGAAGGCTTCCCCCCTCTCCGCAGCAAAACCGCACCCGGTATGGCAAGGAAATATTTACAACCTATCATTATGGAATTGAAAGCAAAATACGAACAGCGCATTGAACAGGCTGAGGCAGAACTCCGCCAGGTAAAAAATAAGATTCTCCGCATCAGCACGCTGAGGGTCTTGTTATTTGCAGCAGATTATAGGAACAATCTACTTCTATCAGGCAGGAACAACCACTATATGTCTCACTATAGCGGTCACTTTCGTTCCTTTTCTGGCATTGGTGAAGTATCACAACCGGTTGTTTTTCCGCAAAGACTGGCTGGAAACCTGCATACGGGTGAATAGTGACGAGCTTTCCGCACTGGCGGACAACTATGAGCCTTTTGAGGACGGAAAGGAATTTACAAACCCGGCCCACAGGTATTCTTTTGACCTGGACTTGTTCGGAAGGCACTCTTTGTTTCAGGCCTTGAACCGTACCTGCACTTCATTCGGAAAGGAAAAACTGGCAGAATGGTTACAAAATCATCTGGAGATAAAGGAAGAGATAATCCAACGGCAGGAGGCGACAAAGGAACTGGCTGCTTATTCCGATTTCCGGGAAACATTCCGGATTACCGGTCTGCTCTACAAAGGGGCGACAAGCGACCGCGAAGAAATTAAAGAGTGGACGGAAGCACCTGCTTATTTCAGCAAGAATGGTGGAGCCGCCCGTTATTGGGAATAGTTCCCGGAGTCAACATCGTACTGGCTATGCTGGGAGTGGCCGGGGTCATTCCGATGACATGGTTCGGACTGGCCTTCGGACTGTTCGTGATAGGTAGTTTCGGACTGATAAAGCCTGTCAGCAATCTGCAAAGAGTTTATGACAAGAAATTACGTATCCTGTCTATCTACGCCGAACTGATCAGCCTGATAGAGAACCGGGAAATGAACGCTCCGCTACTCAGACACCTGAAAGCTGAATTCGGCATGGACGGGAAATCCACCACCCATATTTTGAAAGAGCTTTCACGGGAACTGGACAAACTGGACTTGCGCAACAACCAATTGTTATATGTCTTGCTAGAAGGTTCCATGTTCTGGCAACTCCGGCAGGTAATGCGCATTGAACAATGGAGGCACAAATATGGAAAATATCTGCTTCACTGGCTGGACGTCCTGGGTGACATTGATGCTCTTTGTTCGCTGGCGACATTGCCGGCAACCATCCCGCATACGCCTATCCGGCCATTGCCGGCAAGCCTTTTGTTTTCCTTGCAAAGGATATGGGACATCCCCTGATGCCTGCACGGCAATGTGTGACCAATGATGCCGATATCCCCTCAAGACCGTTCTTTGTCATCATCACAGGAGCCAACATGGCAGGGAAAAGTACTTATCTGCGTACGATCGGAGTGAATTATGTATTGGCATGTACCGGCTGCCTGTATGCTGTTCCTCCCTTGAAATATATCCTGCCAAACTAGTGACAAGCTTGCGGACTTCCGATTCGTTGACAGACAACGAATCTTACTTCTTTGCCGAACTAAAACGATTGAAACAAATTATAGACCGCCTGAATAAGGGAGAGGAGTTGTTCATCATTCTGGATGAGATTTTAAAAGGAACTAACTCGATGGACAAGCAGAAAGCTCATTCGCCCTGGTACGCCAACTGATGGAACTGAAAACGAACGGTATCATTGCCACACACGACCTGCTATTAGGGAAATTAATAGAATATTTCCCCAAAGAGATACGGAATTATTGCTTTGAAGCTGATATCACCAATGATGAACTGACTTTTTCATACAAACTCCGTGAAGGTATCGCACAAAATATGAACGCTTGCTTCCTGATGAAAAAGATGGGGCTAATCATCAACGACTAACCCCACCCAACAATTTATCACATTAACGTCTTAAGCAAATAAAGCAGACCTTCACAGGCACACCTTATTTCATAACATAAAGAGTCATAGAAAATCAAAATTCACTTGTTTCCAAGCAATGTACAAACGCACTTGCATCGTCTCCCGTGAAATAAAACACAGAAGATGCAGGCTCGTATGTATAGGGGATGAAACGGAACAACTGGGCCGCAACGAATTTCTTATCCTGAGAAATCATATAGTCCATACGTACGTTTCCGTTTGTCTTTACTTTCACGTCATTCTTGGTTTCAAAACCTTTTTTCTCCAACGTTTCCGTTAAAGCCTGTAAATCGCATACATCAAAGAAGCAGGCTCCTTCTTTAGCTACACTGCCGGTAGGTGCATATACCCATTCCTTGCTTCGCCAGAAAAGGCGGAATACGGCCCACAGAAACAAAATGGTTCCACCAGCCATAAACACCATACTCATGGTGGATGAGGAATCCCCATCTTTAAAGAGGTTGCAAATGCACCTGCACCTATCACGCAAAGGATAGCGGATATGATAACAGAAGAAATACTAGTACGTTTTACGACATCAGGATGTGTTGTTGAAAATAAGGTCGCTTCAGTAGAAACTGTATTACTCATAATAATTTAAATTTTATTCTTTACTAATTAAAAAGACAATAATTCATACCAAGGTCACATCTCGCCATCACCGACAAGACGGAACCATGAAAAAACAAATTGGTAAAAGAATAAAAGCTAAATGAGAATACGCCTCATACCGAAGATATAGTGCTCGCAAGCACTATCCCAATGAAGGGAGTGGGAAGAGGCATACACATGGGTATGACAGCTTGCAAGACTGGCCATCCGGGCGGCCATCTTACGCAACAAAGTCTTTATAAATTGGGTAGTCTCTATGGAGGAAAAACGGTACATACGCTCTGCAGAAGCACTGACACGATGTGCTAAAGTATGAGCATCCCCAAACTCCATATCTGCTATTCCCTTATTGCTATCCATGGGAATGACACTATCCTCATTGATGGAGCCTGCGGAGTAGTATCCGTATTCTGTACAGTACATACCGTCATTAACGCAGCTGGAACTGCATCAACATATTCTGTTCTGGCAAAAGCCAAAGCAAACAGAAAAAATAATATGACTGTTACAAATCCTCTCATTGCTTACTGTTTGAGTTACAAAGATAACATAAATAGCTTCTTAGGTTTCATTTCATACAATAATTAACAAATATCAAAGGTATTTTGTTTTAAAGGAGATTTGAAGGATTATCAAAAGATATGAAGGATCAGCTCTCAACTCCTTCATGATTTCTTTTTGAGATACAGGCAGTTATCTATCCATGAAGGTTTTGAAGGAATTATTCAGTGTTCTTAATTCCGGCTTTAATCTAAAAGCTGTTCTCGTTCTGTATGCTTCGTTCATATCAAAACTTTTGTAAACAGGACAAGTAATATTTATGTGGACGAAAGCGCTCTCAGCTTGTTTTCTCATTACTGCCGATCATGGCATAAAATAAAAAAGCCACAGCTTTTATAGCTATGGCTTTTATATATATGATGATATACAGATTATTCAGCTTTAGGGGCTTCCTCTGTAGTTTCAGCTGCCGATGCTGCAGGAGCTTCTGTAGCAGCTGCACTCTTCTTAGAACGACGAGTACGAGTTGCTTTCTTAGCAGTTGCAGTCTTAGCCATGTTTTCATCGTAATCTACCAATTCGATAAAGCACATTTCAGCATTATCACCCAAACGATGACCTGTTTTGATGATACGAGTGTAACCACCCGGACGATCTGCTACTTTTACAGAGATTTCTTTGAACAACTCCGTTACAGCAAACTTATCTTGCAAGTTGCTAAATACAACACGACGTGAATTAGTTGTGTCGTCTTTAGATTTTGTAATTAAAGGCTCAACGAATTTCTTCAAAGCTTTAGCCTTTGCAACAGTCGTAGTGATTCTTTTGTGCTTGATCAAAGAACAAGCCATGTTAGATAACATAGCACTTCTATGAGAAGCAGTACGACCTAAATGATTGAATTTCTTATTATGTCTCATTTTTTATTCTTTATCTAATTTATATTTAGAGATATCGGTCCCAAACGACAGATTCAGACCCTCGAGCAAATCATCAAGCTCCGTGAGCGATTTCTTACCGAAGTTTCTGAACTTCAACAGATCTGTCTTGTTGAACTGTACCAAGTCACCCAATGTTTCCACATCGGCAGCTTTCAAGCAGTTCAAGGCACGAACTGAGAGGTCCATATCAACAAGCTTAGTCTTAAGCAGCTGGCGCATGTGCAATACTTCTTCATCAAATTCTTCATTGCCGTCCACATCGGATGTTTCAAGAGTAATCTTTTCATCAGAGAACAACATGAAATGATAAATCAATATTTTAGCGGCTTCTTTCAAAGCTTCCTTCGGGTGAATGGAACCATCGGTAGTAATTTCCAATACCAGCTTTTCGTAGTCAGTCTTCTGTTCAACACGGAAGTTTTCCACCTGATATTTGACATTACGTATCGGTGTGTAAATAGAATCGATAGGAATTACATTAACATCGGTACAATATTCGCGGTTTTCGTCGGCCGGAACATACCCTCTACCTTTATTAATGGTAATGTCCATCTGCATTGTTGCTTTTGAATCTAAATGGCAAATAACCAATTCAGGATTTAACACTTCAAATCCAGTCAAATACTTACTTATATCACCTGCCTTAAATTCACTAGAATTCTCAACGGTAATGCTTACCTTTTCATTTTCGAACTCTTCTACTACTTGCTTAAATCTGACTTGCTTCAGATTTAAGATAATGTTGGTCACGTCTTCTTTAACACCGGGTACAGATGCGAACTCATGTTCTACACCTTCGATCTTAATCGTGTTGATTGCAAATCCTTCCAATGAAGAAAGAAGAATACGGCGTAAAGCATTACCTACGGTAATACCGAAACCGGGTTCGAGTGGACGGAACTCAAATTTTCCAAATCTGGAGTCCGCTTCCAACATTAATACTTTATCAGGTTTTTGAAATGCTAATATCGCCATGAAATTAATTATTATTTAGAGTACAATTCAACGATCAAGTGTTCTTTAATGTTTTCAGGAATGTCTGCTCTTTCAGGTATATGTAACAACTTACCTACCTTAGAACTTTCATCCCACTCCAACCAAGGATATTTGCTATGATTGAATCCTGCAAGTGAATTAGCAATCACTTCCAAAGATTTAGATCTTTCGCGTACACCCACAATCTGACCGGGTTTTACAGAGAATGAAGGAATATTAACTACCTTTCCATCTACTGTAATGTGCTTGTGACTTACTAACTGACGGGCAGCAGCACGAGTCGGAGCAATACCCAAACGGAACACCACGTTGTCAAGACGAGCCTCTAAACTCTGCAACAAGATTTCACCGGTAATACCGTTAGCACTTGCAGCCTTTTCAAACAGGTTACGGAATTGTTTTTCCAACACACCGTAAGTATATTTAGCTTTTTGTTTTTCTGCCAACATGACACCATACTCAGAAGTCTTTCTTCTTCTGTTGTTACCATGTTGTCCGGGAGGATAATTCTTCTTAGATAAAACTTTATCTGCTCCAAAGATTCCTTCACCGAATTTACGGGCAATTCTTGATTTTGGTCCAGTATATCTAGCCATTTCTTTTTCTAATTTAATTGTTACTAATGAACTTAATTTGTTGCAGCCGCGATTACAGAAAGGAAGTGCAATCCATTATTAACAAAATCAAGTTACATATAAAAATAGGTTATCTATTAAACTCTTCTTCTTTTCGGAGGACGACAACCGTTGTGCGGAAGCGGAGTTACATCAATAATTTCAGTAACCTCGATACCAGCTCCGTGAACAGTTCTGATAGCAGACTCACGTCCGTTTCCAGGACCCTTTACATAAGCTTTAACCTTTCTCAGGCCAAGATCAAACGCTACTTTAGCGCAATCTTGTGCAGCCATCTGTGCTGCATAAGGAGTGTTCTTCTTAGAACCTCTAAATCCCATCTTACCTGCAGAAGACCATGAGATAATCTGACCTTCACTATTTGCCAAAGATACAATGATGTTGTTGAATGAAGAATGAACATGCAACTGTCCATTAGCGTCAACCTTCACATTTCTCTTCTTAGCTGCGACTGTTTTTTTGCCATATCAACAATTATTATTTAGTAGCTTTTTTCTTATTTGCAACTGTTTTCTTTCTTCCCTTACGTGTACGAGCGTTGTTCTTAGTGCTCTGGCCACGAACCGGCAGACCAATACGGTGACGTACACCACGATAGCAACCAATATCCATTAATCGCTTAATGTTTAATTGCACTTCTGAACGAAGATCACCTTCTACTTTGTATTCAGCACCAATGATTTCACGAATTCTAGCAGCCTGGTCATCTGTCCAGTCTTTCACTTTCACATCTCTGTCAACACCAGCCTTATCCAAGATTTTTGCTGAACTACTGCGTCCAATACCATATACATAGGTTAACGCAATCTCGCCTCTCTTATTCTGAGGCAAATCTACACCAACTATTCTTATAGCCATATACTAAATTATTTTTTTTGCAAAAAATAATAAATTATCCTTGACGTTGTTTATACTTAGGATTTTTCTTGTTAATAACATACAAACGGCCATTTCGTCTAACGATTTTGCATTCCGGCGTACGTTTCTTTAATGATGCTCTTACTTCATATCTTATTTCTTTTTTATTTGTATCTAAAACGATTCTTCTTTAGATAAGTCATAAGGAGACATCTCTACTCTGACCTTATCCCCGGGTAATATTTTAATGTAATGCATTCTCATCTTGCCAGAGATATGAGCAGTAATCTCATGCCCGTTTTCTAGCTCAACACGAAACATTGCATTAGACAATGCTTCAACTATAACTCCATCTTGTTCTATTGCGGATTGCTTTGCCATATTAAATTGCTTTATCTCCTAATACTTGTTCGACATATTCAAATGAGGACAAAATATCTGCCTTCCCAACTCCTATTGCAACTGTATGCTCAAAGTGAGCGGCACATTTCCTATCGCGTGTACGCACTGTCCATCCATCTCTTTCCATTACTATTTGGCGGGAACCCAATGTTATCATCGGTTCGATGGCAATGCACATACCCTTTTTCAACAGAGTGCCATATCCTCTTTTTCCATAATTGGGTACCTGCGGATCTTCATGCATATCTTTTCCAATGCCATGACCTACAAATTCTCTTACCACACCATAGGAATTAGCCTCGCAATGTTGCTGGACAGCAAAACCTATATCACCCAAACGCTTTCCATGAATGGCATTCTCTATACCTAAATATAAAGCTTCTTTTGTTGTCTTCAAAAGTTTCAAGACCTCAGGATCAACTTCTCCTACACAGAAAGTATAAGCTGAATCCCCACAAAAACCATTCATATAAGTACCACAATCAACAGAAACAATATCACCTTCTTTCAAAGGGGTATCATTGGGAATACCGTGTACAACCTGATCATTTACCGAAGTACACAAGGTACTGGGGAAGGGATCACCATACTGATTTGGAAAACCTTTAAAAGTAGGAACAGCTCCATTATCTCTAATAAACTCTTCGGCCACCTTGTCAAGTTCCTTAGTTGTCACACCGGGTTTTATCAATTTAGCAACTTCAGCCAGAGTCCTACCTACAAGTAGGTTACTCTGACGAAGCAGCTCTATCTCATCATCTGTCTTAAGAAATATCATCTCAGACTAATTAATATGCAGCAACATTACCAGCACGCCCCTTGATTCTTCCAGAATTTAACAATCCGTCATAATGGCGCATCAACAAATGACTTTCTACCTGTTGGAGTGTATCCAATACAACACCTACAAGAATCAATAAGGATGTACCACCGAAGAACTGGGCGAACTCAGCTTTTACTCCAAAAATGCCAGCAAATGCAGGCATAATGCTACAAGAGCCAAGAATATAGAACCCGGCAGAGTAATACGAGACATAATCGCATCTATATACTCAGCTGTATTCTTACCTGGTTTTATTCCCGGAATAAAACCATTATTTCTCTTCATATCTTCTGCCATCTGGTTAGGATTAATTGTTATTGCAGTATAGAAGTATGTAAACACAATAATCAATATTGCAAAAACAAAATTATACCAGAAGCTAGTATGATCTACAAATGCACGTACAATACCACTTGCGGTTGCAGCATTTGAGAAACCTACCAATGTAATAGGGATAAACATGATTGCCTGGGCAAAGATGATAGGCATTACATTCGCAGCATTCACCTTTAAAGGAATATATTGTCTTGCACCACCATATTGTTTGTTTCCTACAATACGTTTTGCATATTGCACGGGAACTTTGCGGACGCCTTGAACCAGCAAAATTGCTGCTGCAATAACGAACAACAAAAATACTATTTCCAACAAAAACATGATGATACCACCTGCACCCGGAGAAGCCAGACGAGAAACAAACTCTTGGAATAAAGATTGTGGCAGACGGGCAATAATACCAATCAAATGATGAATGATATACCATTACCTATCCCCTTATCTGTTATTCTTTCTCCAAGCCACAGAATAAACATACTTCCAGCTGCCAAAATGATGGTAGAAGTAATTATAAAGAATGTCCAATCTAATGAAGCATTAAGTGATGGTCCGGCTTGCATCTTAAGGTTAAGCAAGTATGAGGGAGCTTGGAAAACCAAAATTGCAATTGTCAATATACGGGTATACTGATTGATTTTTCTTCTACCACTTTCACCTTCACGCTGGATTTTCTGAAAGTAGGGAACAGCAATCGCCAAAAGCTGAATTACAATTGATGCCGAGATATATGGCATGATTCCCAATGCAAAAATAGATGCATTAGAAAACGCTCCTCCAGAGAACATGTTTAACAAGGCTAACAAACCTTCACTCGTTTGTTTATGCAACTGAGTTAACATAGCAGGGTTAATACCTGGCAGAACCACGTAAGAACCAAACCTGTAAATTGCAACAAATAATATAGTAATGAGGATCCTTTGTCTCAGATCCTCAATTTTCCATATATTCTTTAATGTTTCAATAGATTTTCTCATTGAATCAGAGTTTTACTGCATTACCACCAACAGCTTCGATTGCAGCTACCGCACTCTTTGAAAAAGCATTAGCTTCCACATCAAGCTTAGTAGTCAAACTACCGTTACCTAGTACTTTTACCAATTGATTAGAAGAAATGAAACCAGCTTCAATAAAGTCATTCATACCTACCTTAGTCAGATTCTTAGCTTCAGCCAATTTCTGAATAGTTTCAAGGTTAATAGCTTTATATTCTACACGGTTAATATTCTTAAAACCAAACTTCGGAACACGACGTTGAAGAGGCATCTGTCCGCCTTCAAAACCAATCTTCTTTGAATAACCTGATCTTGATTTAGCACCTTTATGACCTCTTGTAGAAGTACCACCCAAACCAGATCCGGGGCCACGGCCAATTCTTTTTCTAGTCTTTGTAGATCCTTCTGCAGGTTTTAAATTACTTAAATTCATATCGTAATTAGTTTTTTTATTAACAATGAATTACTTAACGATGGCAACCAGGTGTTTTACCTTTTCAACCATTCCCAGAATAGAAGGAGTTTCTTCGTGCTCAACCACACGATTCATCTTGCGAAGTCCCAGCGCATCGAGTACTCTTTTTTGATCAGCAGGAGCACCAATTCTACTTTTTATTTGTTTAATCTTAATAGTTGACATAATTCCTCCTTATCCTCTAAATACTTTTTCCATACTTACGCCTCTGTTCTGAGCAACCATACGGGCATCTCTCATCTCACCCAAAGCTAAAATAGTAGCTTTTACCAAGTTGTGCGGATTAGAAGAACCTTTGACTTAGCCAAAACATCTGTAATACCCACACTTTCCAAAACAGCACGCATCGCACCACCTGCTACCACACCAGTACCGGTAGAAGCCGCTTGATGAATACTTCAGCGCCGCCAAATTTAGCCGACTGTTCATGAGGAACTGTACCTTTCAATACAGGAACACGAGTCAAGTTCTTTTTAGCTGCTTCAACGCCTTTAGCAATAGCAGCTGTTACTTCACCTGCTTTACCAAGGCCCCAACCAATAATACCGTCTTCGTTTCCAACAACGACAATTGCAGAAAAGCTGAATGTTCTACCACCCTTTGTTACCTTTGTAACACGGTTGATAGCAACCAATCTGTCTTTTAACTCTATATCGTTAGTTATCTTAACTCTATTATTAACTGCCATAATTGATTAAAATTTAAGTCCACCGTTACGAGCAGCGTCAGCTACTTCTTTTATTCTCCCATGATACAAGTAACCATTACGGTCGAATACGACAGTCGTAATACCAGCTTCCTGAGCTTTCTTAGCAATCAGTTCACCAACTTTAGCAGCCTGTTCTTTCTTAGGCATAGCTCCATTCCCAAAGATGAAGCTGCAGCCAAAGTTCTACCAGACAAGTCATCGATAACTTGAACGTAAATCTGCTTGTTACTTCTAAACACACTCATACGCGGACGTTCAGTAGTACCTGAAATCTTATTGCGTACTCTATATTTGATCTTGATTCGTCTTTCTAATTTTGTTGTCATGATAATACAATTTTATGTAAATTATTTAGCACCGGCTGACTTACCAGACTTCTACGAATTTCTTCGCCAACAAACTTAATACCTTTACCTTTATAAGGTTCCGGCTTACGGAAAGAACGTATTTTTGAGCAAACCTGACCAAGCAGTTGTTTGTCACAAGATTCCAATATAATAAGAGGGTTCTTATTTCTTTCTGACTTAGTTTCTACCTTGATTTCAGGAGGCAACTGCATAAAGATATTATGAGTATAACCCAAAGCGAAATCAATAATATTACCATTGTTTGAAGCACGGTAACCTACACCGACAAGTTCCAGTTCTTTCTTATAACCTTCAGAAACACCAATAACCATGTTGTTAACCAAAGAACGATACAAGCCGTGAAAAGCATGTCTTTGTTTTATGTTATCCAACATCTCGTTTTCGTTTTCTGTCAACATCACATGTCCATCTTCAATTGCAACATTGATAGAAGGATCAACAAATTGGCTAAGTTCGCCTTTAGGACCTTTTACAGTAACTACATTATCCTTCAGAGTAACTGTTACTCCAGTGGGAATACTAATGGGTAATTTTCCTATTCTTGACATTGCTTATCCTCCTATTAATATACATAACAAAGAACTTCACCACCAATTTTCAGTTCAGCAGCTTCTTTGTTAGTCATTACACCTTTGGAAGTAGATATTATAGCAATACCTAAACCATTAATAACTCTCGGCATGTCTTTGTAACCCGTATACTTACGTAAACCCGGAGTGGAAACTCTAATAAGTTTCTTAATAGCATTTACTTTGTTTACTGAGTCGTACTTCAAAGCCACTTTGATAGTTCCTTGAGGACCATCTTCTACAAACTTGTAGTTCAGAATGTAGCCTTTGTCGAAAAGGATCTTAGTGATTTCCTTTTTCAAATTTGAGGCAGGCACTTCTACTACTCTGTGCTTTGCACTAATTGCATTTCTCAATCTGGTGAGATAATCTGCGATTGGATCTGTCATATAATAATAAATTAAATTAATCAGGACTACCCTGACAATATTTAAAAATAAAAAAGAATTACCAGCTTGCTTTCTTACGCCCGGGATCAAACCATTAGAAGCCATTTCGCGGAACTGAATTCTTGAAATCCCGAACTGACGAATATAGCCTTTAGGACGACCGGTCAATTTACAACGGTTGTGCAAACGAATAGGATTAGCATTCTTAGGAATAGCCTGTAATTTCTGAGCAGCTTCAAAAGCTTCAGCAGGATCACCTGAGTTGACAATCTTTTTCAACGCAGCACGTTTTTCAGCATATTTGCTACAAGTTTGGCTCTTTTTACTTCACGAGCCTTCATTGATTCTTTTGCCATAATATATTAATCTTTTTTTTGAGTTTTTAAACGGTAAACCAAATTCCTTCAACAAAGCATAACCTTCTTCATCTGTCGGAGCAGAAGTTACAAAGGTAATATTCATTCCGAGAATTTTAGTAATACTATCGATATTTATTTCAGGGAAAATGATTTGTTCCTGAATACCCAATGTATAATTACCTCTTCCATCGAACTTACTTTCGATACCTTTAAAGTCACGAATACGTGGCAAAGCAACACGAACAAGTTTTTCAAGGAACTCATACATTCTTTCACGACGCAAAGTCACCATTACGCCAATCGGCATTTTCTTACGCAACTTAAAGTTAGCGATATCTTTACGTGAAACTGTTGCAACAGCTTTCTGACCCGTAATTGCTGTTAACTCATTAATAGCAACTTCAATAATCTTCTTGTCAGCAACAGCCATACCCAATCCTTGATTAATAACAATCTTCTTAAGTACGGGGATCTGCATTGTTGAAGAATATTGGAACTGATTCTTCAATGCAGGCGCAATGCGCTCTGCATATTCTTTCTTAAGGCTAGCAGTATTACTCATTATTTAATCTCCTCTCCTGATTTTTTAGCATAACGAACAAATGTTCTACCATCAGAACTTTCTCTTCTTCCACACGTGTTGGCTTGCCTGTTTTAGGATCAACCACATTCAAGTTTGAGATATGTATAGCAGCTTCCTGCTTCACGATACCACCCTGAGGGTTCTTTGCATTAGGTTTGGTACTTTTCGATACCATATTGATACCTTCTACAAGTGCACGTCCTTCTTTAACAAGAACTTTCAGCACACGGCCAGTTTTACCTTTATCTTCACCAGAGTTTACGTAAACTGTATCGCCTTTTTTATATGTAATTTACTCATTACTTAAATCTTTTACAAAATTAAAGTACTTCAGGTGCAAGTGATACCACTTTCATGTTTGCAGCACGCAATTCTCTTGCAACAGGGCCAAAAATACGACTTCCTCTAATTTCACCTGCATTATTCAACAATACGCAAGCATTATCATCAAAACGAATATAAGAACCATCAGCACGACGGATTTCTTTCTTAGTACGTACAATTAAAGCCTTTGATACTGCACCTTTTTTAACATCACTAGAGGGGATTACACTCTTGATAGAAACTACAATGACATCCCCTACAGAAGCGTAACGTCTCTTTGTACCACCTAATACGCGGATACAAAGAGCTTCTTTAGCGCCACTGTTGTCACACACTGTAAGTCTGGATTCTACTTGTATCATAATTACTTAGCTCTTTCAATTATTTCAACCAATCTCCATCTCTTAGTTTTGCTCAAAGGACGAGTTTCCATGATGTGTACTGTATCACCTACATTACATTCATTCTTTTCATCATGAGCATGGTATTTTTTCGTTTTAGAAACGAATTTACCATAAATAGGGTGTTTTTCTTTAAACTTAGCAGCAACAGTAATGGTCTTATCCATCTTATTGCTTACTACAACACCTGTTCTTTCTTTTCTTAAATTTCTAGCTTCCATGAGGACCATTATTATTTGTTAAGTTCTCTCTGATGCAATTCTGCCTTCATACGCGCAATCGTTCTGCGTAACTTTTTAATCTGTGCAGGATTATCCAGCGGAGAGATAGAATGATTTAAAACCATCTGATTGTAATTGGCTACTTCAGCTTCAATTCTTTCTGCCAATTCATTGGTAGCTATTTCTCTAATTTCTGCAATCTTCATAATAAATTAAGCATTTTGATTTTGAGCATCGTAATCACGTCTAACTATAAACTTAGTAGTAACAGGAAGCTTCTGTGCTGCAAGACGCAAAGCTTCTTTAGCTACCTCATAAGGAACACCTTCTGCCTCGATAATAATACGTCCCGGGGTAACCGGAGCAACGAAACCTTCAGGAGCACCTTTACCTTTACCCATACGCACATCAGCAGGCTTGCGAGTAATAGGTTTGTCCGGGAAAATACGGATCCAAATCTGTCCTTGACGTTGCATATATCTTGTTACCGCAATACGTGCAGCTTCAATTTGTCTACCTGTAATCCATTTAGTCTCCAAAGATTTAATACCAAATGATCCAAAAGCCAATTGGTTTCCTCTTTGAGCATTTCCTTTCTGACTGCCCTTCTGCTGTCTTCTGAATTTTGTCTTTTTCGGTTGTAACATAATTCCTAAAATTCAAATCCGTTAGCGATTGTTTTTCTTTCTTTTGAAGTTCTTACCACCGTTATTGTTGCCGTTTCCACCGCGACCGCTTTCTTTAGTCTGAGTAAAGTTGGGCGCTAATTCTCTCTTACCATACACTTCACCACGGCAAATCCATACTTTAATACCCAGCAAACCAACTTTAGTCAAAGCTTCTGCATGACAGTAGTCAATATCTGCACGGAAAGTATGCAACGGAGTTCTTCCTTCTTTATACATTTCAGAACGAGCCATTTCTGCTCCATTCAAACGTCCTGAAATCAACACTTTGATACCCTCAGCGCCCATACGCATTGTGTTAGCGATAGCCATCTTGATGGCACGGCGGTAGGCAATCTTACCTTCTACCTGACGAGCGATATTATTAGCTACAATAACAGCATCCAACTCAGGTCTCTTCACCTCAAAGATATTGATCTGAATATCTTTGTCCGTGATTTTCTTCAACTCTTCTTTCAGTTTGTCAACTTCCTGACCACCTTTACCAATGATAATACCTGGACGCGCTGTACAAACTGTGATTGTCACCAATTTCAGTGTACGTTCTATAACAATTCTTGAAACGCTGGCTTTTGCAAGTCTGGCATTCAAATATTTACGGATTTTGCTGTCTTCCAACAAAGCATCACCATAATCATTGCCACCGTACCAATTAGAATCCCATCCTCTGATAATTCCTAAACGGTTGCTTATCGGATTAACTTTCTGTCCCATCTAGTCTTAATTTTGATTATCATTAGTACTCTTAGAATCAACGAACAAAGTCACGTGATTTGAACGTTTACGAATTCTGTAACCTCTTCCCTGCGGAGCCGGACGCATTCTTTTCAGTGTTGCACCACCATCAACATAAATCTTTGTTACAAACAATTCGCCACTTTCTGCCTTACGTTCGTTTTTCTGTTCCCAGTTAGCAATAGCAGAGCGCAACAGTTTTTCCACTCTTGCAGAAGCTTCTTTAGAAGAAAACTTCAAGACACCCAGTGCACGGTTCACTTCCATACCACGAATCATGTCAGCCACGAGACGCATTTTCCGCGGAGAGGTAGGAACATTTTGCAATTTTGCAAATACATGGTCTTAAGGGCTTCTTTTCTTTTTTCAGCCGATATTTTTTTTCTTGCTCCCATTATTTATTACTTTATTATTTCTTCAGATTATCCTGCTTATTTTTTCTTATTACCTGCATGGCCGCGGAATGTACGTGTCGGTGCAAATTCACCCAATTTGTGTCCTACCATGTTTTCTGTAACGTAAACAGGAATAAATTTATTTCCGTTATGAACTGCAACTGTGTGCCCTACAAAATCAGGCGAGATCATTGAAGCTCTAGCCCAAGTCTTAACGACAACCTTCTTGCCGCTTTCATTCATAGCAAGCACTTTCTTTTCAAGTTTAACGTTAATATATGGACCTTTTTTAATGAACGACTCATAATTTACTCAATTAATCAGTTATTACTTTCTTCTCTCAATAATATACTTAGAAGACTGTTTCTTCGGAGCTCTTGTCTTCAAGCCCTTAGCATACAAGCCTGTACGTGATCTTGGGTGACCTCCTGAAGCACGTCCTTCACCACCACCCATCGGGTGATCAACAGGATTCATAACAACACCACGGTTGCGAGGACGACGCCCCATCCAACGAGTACGACCTGCCTTACCGGAAGACTCCAATCCATGATCAGAGTTACCAACGCTACCAATAGTAGCCTTACAAGCACTAAGTATTTGTCTTACCTCACCTGAAGGCAATTTAATCACACAATACTTGCCTTCTCTTGAAGTTAACTGAGCAAAATTACCAGCTGATCTCACCAAAGCTGCACCTTGACCCGGACGCAATTCAATATTATGAATTACAGTACCAACGGGGATGTTTTCAAGCGGAAGTGCGTTACCAATCTCAGGCGCTGCATTCGCTCCAGACATCAATGTGCTACCAACTTGCAATCCATTAGGAGCAATAATATATCTCTTTTCACCATCAGCATAAAACAGCAAAGCAATACGAGCCGAACGATTCGGATCGTATTCTATAGTTTTAACAACTGCGGGTACACCGTCTTTGTTTCTCTTGAAATCGATAAGTCTGTATTTTCTCTTGTGACCACCGCCCATATAGCGCATTGTCATTTTACCAACGTTGTTGCGACCACCTGTTGAGCGCTTTCCAAATACAAGAGACTTTTCTGGTACCGATGCAGTAATCTCTTCAAAAGTACCAATAATTTTATGTCTTTGCCCCGGTGTTGTGGCTTAAATTTACGTACTGCCATCTTTATTAAATATTGCTATAAAAATCAATAGTATCGCCTTCTTTCAATGTTACGATAGCTTTCTTATAAGCATTCGTACGACCATTGATGATTCCAGACTTAGTGTAACGGCTTTTACTCTTTCCCGAGTATCTTAGCGTATTTACATCTACTACTGTAACATTATACAAAGCTCAATCTCACTCTTAATTTCCAACTTGTTAGCTTCAGGACGTACAATAAAACCGAATCGATTTAACTTCTCGGTAATTGCAGTCATTTTCTCAGTAACCAACGGTTTAATAATAATTCCCATTATCTAAGCCTCCTTTTTAAATTAAGATAAGATATTCTCGATAGCCTTGAGCGAGTTTTCTGTAACAACAAGAGTTTCAGCATTCAATACATTGTAAGTATTTAATGCAGAAGCAATTGCCACATTAGCACGTTCGATGTTACGAGCTGACAAATATACATTTTTATTAGCTTCCGGCAAAACGAGAAGCAACTTTTTGTCAGTAATTTTAAGATTATTTACCATAGAAACGAAATCCTTAGTTTTTGGAGCTTCAAATGTAAAGTCTTCAACAATAATGATTGCGTTTTCTTGAGCTTTATAAGACAATGCCGACTTGCGGGCCAATGTCTTAACTTTTTATTCAACTTAAACCAATAGTCACGAGGTTTAGGACCAAATACGCGAGCACCACCCACCAATACCGGAGAGTTGATATCACCACGACGAGCACCGCCACCACCTTTCTGACGACCTAATTTACGAGTAGAACCGCTGATTTCGCTTCTTTCTTTAGATTTATGAGTTCCCTGACGTTGGTTAGCCATAAACTGCTTAACGTCCAAATAGATAGCGTGGTCATTGGGTTCAATTCCGAAGATAGATTCGTTTAACGTAACCTTTCTTCCGGTGTCTTCACCTTTAATATTTAATACGTTAACTTCCATTATTTCTCAATTATTACGATTGAACCTTTGCAACCCGGTACCGAACCTTTAATCAAAAGAAGATTGTGTTCCGGAATCACTTTTAATACCTGTAAGTTATGTGTAGTAACGCGGTCACCACCCATTTGGCCACCCATACGCATTCCTTTGAATACTTTTGCAGGGTAAGAACATGCACCGATAGAACCCGGCTTACGAGCGCGGTTGTGCTGACCATGAGTAGTCTGACCTACCCCACCAAATCCATGTCTTTTAACTACACCTTGGAAGCCCTTACCTTTAGAAGTACCAACAACGTCAACATAAGCTGCATCATTGAATAATTCCACTGTAATAGTGTCTCCCAAATTCAATTCTGTTTCAAAATCTTTGAACTCGGCCAAGTGTCTCTTCGGAGTTACACCAGCTTTTTTAAAGTGCCCCATCAAAGGTTTGGTAGTATGTTTTTCCTTTTTGTCCTGGAAACCTACCTGAACAGCCGCATAGCCGTCTTTCTCAACACTCTTAATCTGAGTAACTACACAAGGACCAGCTTCGATAACAGTGCATGGTACATTTTTACCATCAGCACTGAAAACGGATGTCATTCCGATTTTCTTTCCTAATAATCCTGGCATTTCAGTTAATTTTTAAATGCATTAAACTTTAATTTCTACTTCAACTCCACTCGGTAATTCTAACTTCATCAGAGCGTCTACTGTCTTAGCTGTTGAGCTATAGATGTCGATTAATCTCTTGTAAGAAGACAATTCAAACTGTTCACGTGACTTCTTGTTAACGAAAGTCGAACGGTTTACCGTGAAAATACGCTTGTGTGTAGGCAATGGAATAGGACCGCTAACAATAGCACCTGTTGCCTTCACTGTTCTAACGATCTTTTCAGCAGACTTGTCTACCAAGTTGTGATCGTAAGATTTCAGTTTAATTCTAATTTTTTGACTCATTAGATTTTAAATTAAAAATGATTAAATATAAAGTGGGGCCGGATTAAGAGTCATTCGCTAACCCGTTGCCCCTGCTTTTTTATTATACTAAGTCTACGCGACCTTTCACTTCTTCAAGTACAGCTTTAGCAATAGAGCTGGAAACTTGAGCATGATGATCGTAAGTCATAGATGATGTTGCACGACCTGAAGTAATAGTACGCAAAGCTGTTACATAACCAAACATTTCTGCCAAAGGCACTTTAGCTTTTACAATACGAGCTCCAGAACGGCTTGATTCCATACCTTCGACTTGCCCACGACGCTTATTCAAGTCACCAATAACATCACCCATGTTTTCTTCAGGAGTTACGACCTCCAGTTTCATAATAGGCTCAGTCAATACAGGACCTGCTTTAGCACATGCATTTTTGTAGGCTTGAATAGCACAGATTTCGAATGACAACTGGTCAGAGTCAACCGGATGGAATGAACCATCCTTCAAAACTACTTTCAGTGAATCAAGCGGATAGCCAGCCAATACACCATTCTTCATTGCAGTCTGGAAACCTTTCTGACTGATGGGATAAATTCCTTAGGAACATTACCTCCCTTCACTTCATCAATAAACTGCAAACCGCCTTGTGTAAAGTCTTCGTCAACCGGACCGATTGTCACAATGATATCGGCAAACTTACCACGACCACCAGACTGTTTCTTATAAACTTCACGCAATTCAACAGTCTTAGTGATAGCTTCCTTATAATTAACCTGAGGTTTACCTTGGTTACATTCTACTTTAAACTCACGTTTCAGACGATCGATAATAATATCCAAATGAAGCTCACCCATACCGGAAATAATAGTCTGTCCAGACTGTTCGTCAGTCTTAACAGTAAATGTCGGGTCTTCTTCAGCTAATTTAGCCAAGCCGTTAGACAACTTGTCCAAATCTTTCTGAGTCTTAGGTTCAACCGCAATACCAATTACAGGATCAGGGAACTCCATTGATTCCAACACAATCGGTGCATCTTCATCACACAACGTATCACCTGTACGGATATCCTTGAAACCAACACCGGCACCAATATCACCAGCTCCAATCACCTCTACAGGATTCTGTTTGTTTGAGTGCATTTGGAACAAACGTGACACACGTTCTTTTTTACCTGACGAGTGTTATAGATATATGAACCAGCCTCTATCTTACCAGAGTAAACGCGGAAGAAAGTCAAACGTCCGACATAGGGGTCAGTTGCAATCTTAAATGCCAAAGCTGACGTTTTTTCATCCTCACTAGGTTTACGATCTTCCTCTGCTCCTGTGCTCGGGTTAGTACCTACGATAGCAGGCGTATCCAACGGAGAAGGCAAGAATGCACAAACATAGTCAAGCAATGTCTGAACTCCCTTATTCTTGAATGAAGAGCCACAGAACATCGGAACGATATCCATCTTCAATGTACCTGCACGCAAAGCACGCAAGATTTCTTCTTCAGTGATTGTAGAAGGATCGTCAAAGAATTTCTCCATTAAAGCATCGTCAAACTCAGCTACTTTTTCGAGCATTTTTTCTCTCCATTCATTAGCTTCATCAACCAAGTTCGCCGGAATTTCTTCTACGCTATAATCTGCACCCATTGTTTCATCGTGCCACAAAATAGCCTTCATTTTGATCAAATCAACAACCCCCTTGAAACTCTCTTCAGCACCAATAGGAATTACCACAGGGCAAGCATTTGCACCTAATACATCCTTCATTTGGCGAACGACTTCGAAAAAGTCAGCACCAGAACGGTCCATTTTATTAACGTAACCGATACGAGGAACATTATATTTATCAGCCTGACGCCATACGGTTTCTGACTGAGGTTCAACACCACCTACCGCACAATAAGCTGCAACAGCTCCATCCAAGACACGTAAAGAACGTTCTACTTCAGCAGTAAAATCAACGTGCCCCGGAGTATCAATCAAGTTTATTTTATAAGTATTTCCCGCATATTTCCAACGAGTAGTAGTAGCAGCAGATGTAATAGTAATACCACGTTCCTGCTCCTGCTCCATCCAGTCCATTGTTGCTGCACCATCATGCACCTCACCAATTTTGTGAGTCAAGCCAGTGTAGAACAAAATACGTTCTGAAGTCGTTGTCTTACCGGCATCGATGTGAGCCATGATACCGATATTGCGGGTCAAATGCAAATCATGTTTAGCCATTTTCGTCCTTTACTTATTAATTATTACTTGATTAGAATCTAAAGTGAGCGAATGCACGGTTAGCTTCAGCCATACGGTGCATATCTTCTTTACGCTTGTAAGCGCCACCCTGTTCGTTAAAAGCGTCAATAATCTCAGCCGCCAGTTTATCTGCCATTGATTTACCACCACGTTTACGAGCGAAAAGAATCAAATTTTTCATTGAGATTGACTCTTTACGATCAGGACGAATTTCAGTAGGAACCTGGAAAGTAGCGCCACCTACACGACGAGACTTTACTTCAATCTGAGGAGTTACATTATCCAAAGCTTTCTTCCAAATTTCCAAAGATGATTTTTCTTCATTAGGAAGTTTTGTTTTCACTGTTTCCAGTGCTGCATAGAAGATCTCATAAGATGTATTCTTTTTCCCATCATACATCAAGTGATTTACGAATTTAGAAACCTTCTGATCATTAAATACTGGATCCGGAAGGATCACACGTTTTTTTGGTTTTGCTTTTCTCATTTTTTTCTCAAAATAATGTTTTTGTTTGGGGCTGCACTTTTTCCGTTTACTTCAACGCTTCCTCTGAAACATTTACTCAACCTTTATAGCTTATTCCAACAAACCAAAACTTAAATTAAATATTCTTTGTTTCAGGAATTCAGTTACGGTTTACTTCTTTCCTTTTCCTTTTGCAGGAGCTGCAGCTTGTCCTGCTTTAGGACGCTTAGCACCATATTTAGAACGTCTTTGTGTACGACCAGCTACGCCAGCTGTATCCAAAGTACCACGAACGATGTGATAACGTACACCCGGAAGGTCTTTCACACGACCACCACGCACCAACACGATTGAGTGTTCCTGCAAGTTATGACCTTCTCCCGGAATATAAGAGTTTACTTCCTTAGAGTTAGTCAGACGCACACGAGCAACTTTACGCATTGCTGAATTCGGCTTTTTCGGAGTAGTAGTATACACACGAACACAAACGCCACGTCTTTGAGGACATGAATCCAGTGCCGGAGATTTACTCTTCTCAACCAAAACCTCTCTTCCTTTTCTTACTAATTGTTGAATAGTAGGCATTTTGTTTGATTTTTAATTATTATATATTGTTTATTAATTTGCTATACTAAGTCCAAAACTATACATTTTGGGCTGCAAAGTTACGAATAACATTTTAATAAACAATACTTTCTACTAATAAAAATAGTCTGTTTCTCAAAAAAGTTTTTGAAAAACAGACTACTATGTTATTTTTGCTACAAAAGCCCTTATGCTTCCCCTTTAAATCCGCTTATAGGAGGAATGAATGTTTTTCCATCCGGTCTGTCATTCATTGCCCCCATTCATTTCTTCCGGCTATTCGAATTAGGTCCAAAATTACGTTCGTATTTTGCAACATTCTCCTGTAATGCATACATCAAACGTTTTGCATGTTCAGGGTCAGTAC
>ENA-OQJH01000220-OQJH01000220.1-human-gut-metagenome-genome-assembly--contig:-NODE-220-length-34032-cov-2.649580_pt1 | contig 34032 bp, 50 predicted proteins | sample MGYA00242597_ERZ504763 | MGnify/ENA primary metagenome ERZ504763 (study PRJEB26092, sample SAMD00036359) | human gut metagenome | host: Homo sapiens | study: EMG produced TPA metagenomics assembly of...
CTGCAGTTCTTACACGGGCGTATCTTTACTTCATTTATGTATGCAAGACGCTGGTAGATATCGCCTCCGGGTTTCCACTCTTGACTTTCAGCGATACATCTGGCAGCTGGCCGGCTGCGTGGTTTCCAGCTCATCCTCTCAAACGGGAAAAGCTACCTGTCCGTAAGAAACAACATCCGGCTGCAGAACTATCTGCGCAGCCGGATGTTTCCCGTCTTGCCGGCATGGATTATGAAAGCCGCCTGCGTTACCATTCGGGCGACATACAAAGCCGTCTGACAGAGGACGTGCGAGTGGTCGCCAACATGCTGGGACAATCCCTGCCCTCTTTTGCCGCGACGCTCATGCAGCTAGCCATGGCTTTGGCCTTCCTTTCATCTTTGGATATCCGGCTGGTCTGGTTGCTTATCACGGTCTTGCCGGCATGCCTGCTTTTAGGCAAGCTCCCGGCAAGAAATGTCCGCCGCTTGACCCTTGCCATCCGGCAAGGAGACAGCCGTGTGCAATCTTTCTTGCAGGAATGCTTCCAGCACCTGTTCCTGCTGCAGGCATTCGAGAAGAGGTCCTGGATGGAAAGACAGATGGGGGATATTCAAGATGAATTGTACAGTAAAACCATGCGACGTAACCGGTTTTCCACCGCATCCCGCGTAATGGTCCAACTTGCCTTTTCCGGTGGATACTCCATCGCTTTCCTCTGGGGAGTGCACGGTATTTATACGGGAACGGTCACGTTCGGCATGATGACCGCCTTCCTGCAACTGGTGGGACAGATCCAGCGTCCCCTCATGGAGATGGGACGGCAGTTGCCTTCTCTTATCCATACCACAACTTCCATAGACCGTCTGAAGGAACTGGAAACGGACTCGATGGCAACGGCTCCGGCTTCGTTTTCGTTGCCCGGAAGTTAGGTATCCGTTTCCGAAACGTTTCCTTTCATTATCCGGGAGCTTCTCGGTATATATTAAGGTGGTTCAGTCATGATTTCAGACCCGGATCCAGTACTGCCATCCTGGGGGAAACCGGTGCCGGGAAAACAACAATTTTCCGGCTGATTCTCTCATTGCTACGTCCTACGGAAGGGCATATCCTGTTATATAACGGGACAGGGTTAGAAATGGAGCTTTCCTCCGCCACACTTTGTAACCTGATATACGTTCCCCAAGGAAACAGCCTGTGGAGCGGCACTATCCGGGAAAACCTCCTGCTGGGTAATCCCGAAGCGACAGAATCCGAACTGTGTGAAGTCCTGGAAGTGGCCGCCGCAGAGTTCGTGTTCGGCTTGGCGGAAGGCCTGGACACATTCTGTAGCGAGCAGGGAGGCGGGCTCAGCGAAGGTCAGGCACAACGTATAGCCATCGCCCGGGCCTGCTACGCAAGGGAAGTGTCTATTTATTTGACGAGTTGAGCTCCTCTCTGGATGACGAAACGGAAAGCCGGCTTATCCGTAACCTCTCCGTTTATCTGCAGGGGCATACCCTCCTTTTTATCACCCACCGGCATCGTATCGCGGCATATTGCGACTGCATGGTGACAGTCAGACGCACTACGGAACCGGTCAATACCGGAAACGGTTTGGAATATGTGGAAAAGAGAGAGCATCCATAATTTTCCCTAGCGTAAAGTCCTGTCATAAATAATGGAGAATGAGGATGGTATAAAGATATGCAGTTGCCAACAACAAATAACGAAAAACATAAATGTGGGATGGTGGTCACAGACAGGCCTCCATTTTACCGAACAAAAAAGTCATGTGGTTAAGATTTAAGATATTTGTAGGATATATTACTTTGATCACCCTTTTGGCGTTCACTGTTTATTCCTTCCGCAAGGAACAGATGGAGAGAAACCGTCTGCGACAGGACGAGCGTGAACTGATCCATACCCGTCATTTGGCCGAACAAATCTACGCCGCATTGTTGGAACTGTCCGCATTGGGTGAGACTGTCGGCGTGTGGAAGGAGGCAGACCTCAGTACCTATCAGAGAAAGAGCAAAGAGGCCTGCCAGCATCTGCAAGGGTTGAAACCATATATTCATTCCACAAAAGGACTATCACGCGTGGATTCGCTTTGTATCCTGCTGGAACAAAAAGAACAATTGCTTGATACTGTCATGCGGACGTTCATCCGTTTACAGGAAGTGGGGGAAATCGTTAACCGTAAAATACCCGTTATTGTCTCTCATGTGCAAAAGACGACAGAATCTCTCTCTGAGTCCGCCCCAAAGGATACGGTACGGAAAAGTTCCGGGCCTACGAGTTTCTGGTCCCGACTGTTAGGACGGAAAGAGAAACAATCCGCCTATTTGGAACAACGAAAAAAACAGAAGGAAATCTCCGATCGGAAACGACAGAAAACATCGGCGACCGGGATACTCCGTTCACTGAACAGGGAGGTGACGAAGCGCCAGAGAGACGAAAGAGAAAAGTTGCTGTTCCAAATGGATGAATTATATGATAAAAGCATCAAGCAAAACCAAAGGCTGCATAGCATTCTCAAAGAACTTGAAACGGAAGCGAACCTGCGTATAGAGAACCGTTACCGGCAGTTCGTGGCGGAGCACGACCGGTCATTTCATACACTGTCAATTGTTGCCATATCCGTTTCCTTGCTGGCTCTCCTGCTGTACGGCCTCGTCCATCGTGACCTGAAACGCAAGTACCGGTATCAGCGCAGGCTGGAGTCCTCCAATACGGAGAAACAGGAGCTCCTCCAGTCCAGGAAAGACATGATGCTCTCCATCGCCCACGACCTTCGCTCGCCCCTTGCCACGATAAGCGGCTCGGCCGAGCTGCTCCCCAAGGAGAGCGGCGAACAGGGCAGGATGAGATACGTGGACAACATCCGGCACGCCTCGGAATACATGCTCTCGCTGGTCGACACGCTCATGGAGTTCTACCTGCTCGACAGCGGCCAGTTGCAACATCATCCCTCCATCTTTCACCTGGGCACCCTGCTCGGGGAGACAGCCGACAGCCACGCCCCGGCCGCCAAGAAGAAACATCTCGGCTTCTCCACCGGCTTCTCCGGACTGGACGTGGTGGTCGGAGGCGAGAAGGGGTTCCTCCAACAGGTGGTGAACAACCTGCTCTCGAACGCCATCAAGTTCACGGAAGAAGGAAGCGTCCGCCTGGAGGCGGAATATCGGAAAGGCGAGCTCCGCCTTCTCGTACAAGACACGGGCATAGGTATGGATGTGAAGGACGCTTCCCGGATATTCGATCCGTTCGAACGGCTGGAAAACGGCCGGCACGCGTCCGGCTTCGGGCTCGGTCTCGCCATCACTTCTCGGCTCGTATCGGAGATGGGAGGAAAAATCGATGTGGAGAGCACGCCAGGCAGGGGAAGTCGTTTCACCGTGCTGGTTCCCCTGCCTCCCGCCGACGGCAACTCCCTGATGGAGAACCGGCGGCCCTCCGGTAGCCTCCGCCTGGAAAACACGCGTGTCCTCCTGCTGGATGACGATATCAGGCAGCTCGGCATAACGAAGGAGATGCTGCGCCGGTGCCACGCCTCATGCGACTGCTGCACGGACAGCCGCGAACTTATCGCCCGTCTGCGGGAAAATGCCTATGACGTGCTGCTGACGGACATCCAGATGCCGGAGATGGACGGCTTCTCCGTTCTGGAACTGCTCCGTTCTTCCAACATCCCGCAGGCCAGGACCATTCCGGTGGTCGCCCTGACGGCACATGTGAACAAGGAGGAGGAATACCTCGCACGCGGTTTCGCGGGACGCATCCGCAAGCCGTTCACGATAGAGAGCCTCTCGGAAGGTGTGGCGCGGATTATCGGTACCCCGGGGAACAGGGCATGGAAACCGGACTTCTCCCTGATCCTCTCCGGTGAGGAGAACCGCCGGGAGATGCTGGACGAGTTCGCGAGGGAAAGCCGGAAAGACCTGCACGTCCTACATCAGGCGCTGGAAAGCGGCGACCGCCGGACCGTCCGGGAGGTGCTGCACAAGAACCTGCCCCTCTGGGAATCCGTCCGGCTGGACTACCCGCTGGAGGAACTGCGGCGGATCACGACCTCGGAACCGGAAGGGTGGACGGAAAAGGAGCTGGAACAGATACGCGACATAGCGGAAGCCGCCGACCGGCTGGCCACCTTCGCGGAACAAATACAAGACATTACGGAATGAAAACGATACTGATCATAGAAGATGACGTGATATACGCCCGCAGCATCGGCAACTGGCTGAGGAAACAGGAGATGGGAAGCGAGCGTGTCACAACCCTCTCCGCCGCCCGGAAGAGCCTCTCGGACAGGGAATACGACCTCGTGCTAGCCGATCTCCGCCTGCCCGACGGCAACAGCACGGACCTGCTCAGGTGGATGCACGACCGCCACATTGCCACCCCGTTTCTGATCATGACCAACTACGGTCAGGTGGAGAACGCCGTGGAAGCCATGCGCCTGGGAGCGGTCAACTATCTCTGCAAGCCCATCCAGCCGGACAAGCTGCTGGAAGCCATCCGCAAGGAGTTCAGCCGTCCCCGTCACGACGGCACGGAGTTCTACCGGGGAGAGAGCGACAAGGCGCGTGAGATGTACCGCCGGATCAGCTGGTGGCGCCCTCCGACATCTCCGTCCTGATCCGTGGCGCATCCGGTACGGGCAAGGAACATATCGCTCTCGAGCTGCACGAACAGAGCCGCAGAAGGAACCGACCGTACATCACGCTGGACTGCGGATCCCTTCCGGAAGATCTGGCTGCCTCCGAGCTGTTCGGCCACCGTAAGGGGGCGTTCACGGGCGCGGAGAGCGACAAGGTCGGTCTGCTGCAGGAGGCCGACGGGGGCACGCTGTTCCTTGACGAGATAGGTAACCTGTCCTACAAGAGCCAGATGCTCCTTCTTCGCGCCCTACAAGAGAAATGCTACAGGCCGGTGGCTCGACCCGGGAGCGCGGCTTTGACATCCGCCTGATCGCCGCCACCAACGAGAACCTGGAGGAGGCCATCGCCGGGGGACGTTTCCGTGAGGACCTGTTCCACCGGCTGAACGAGTTCACCATCCGTGTCCCGCTCCTTTCGGAATGCCCGAGGATATCCTCCCGCTGGCCCGTTTCCTGCTCGGGCCCACCTCATGAAAGAGCACCACAAACGGGTACAGGGTTTCGACCGGCTGGCGGAGGCGGCCCTGAGACGGTACCCCTGGCCGGGCAACATCCGCGAGCTGAGGAACGCTCTCCGCAGCGCCCTGCTGCTGACAGACGGCGACTGGATCACCGCGACTCCCTGAATCTGGACCTGACGTTAAAGCAGGAAGAGGTACCCAGCCTCACGGAGGAGGAAAAAGAGAGGCTGCTGTTGCTCCAAACGCTCGAACAAACTGGAACAACCGTTCCAAAACCGCCAAGTTGTTGAACATGAGCCGGACAACCTTGTACGAGAAGTTACGGAAATACGGTATTATCTGTTGACAGAGAAAAACATTGGTTGTAGGTGGAGATACTGTTAAAGTTCAGTTAAACGATACTGTCGAAGCCCAAAGCCGTTCCTGACATGCCATAATCAGTTTCATCCTGATGGAAGTGCAATCCAGAGATTTTCTTTTAAAGGAGATACAGTCAGATAAAGGGAATATGTGTCCTTCATTAGCAACACGCTATCGCCTCCTTAATTTCCATGTGACAGAATCGGACGGGGTATTATGGATTGGTTTCAGACCGGGGGTGGTGCATGCCATCGTAAAAGAGGTCTGGAACGGACTGCCCCTGACCCGGTCGGATGCGGAACGATATTATACGGAACTTGCTTTATTGGGGCAAACGATATGGGAATCCTTATTTCCGAATCGTGGCGCACGGAGGATTCCTGCCGGAAGCGTTGTCTTTTGAATTGCACGGGCTGACAGTTTCGGATGAAGTTATATTGAGAGCCTCTCGTCCGGAAAGCATGTGGAGCTTTACCCCCATAACGAGGCGGCATACAGGGCTGTCATAAAAGGATTCGGACAACACCGCATTGGAGCGTTGTACAGGCGACCGGAACAGGAAAGTCTTACCTGTTGGCACGTTATATTGCGGATCATGCGGAAGAGAGAATATTGGTTCTTGCGCCGAATATCACAATCCTGAATGAGATTCGAAAGGCGGTCGGATTTCACGCCCCCCATGTATGTTACCGGACATTTCAGTCACTGATTTATCGCCGGGAGAATCAAGTGGTGATAAAGACGGACCATATTTTAATCGACGAGTTCCATCACTTTGGTGCCGAGATCTGGGGAGGCGCCTTGCGGGAGGTGATTGAAAATAATCCGCAGGCCCATGTGTTAGGAACGTCGGCAACACCAGTCCGTCCGGAAGGGATGATCGATACGGTGGATCTCTATTTCGAGGGAAACTTGTTTTATGAGCTTACTTTGCCACAGGCTTGGTATTACCACATACTGCCGGTTCCGGTCTTGGTGCAAAGCGCTTATGGTCTGGACAACGAGCTGAACCGGTTACAAAAGAAACTAGATCGCAGTGACTGCTCAAAAAAGCGAAAAGAAGGGGTACAGAAGAAAATTGATCTGGCACGTGTGGACTTTAAAGAGGCTTTAGGGGCATCGGAGGTCATCCGAAGATTCCTGCCAGCAAATGTACGTAAGTTGCTGGTATTTTGCCGCGATCTCAGCGATCTGAGAGAAATGGTTCCCGAAGTATGCGGGTGGCTAACACGGGCGGGACGTACCATTGTTCCGTTTGAAATCCATCATGCCAACAACGGACGGCAGAACAACCTGATACTGGAAGCTTTCCGGAAAGAGTCGGAGCAGCTGCACGTTCTGTTCTCGGTCAACATGTTGATTGAGGGACTGCATGTGGAGGGCGTGGATGCCGTCTTGTTCCTCAGACCGACGGAATCGTATATTGTCACCCTGCAACAACTGGGACGGTGTCTGGAGGCCGGATCCGGGAAAAAGCCGATTGTTCTGGATTTTGTAAATAACCTGTCCGGAAAATCAGTCTACGACCTGATGGCTCCCCATTGGGAACGTCTTTCCCATGTTCCCTTCCCGAAAGGTTTTGAGGGGGCGACTTCCTTCCTGACAACCGGATTCCTTTCGGACATAAGGCTTCGCATAGAAGAGATACTGGCAGAGCTGGAGCTTGGCAGATCATGTACGAACGACTGGTGGAGTTCACAGGGAAGAAAATGACTGGCCGTCGGTTACGGAAGGAAAACTCGGCCTGTGGTGCAATACACAACGCATGGCTTATAAACGGGGCAGATTGCAGGAAGAACGTTACCGTCTATTGGAATCGATCGGCTTCGAGTGGAACCAACTTGATTCCAAATGGATGAAGGAGTTCCACGCTTTAAAAAACTTCTTTGATATGCACGGCCGTTGGCCCAGGCGTGAAGACGGAACACTTGCCACATGGAGCTATACCCAGCGGGAAAGACGCAAAAAAGGATGTCTGAGCAAAGAACGTATTCGTTTTTTGGATGGAATCGGTTTCATCTGGAACCAGGACCTGCATGAAGAATGGATGAAAAATTATGAAGCATTAAACTGTTCGTTAACAGGCATCGACGCTTTCCGAAATCGGCAGAAGGAAACTTGGAGGGTGGTGTTGCACCCAACGGAAAATGCGCAAGCAGGAAAAATCTCCCCCGATCGTCAGGTGCTGTTAGACCAAATCGGATTTGTCTGGTCAGTAGAACAGGTATGACAAAGCAATTTAGAACGGTTACACTTGTTTTACAGTCAACAGGGACGTTGGCCAGGATGTCGTGAAGGAACATTGGGACGCTGGTGCACTGTCCAAAGACGGGATTATCGGAAAGGGAACATGTCCACTGAACGACTGAAACAATTAGAAGAGATCGGTTTTCCATTAATAGTCTGAAAAATGAATGTTCTATTTTGAAGAAAGAAATTGCAGGCTAATATCCATGTCTTTCCATTTGATTTTTTGTTTTAATTTGAAGATTATAAAGCAGCTTTGCAGTCCGATCCTTCCGGAATTAAACTCCTTTGTTTTGTTTTTCCAAAGTTCTTACGCTTATGTTTGCCGTTAAACCCATAAAAGAAGAATTAGAGTTTATACAGAATAAAGAATAGGGCTATTGGTTATCAGTACCCTAAAACCCTATTCGATATAATGTCTATTGATTATAAATTGTTTGAAAACAAATTACTCATAAGCTATGAATATCCAACCCTTATGTAGCAGGATCAGACTTGAAACCTGCGATTTTGAACGCCGGAAGCGAATGTGGCAGACCGGTCTTGCACAGGCCATGTACAAGCCTCCTGTTACGAACAGTATTCCCCGGATTATCGAGATGAGGCTGCTGGAGCCGATAACGAGGGAATTTTGCCGGAAAACCGGACAGAACATCCACTATCGCAGGCTGGTTCCGGATACCCGTTTTCATCTATTGTGCCAAAGCAAACCTTTTGCTCTTATATCCCTTCCCAATCCGTCCACAGGCAGAGTGTTCATCCAATACCTGAACGAAAGCGCGAGGCGGGCCTCCCCGCTGAGAGAGCTGCGAAATACGGACGAAATCAGTTCGTTCCTCCAGGAGCGGTTTCCCAAATGACATTCCCCGGCTGAGGGCCGGCGGTCAAAGGGGCTTACAGAAAGTGTACACTTCCCTTACAATTTTGTAAGGCGGGTGTACACTTTTCATTTACACCCTCAATCCTAATCCGTCTTCCACTACATTGATTGCCTGCCTTTTATAATATTCCCCTGATAAAATCCGTCCGCTGGTACGGCATTCGTTTCCCTTGTCATTGAACATAAAACTTAAATTGCAACCTTATGGAAACATCAATGACAGACCGTCTTCTCGGCTGCTTTGCGAAAGCCGTCCGGGAAAAGAAAGAGCTTACAGAAGCGGAATTGTCGTCCGCCTATACAGAATTCATGAACCACCTGCAATCGATAACCGACGGCGGGCAGCCCGTCATCGTGAAGCTAAGGCGGCTGCGCCGTCTGGAACTGGAGCTGGAAACCTACCGGCACAGGGCATTTCCCGTTCTTGAGGGCCTGACGGACATCTACCTGACAAAAGCCGCCGCCCTGGTCAGGATGGAGACGGACCTGCTACATTTCATGGCGGAGCATCCCGGGCTCCATGCCGCGCCGTCATCTGCCGATGAAAAGACAAGGAACCGTCCCGCCCTCCACTGGAAAGGCTCCCTGGCAAACCTGATGGAACTGGTCGCCTCTCTGGACTATTCCGGTCTGGTAACGGACGGGAAAGGAAACCGCCAGTCCTTCGCCGCCTTGGTCGCGGCATTCGAAACCCTTTTCAATGTCACCCTGCCCAAGCCATACGACCTCCGTGCCGACCTCGCCCGCAGGAAAAAGAACCTCTCCGTCCTGCTTCCCAAACTCCGGGAAACCTACGAGAAAAACATCGTGAACTGCGGGCTCGACCGGCGTTGAACCGGTGGGAAACACCCCTGTCAGTAAAAGTCATCTCCTGTCAGGGATAGTCACCCCGCGCCGTTTGGCGCATAGCGGAATTCTCACTTATTTTGCTCCCGAAAAAATAACCGTAAAGAAACAGAAGAACCTATGGCAAGAATCAAGCAGACACAGAGACCGCAGGATGTGTCCTCTTCCCAGCCTGAAGAGGCGGGCGTAAGCCGAAAGACGCATCCGAGCTCCATTCCTATTATTACGGGTTCCGTCTGGACGAAAGGCAGAACATCGAGTTCGAGAGGCTCTACGCGAATTCCGGCGCGAAGACCAGGTCGCAGTTCATCCTCTCGGCCATTTCAACAAACCGATCAAGGTCGTGAAAATCGATAAGGCGGCTACGGATTTCTATATCCGGCTGACAAACCTTCAGAGCGACTACCGCCGTGTAGGGGTGAACTACAACCAGACGGTCAAGGCTATCCACAGCGGGGAGCTGACCGAGAAGAAAGCCCTCGCCCTGCTTTACAAGCTGGAACAGCTGACCGTGGAGTATATCTCGCTGAACAAGGAGATCATCCGTCTTACCAAGGAGTTCGAGCGATGGTTGCAAAGATAACATCCGGCATGTCCGTCTACGGAGCGCTCTATTACAACCAGGAGAAAGTGGAAAAGGGCAAGGCCCAGACGCTGGGATGGAACCGCATCATGGAACGTCCCGACGGCACGGCCGGCATCCCCGAGTGCATGCGCAGCTTTGAGCCTTACCTTGCCATGAACCGGCGGACGGAAAAGCCGGTGATCCACCTCTCGCTCAACCCCCATCCGACGACAGGCTTTCCGACGAACAACTGGAGACCATCGGACGGGAATACATGGAGAAGCTGGCTACGGCGACCAACCCTACATCATTTTCCGGCACGAGGACAACGCGCGTCCACATATCCATATCGTCTCCCTGCGCGTAGACGAGCAGGGCAGGAAGATCAGGGATTACAAGGAATGGGAACGTTCCATGAAAATTTGCCGGGAGCTGGAACAGAAATACAGACTGGTCCCGTCAACGAAAGAGGAACGCGAGGTCTCCGGTGCCATGACAGCGGTGGAATACCGCAAAGGCGATCTGAAACACCAGATCGCAAACGTGGTCAGACCGGCCCTGCAGGATTACCGTTTCCGCTCATTCAGGGAATTCAAGGCCCTGCTCGGACTCTTCAACGTGACGGTGGAAGAAGTACGCAAGAGTGTCGACGGAAGGACATGCCACGGGCTGGTCTATGCGGCACTCGATGAGAAGGGCAGACGCTGTGGCGTGGGCATCAAGTCCAGCTACATCGGCAGGAGCGTCGGTTACGAGGCCCTGAAAAGGAAATGCGCCCGGAGCAAGACGTGGATGAAGGCACATCCCGTACAGGAAAGCACAAAGGAGGCCATCCGGGAAGCCCTGCGTCAGGACACCCGGCAGGGATTCCTCCGGCTCCTGGCCGAAAAAGGCGTCGTCCCCATACTCTGGGAAAACGAACAAGGCGTGATTTACGGGGTGACCTACATCGACCACGGATCAAGAACGGTATTCAAGGGCTCGGCCCTTGGCAGGGAGTTCTCCGCCTCCGTCCTGAACAGGCTGTACGGCACGCCGCTTCCCATGACAATCCCCCATGGGGATGCCTCCTTGAAAGAGGAAAGGGCAAGAGGGGAAACCGGACTTGCGGAAGGCTGCTGGATATCCTCACGACGGAATCCCGTCCTTATCCGGGCGAGGAAACCGTGGAAGGCCCCTACGGAAAGAGAAAAAAGAAACGGAAACGCCGCGGCCCGCATATCGGCTAAAAGGGTTTCCAAAAGATAAGACATAAGCAAAGTATCACCTGTAAAACAAGTAAAACATGTCACAAGAAGATGCCAGGGGACTCGGCAAGACCACCGACTTCATGCGGGCGGTCAGCATCCTGTTCCTCGTGATGAACGTCTATTATTTCTGCTATCCGTTTTTCCACCGTCTGGGATGTACCAACGGCATGGCGGACAGGATCCTTCTGAACCTGCAACGGGACACGGGGCTGTTCACCCATTCGCTGGTGACCAAGTCCTTCTGCCTGATGTTCCTCCTCTTCTCCTCGATGGGGCCAGGGGACGCAGACAGATGGAGATGTCCCGACGGCGCATCGGCTGCGTCCTCATTTTCGGGCTGTTGTTTTACTTCTCAAGCGAGCTGCTGCTCACTTCCCCGTGGGACATCCGGCTTGTCACGCTGCTGTACGTCTCCGCCGTCACCGCGGGTTACATCTGCCTCCTGACCGCAGGCATGTGGGCCGGCCGCCTTCTGGGAAGCCGGCTGATGGATGACGTGTTCAACGAGGAGAACGAGTCCTTCATGCAGGAGACAAGGCTGATGACGAACGAGTATTCGGTGAACCTTCCGACCCGTTTCCATTACAACAGGAAATGGCATGACGGCTGAATAAACGTGGTGAACCCGTTCCGGGCAACCCTCGTGCTGGGCACGCCGGGCAGCGGGAAATCGTACTGCGTCATCAACCAGTTCATCAAGCAGCAGATAGCGAAGGGCTACGCGCTCTATTGTTATGATTTCAAATATCCGGACCTGAGCACCATCGTCTACAACCACCTGCTCCAAAACAGGGACAAGTACGCGGGCGACGTCCGGTTCTACGTGATCAACTTCGACGACCCGCGCCGCAGCCACCGCTGCAACCCGATCAACCCGGCCTTCATGTCGGACATCGCGGACGCCTACGAGTCGGCATACGTGATCTTATTGAACCTGAACAAGACCTGGATACAGAAACAGGGCGACTTTTTCGTGGAATCCCCGATCATCCTGCTGGCCGCCATCATATGGTACCTCAAGATTTTCGATGGAGGGAAATACTGCACCTTCCCCCATGCCATCGAGCTGCTGAACAAGCCCTACTCGGACGTGTTCACCATCCTGACCTCGTACCGTGAGCTTGAGAACTACCTCTCACCCTTCATGGACGCCTGGAAAGGCGGGGCGATGGAGCAGCTCCAGGGCCAGATAGCGAGCGCGAAGATACCGCTCTCGCGCATGATCAGCCCCTCGCTCTATTGGATCATGAGCGGGGACGACTTCACGCTGGACATCAACAACCCTGAGCAGCCCAAGGTACTGTGCGTGGGCAACAACCCCGACCGGCAGAACATCTATTCGGCGGCCCTGGGACTTACAACGCCCGCATCGTCAAGCTGGTCAACCGGAAGGGAAAGCTGAAGAGCTCCATCCTGGTGGACGAGGTGCCGACCATCTATTTCCGGGGGCTCGACACGCTGATCGCCACGGCGCGGAGCAACAAGGTGGCGGTCTGTTTGGGAGCGCAGGACTTCAGCCAGCTGGTACGCGACTACGGTGAAAAGGAGGCGCGCGTGATCCAGAACACCATCGGCAACATCTTTTCCGGACAGGTCGTGGGAGAAACCGCGAAGAACCTCTCGGAACGCTTCGGCAAGGTGCTCCAGCAGCGCAAGTCCGTCAATATGACGAAAGAGGACACTTCCACCAACATCAGCACCCAGCTGGACTCCCTGATACCCGCCTCCAAGATATCCAACCTCTCACAGGGGATGTTCGTGGGAAGCGTATCGGACAATTTCGGAGAGACCATCAGGCAGAAAATATTCCACGCCCGGATCATGGTGGACAATGCCGGGGTGGAGGCCGAGACGAGGGCGTACAGACCGATACCCGTCATCACGGACTTCACGGGAGAGGACGGCCGGGACCATATGCAGGAGGAAATAGAGCGTAACTACTACCGTATCAAGGAAGAGGTGGGCGACATCATCCGGCGCGAGCTCCTGCGCATAGAAAACGATCCGAACCTGAGCCACTTGCTGGAGACGGACGGGGAATAACAGACTGATATAAAAACAGGATTGCCCTCCGGCAATCCGCCATTCAATAACCGTTTAATTTTAGTTTTATGACCGAGAAAAAGAAAAACATCGCCCTTCAGGGAAAACCCTGTTTCCCGTGGGTGGGCGGAAAGAGAAGACTGCTGCCGGTGCTCATCGAATCCCTGCCGGCAGATTTCGAAAAGATGGAAACGTATGTGGAACCTTTCGTGGGCGGCGGCGCACTGTTCTTCTGACTAAGACAGGCCCATCCCGGTATCCGCTGCGTAATCAACGACTCCAACGAGAGTCTGGTGAACGTGTACCGTGTCATCCAGAATTCCCCCGAGGAGCTGATCAAAAGCTGGAGGGTATCCAGAGAGAATACCATGCCCTAACGGAGCACGCGGACAGAAGGGCGTACTTCATGGAGAAACGCGCATTCTTCAACGAGGGCGGCCCGGACGATGTCACCCGTGCGGCGCTGTTCATCTTCTTCATGCGCACCTGCTACAACGGCATCTATTCGGTAAACCGAAGCGGCAAGCTCTCCGTGACGTTTGGTGCGGGCAACCGAGCGAAAATACTGGAAGAGGAACTCATACGTGTCAACCACGGCCTGCTCCAGGGCGTGACCATCCTGGAGGGCGACTACCACCAGACAGCGAAGTATGCCGGAGAGAAAACCTTCTTCTATTTCGATCCTCCCTACAAGCCTGTCAACGAGTCGGGCGGCTGTACCTCCTACATGCCGGACGACTTCGACGACAACGACCAGATCCGCCTGGCTGAGTTTTGCAGGGATCTGGGGGATGCCGGCAGCAAATGAATGCTCTCCAACTCGGATCCGTGCGAGAAGGATCCGACCAATACCTTCTTCGATGATTTATACGACGCTTCCATATCCAGCGGCTGAGCATCTTTCGCTCGGTCTGCTCCATCGCCGAGAAACGGAAACCGGTCAACGAGCTGCTGATAAGGAACTATTAATGCGGGCGGATACCCTGATAAAGCAAAGCAGGCGGGTGGGAGATTTTCTCCCATCCGCCTGCTCCTTCCAACCTTTTCATATAAGGTGAATTCCTGTTTATTCTTTGTGCTATAAAAAATCACAAAAAACATACAAATTGACCCGATCCAGCGGTTAGCTAGAACACCAAAACATCCCGCATAAAACAATATGGCTGGAATCTCAAAAAGGAAGGCATTTAGTGTATCACTAAATACTTTTTCCTATCCTATATGATATCATGTTATTCAGTCAGAACCAATTTTTTGGCAGATATGCATGAGCGTTTCTCCTTTGTGAAATAATCACGATGAACCTCAACCATTGATTTGTTAAATTTTTCAACAGCCTTATAATCTTCTATAGTATCATACACTTTTTTTACTTCAAGTTGGGGTGTTTCAAACACTGCATACTTGTTCAAGTCAATTGTTTTTGGCATATTTATGATAGTTTTTTAAGATTTTTATCAAATACAGAAAAATCACAACCGGTTATTTGACAAGAAGCGATTGATTTCGTATTCTTGTCATATTGCACGATAAAACCATTACATATCGCAAATATCAAAGGACGATAGTCCAGTGTATTAGCTTCTGTCGCATCCAAGATAACCACTCCGTTTGTCCTGCCAAAAGCAGTCCAGTGGCTTGTCACTTCAGTAATCCATACAAATTTTGGAAAACTTTTCTCCATAATAAGACTTTTTAGTTTGTCAGGCATATCACTTAACATTACATATTTACGATATGAACGCGCTGAACATAAAAAAGTTCTTATATGAATCTCTCTGTTATCTGCATATTCAAAGTATTCGGAAGAAAGCAATTCTTTGACGAATTTTTTTGCAACATACGCCTCTAGATAAATCTTTTTATAAAGAGGGACAATAAAATGAGAGATTTTACAAGCAGCCCATTCTTTATCAGCTTTCTTTTTGGCTTCAGCATCTGTATATTCACTTTCTGGAATATCCAAATATCTTTTTGTTGGCATATCCAGACTGTCCGCCTGATAGACAGGGAAATTGTCATCGATAAAAATAAATTTCTTGGAGATAGTATCCCAATCCTTTATTTTAAGTACTCCCTTGCCATTCTTCAGAGGAAAATCCTCACTCGTAATAGTCCTCACCGTATCCTCAGTTATATCCTCATGTCCAATGCACAATACAGCATGTCCAATCAACCGTTCAATCTTTTTATTTTTTACGGCTTCGGCATTATCCAAAGCGATAATAACAGGAATCCCACTTCAACATAACAACTCAGCAGCATATTGAAATCTGAGGCAAATTCCTTACGTGAATACAGCTTAGGACCAAATCCACATTCTTTAAGCAAATATGACATGCTGTCTACCGACAAACCGGAGGAAGGCAATTGTCTCTCCACTATATTCTGTTTCAATATATTTAAAATCTGTGATGGCAGCACTGGTGAATATTCCGCATATTTATTGCCATAGTATTCCATCAGTGCCCAAATCATCGTTTCCGCGCAACTGATCGTCTCGGTATCCTGTGACGAGAAGGGAAACGCCTGTGCACAAACTTTAAACCAACCGCTGTAGAAGCATATAAGCCAAACATGTTTTAAAAGAATTGGATTTTAATAAATTGGGAGCTATTGCACTTCTTCCGACAATGTAGGGAGGAGTCGGACGTAACACTATAAACCCACGGTAACTTTCTTCCAAAAAAGTTACTTTGTCTGTTTTCTTGAACGTATCAATTCTTATCTGGTCTGCCACATCGCTGAAAAAAGATAACTTAATGGCATCTCTTCCGTAAGAAGTACGTTTGGAGGCGTAATAAGTATAATAGCTATCCCTATAAACCTTATCTACATAGTTGCGTTCTATTACGATCTTGGTATCATCATGGAATCTTTTTAAGTGCCGCATTACTTCCTTAGTAATCAATAGCTGGGCGCGATCTCTGGATAAGGAGAAATCCTCACCTACAATCTGACCCAAGATATCCTCCAAATCCGGATCTATAATTGAAACTATAAAAAAACTCATACTACTATACTTAATGGACAGATTATTTAAAACGCGTCAGCGAAAAAGTCCACAAAGGTAGTGATATTAATTGATTTACGATTTCTCATTTAAAGAAAAATATGAAAAGATGATTTATAACAGAAAAGTTTGATATTGCTTGATCGTTTTTAGCCGCTTTTCTTAAAAGGAAGTTATTTTTGTAAGACAGGCAAAAGCTTTTCATCAAATTATATTCCGGACCTTATGATTACCTTCTTATTTTTCACCCGCTTCCCTATTTCAGCTCCGTGCATGTTTCCACCGCCTTCTTCATGCGGTGCTGTAGGAATTTGTCCAGATCCTTGTGAGGCAGGTAGTGCGCCGCCTTGTTCGTTAAGCCCTCGCACTGTCTCCTGATCTCCTCCATCGTTTTCCGACCCACGTCACCGTTGTCCAGAAAACAGTAGACATGCCCGTAACCGTTCAGCATGTCCGACACCATGGGCTGGTTGCTGACAGAGTTGATCATTACGCAGTCTGGTTCCGTATCACCCTCCCGGCAGACAGCCCGCACTCCCCACCTCTGGCAAGCCCCATCTTCAAATGCTCTACCCATAGATATGGTTATCCACATCTCTCCGATAATCCTTGTGCGAACAAGGCCTTCCTCAGATTACATATGCGAGTTTTACGGACGGTTGTTTTTGTTTTCTCTGTCAAAAGGTTCCGAAAAACGGTTCTGACAAGGCACATCTGTATCCACCCGATAAATGGATACGAGCAAGCCATTCCGTAGAAGGTTAATTATATTTAATGGACGATGATGATAAACCATTTTTTTAATTTTATCTCATTTCAATTTGAAACATATTTATATCTTTGAGATACTAAAATGCATTTTACGGCTAAAACAGTTTACAATTATTAATTACACAGGAATATGGATAAACACATTATAGGAGAAAATGCAGGTAAACTTTGGCGCTTGATGAATCAGGACAACCAACGCAAATGGGAACTGGAAGAATTGAAAAAATGCACGGGATTTGACGATCTGGAACTGGCCAGCGCCATCGGATGGCTTGCCCGTGAGGACAAAATCCAGTTTGAACTGAGGGATTCCGACCCCATGCATAAGAAAGCATATGTGTATTTGATGCTCAACCTGTATTTTTAAGGAATGCCCGGCATTCATCCTTTTTTAATTTGCGGTTTATGAGCGGGATATCATTCTAAAAAAACAAGTTTTTTACTACTTGCTTTCACGCCTTTGAATAAAAGAGGCCATCCCATCACCGGGATACCCCGGGAAGCCTCTATCCGACTTCCGGGACATATCCCCGGGGAGGGAAAGCCTCTTTTCGCTTTATCGCACCCCATATACGGGAGCGCCCTACCGTCTTATTTTTCACCCGCTTCCCTGTTTCTGTTCCGCACGCGTTTCCACCGCCTTTTTCAGGCGGTGCTGCAGAAACTCGTTCAGATCCTTGTGTGGCAGGTAGTGCGCCGCCTTGTCCGTCACGCTCCCGCACTGCTGCCTGATCTCCTCCGTGGTTTTCCGGCCCGCATCATCATTGTCCAGGAAACAGCAGACATGCCCGTAACCTTTCAGCACGTCCAACGCCCCGGGCAGGTTGCCGACCGAATTGAGTATCACGCAGTCCGGCACCGGCTTTCCCTGTTTGAGCGCAAGGTACGAAAGATAGTCCATGAAACCCTCAAACACCAGAACCGTCGTCTTTCCGTCCCCCTGCATCCCATGCCTCAGATGCGTGATGTCCTTTGGGGAGGTCGAACCCTTGAAATAAGGGTTGCGTATCTCCAGGCCACCTTTCCGGTTTCCGAACCCGATCCCGAAATACCATTTGCTGCGCATGCGGTAATGCACCTCCACGCACTCCCTCGCGGCGATGCCGGAAGGAATCCCCCTCTTTGCCACGGTAGTCCAGCAGCACCGTATTACGGAGCGGCGAGACGCACAGCTCCTCGAATGCTGGAGGCGTGGCGGCTGCCTCGGGGTGCCGTAGCGGGCGTGGACACGGGGAAAGTGTCCCTCTATGCCCTTCAATACGGAGGATATGTCGCGCGTCCCGTACAGCCTTTGCGCCAGGTCGATGATGCTGCCTCCCGTCCCCTCGCCGAAGTCGATTCACAGGTTTCTGGAAAGGCTGACCTTGAATGAGGGTGTACGCTCCTGCCGGAAAGGCGAGCGGTACCACAAACTGTCCCCCTGTTCCTTTACGGGGAGAATCCCATCCGCCGGAGGTAATCCTCCAGCGGAATCCTTTTCGCTTCTTCAATGTTCATGACTCGTCGTATGATTGATAAACAGTAAGAAATTAGAACCGCCCGCCGAACCATTCCACCGGGTCCAGCAGCCGGCCGTTTTTTGCAGTTCGAAATGCAGGTGGTTGCCGGTGGACGTCCCCGTGCTTCCGACCTTTCCGATGCGCTGTCCGATACGTACCGTTTCGCCTTTCCTTACAAGGATCCGGCTCATGTGCGCATATAGGGTGGAGTATCCACCTTTATGGCGGATGCGGACGAACCAGCCGTAACCCGGGCTGTAGCCGGCGGAGATTACCCGGCCGTTTCCTGCCGAATATACCGGCTCGCCATACGGGGCCGCCAGATCCACCCCCTTGTGGAATATTCTCCGTCCTTAAGGGGATGCATCCTGCTTCCGAACCCGGAGGACACCCGGTAGCGGGTACGCCTGCCGTCAAGAGGGAACAGGACCGGATAATCCGACAGGATGACGACCGTCTGCCGCAGCCCTCATTCCTCCGTTCATTTCCCCGGTCCCCGGATACGTCCGTTTAACATTTCCCCGCCACCTTCCGCCCCTCTTCCTCCATCCTCCAGGCAGGCGGAAAGTGACAAAAGGTGACAAAACATGACTATTAATGACAACTTTCTCATAATCAATTTATTTAATGGCGAAGATACTAATTTTACCTCCCGAAATGATTCATTCACCTTTAAATTTAACAGTCATGCAAGAAGTAAATCCCGCTGCTCAAGGCAGCGAAAACGCCACTCAGGAACAGGGTTACCTGATGGCTTACGACAAGAAGGAACAGAAGGCGAAAGGCATCAAGGGCATCGCGGCAAACGGTGAGCTGGAGACGCTCGAGGCCAGCGAACAAAACAAGGGGCAGTTCGTCCGCGTGGACCGCTTCGGGAATTTCTTCACCAACTTCGGGAAGAACTTCCTCTACCAGTACAACAACCCCACACGTTTCTCCCTTTACCGGATGGAGGAAAATACCCCGGTGGAACAGGCAGCCAGGAAAATCGAGGAGGCCCAACGCCCCGAGAACGAGGCCGTCCGCCGCGAGCTTTCCAAGAACAACCGCATCTACAACAACCATTTCTTCAACGAGCGGGAGATCAACTGGGAGCAGGCCGAGCGTTACGGGCTTACCCCGGAGGTGCTCAGACAGACGGGCGACATGGAAAAACTGCTGCAGGGCAGACAGTCCGGCATAGCTATGACATCTCCATGAACACCGAGCTGGGACGCCAGAAGGGGGATGCCAAGCTCTCGCTCTTCCGCGACGAGAACGGGGCGGTCAAGTTCGACCTGCACTTCATCCGTCAGGCACCGAAATCGGGCAGGAATACCGGGGATATAAACTGGAGGAGGACGTGCTGGAGGCGTTGAACCGTACCGGCAACGCGGGCCGGATTGTCAATCTGGTCACGGACTACCGCACCAAGGAAATAAAGCCCTGCTACCTGTCCAAGGATCCGGTGACCAACGAGATGTTCTTCCTCCCGGCAGACCAGGCACGCTGCCCGCGCAAGATCAAGGACTATGTGCTGAGCGACAAGGAATATGCCGATTACGCCGCAGGAAAAGAGGTACCATCGAGTCAAGTCCTCGAACGGGAAGGTGTACCGGACCTCCCATCCAGATGAGCGCGGCCGAGCGCGGCACGGAATTCCTGTGGGAACGCAGTACCTCAAGCCGGAGAAAAACAGGGGCAGGAACAGACGGCCGGCCTTAAGGAGACAGCCGGGAAACCGGCCGGACGGACCAGACAATCCATAATCCCCAAAATGTAACCGGCCATGACATCCGTAAATGAAAACATAAAACGGCTGGAAGAGCTGTCCCAGGAGGACGGCACAGGCGGCCTCCTGGTCTGTTACGAGACGGGCAGGGAAAAGCCCCATGCCGACTCCTCCTACCAGCTTTATCCTGTCAATCCGGATCAGAAGGGCATGACCTACCAGTTTCTCAGCCTCCTGCATGTCGGGGTGGAGACCGCCCGGATATCGGCCTTCATCCCTGACACCCGTATGGAGGTCTACCGCTTCCCCCGCATGTCCGACCTTCCTCCCTTTTATCGGGATACCCCCGTCAAAGAGTATATCACCGGCATGCTGCTGCCCCATATCAAAAAGAACAGGCTGAAGCCGGTGGTAAGTGTCAACCTGCGCGACATGGTCTTCATACGCTCCGAAGGCTGTCGGTGGAGCCGGGCGGCATTCTTCGCCTCGATGCCGGGCAGATTGACCGGCTCGTGGAGTTCCGCCGGCGGCAGGACGAACTGGCCGCAAGGTACAAATACATCCCCGGGTACAAGCTGCCCCTGCGCGTCATCGAGACTCCCAAAGGTGTACTGGTGTTCAGCGGCAGCGACATCGGAAGGAAAGGGACTGAAAACTTCTATAAGTTCCTGCTGGATAACTATTTTTCGATGCATGCGCCTTCCGGTCCCATCAGGCAATACCGCGTGGATTCACCTTCCGACAGGTTATACGGACTCACCGACATCTCCTGCCGGAAAGAGTCGGGAACAAACAGATACACGTTCGACCTTTTCGACGCATACGCCGGTATCGGAGCGTCGGAAAAGAAAGGATGGGTTTTGGAGTTCGCCACGGACATGGCTCCTTCCGATACGGAATACCGCCTGGAGGACTTCTCCGGCTACCGGCCGGAAGGGAACAATAGGGATATCTTCCGGCTGCTCACCTTGCAGAAGCATTTCGACAGGACCATCATTCTCGATCCGGCTTTCGCTACCATTTCCAGTTCAAGGAATTCGTCAGGAGGATGGATGATTGCGTGAACGGCCTTTCCACAGGGGACAGCATGGAAAAAATACTGGAGGAGATGCGGGAAAAGTCGGATCATATCCTGAGAACGGATTTTCGGGTACGGGGGTACGGTACTTCCGACCGGCAAAAGGAGAACAAGCCCGGAAAGGTCCAAAAGAACAAACCTAAAATATAGCCATGATCAGAAAAGAGCAAGTCAGAATCGGAATGCGGATTGTCGGGGATGATCCTGAATCCCCTGAAAGCTACCCGTACAAGGGAACCGTCACCGCCCTTTGCGAGACAGGTCGGAACGAGACGGACTTTTACATTGTCATCAAACTGGACGAGGCATCCATGAGACAGCCGGAAATATCAAGGTGCTGTCCCGAAGGCATCATGAGGTGCTTGCCCTGAAGGGTCAGCCCCGAGGAAAAACCGGAAAAACGGAACAATATCCCTTCCCTGACCTATACGGCTGTAGAGACATCCCGGGGATTCCTCTTCTTCACCCATACGGAAGAAGGCAGGAGGAGCCTTCGGGAATTCCTTCAAGGAATGGCAGACAGCTATTTCGATCCGTCATTCGACCTGGGACCGGTATGCGTCTATGAGGCGGAAGGTGTACTTTCTGATCTCTCTCCGGTCAATTCGGAGAAAATCTCCCTTGCGGCATATCCCTACATGCGAAAGCCGGAGGATTTCCGGCTGGATGTCTGTTACCGGAACGGGATGAGACCGACAGCGGAGGATTTCCGCAGTTTCTGCCACAATGCCGGTTGCTCGGTCAGCCATCGTAACGGAAATATCGCCGACACTCTGGAAGCCTTGGAACGTTACGACAGGTGTCTGGAAACGCTCCGGCACATATCGGAAGCAGCTCCTCACGAAAGGGATGAGACCCGTGAGACCAGGCAGCAGCTGCAAAGACTGCTGGACTCCGCTACGATGTCCGCGGACACCGCTCGGCAGGAAGGATACTGGATGATCCGTCCCCGAGGTCAGCGTGGAGGGAGTCAGGCTGTCCGTTTCCCAGCGGGGCATTCTTAAAGCCGGCCTTGGGTTGTACCTGCCCGTGAAATCCGGACCGACCCCGCTCACGCATATGCATGGGTGGATAGGAATACCGGGCGCATCGTCTTTGGCAGCCGCCCGCCCGGAGACCGTGAAACCATCGGATTCAAACAGGATACGGAAAAGAGGTCCTCCGTTTCTCTGAGAAGTACAAAAAAGAAGACGGGCCCCCGTCATAAAATGTAAAATTGTAAAATCAAGAAAGACAGTATGGAAAAGAAAAACAAGACAACACCTTTGAAAGTGGTGCGGCGGGAGTCCGGTTATCTGCTGTTTTCCGACAGCAATACCGGCAAGGAAGGCCTTGAAAGCTATCTCCAGCATACCGCCGACCATTTCTTCGATCCCCATGCCCATGACGGGGCCCTGGAAATTTATGAGTATTCCGGTTTACGGAAGGAGCTGGCCTCCCATATCAACAGCAGCTGCCGCAGGGGACTTTTACCGGGCGGGGACAGAAAGGGCGGGCATGTTTCCTCCGGTCTCCTCCCGGCAGAATTCATCAACCGCCTCGAACCGAAACTCTACGTCCCATGAGTCCGACATCCGAGGGGTATTCCGGGCTGTTCTCCCAAGTGAGGGGGTATATGGGGCTCGAACTATCCCGAAAGCCGGAGAACGAGGATATCTACCGCCTGCTCTCCATCAGGGAACACGGTTATATGAACATCCATGACAAACCGTTCACCTATTACCGGGAGCTGCTGCCCCTGGCCGAGCAGCTTGAAAAGGTGACCCAGGTCAAATCCGCCGGCCTGTTCGACGTGCAAGCCTTCAAGGAACTTCCCTCAAAATAAAAAAGCGGCGGAGGATATCCTTCACCGGGACTTCGACGTAAGGGCCACCGCTCGTTGGAGAAATACCTCAATGCCCCCGACACCTCCCTTCTTGTGGGAAACAGGGTGCTGGACAAGGTGCAACTCGGGATACTGGCCAAAGGGAACGCCCTGTACCTGCCGGAGAATGACCGCCCCGCCTCCCGGCACCTGCTGTACTGCATGGCGGACTTTACACGGAACAAACTGCTGGTATCCGGTGAACCGTTCCCTATCAGGACCTACCGGGTAAAGGACGGTATCCCGCATCCTGTCAGTCCGCAAGAAAAAATACCGGAGAAGCGAAAGACTCCCCGTAAATCCACCGGCAGGAAAATATCATAACCTGTCGGGATATAAAGAAATTTAAAATATCACGATATGGAAAAAGAAACCGATTTGAAACAGAGCGGACCGCTCGTCCTTTTCAATGTGGACAGAAAAGGCAGGCTGGCGGACTATGCCGTATGCCACAGTGACCATGAATGCGGCGATTATCTGCTCCGGCAGGCGGAGCTGGCCCTGGGCGGGGCGTATGTACCCAACGAGTCCGTATACTGCCTTGCAGGGGCGGAACGGACGGACGACGGCCTTCCGGAACTGCTGGACGACTATATCCGAGAAGGCAACATCCGCGACCTGCCCTCGATTGACCTGCGCAGCCTCACGTTCATCCATGAAACTACAGGAGGCGGCCTGCCGGAAGGGATGTGGGCCATACTGGAAAAGACGGAACAGTTGTTGGATAGCCCGGATAACAGAAAAATACTGGAAGCGTACCATGCCTACCACGAAAAAAGGGAGAATGCCCTGCCCGAGCGCACCCTCTCCGCCGTCCGCACGGACAAGGGCGTGCTCCTGTTCGACGACTCGGGCCGGGGGCTGCAATGCCTGGAGGGTTACCTGCGGTACCACGCGGACCGGTATTTTTCCCCCGAGCTCCACGGGCTGGAAAACTGGAGGTATACCATTTCAGCACATCCGATAAAGGCATATCGGACGCGGCCAAAAGGTGCGCCTTTATGTTCACCCCGCAGCCGGCGTGAGTTCGTCCCCCAAAAGGCGCGTTACCAGCCGGACTCCCTTGTAGCCGGCTCCATCCGTCAGCCGGCTGTCCCATGCACGCGGACGGTGAGGCGTTCAGGCGGTTTGTCAAGACCTTCGGCCTCAATGCCACGGACGAGGCGAACGAGATCGCCGCCCTGACCGGAATCCGTGCCAGGGGGCTGTCGGATCCCGGACAGCTGGAGAAGGTATCCGTCCACCGGGCCGGATTCCGCAGCCTGTATGAACGTCGCAGGCCTGCCTGGAAAGGAACGACATTGTGATGTACCGGGCACTTGGACAGGCTTCCATGAACATGGCGGAGAGAATCCTCAGAACGGAATACAAAGTTCGGGAACACGTGTCTCCCATACAGGGAAAAGGACTTAAGCCCGCATCTGAACCGCTTGCCGGTAAAAAGACAATAAACAGACGGAAGAAAGCAAATGGAACCCCTAAAAGACGGATATAACATGGCATGGCTGGAACGGCTGAAAAGGTCTTGGAAACGCCCCCGGGAGGAAAAACACGGAAACCTCTATCTGGAACTGTGTCCGGACAACCGGATAAACTCCTTCATGGTGGTCCGACACAGGCCGCAGGGCACGGATCCCTTCATGGAATTCATCGGGCATGCCGCCGACAAAGCCATAAGGGAGGGAAACGGGACGGTCCCGGACAACCTGCTGCTGGCCCTGGAAGGAGTGCCGGAAAAAATGCTCCCGACAAGGGAGGAGCTCCAGGAGGAACACCCCGGGAAAGTATGGAAGCTCATCCCAGATACGACGGGATATCCGGAGGGAACCCGGTCCCGCTCAGACGGGCCGTCTACCTGAGGGCGCACGGGAGGGAGATAGACCGTACCGCCCTCAAAGAGATGGAGCGTTCGTCCGGCTGCCGGAACTACGAGGCCTATGAGACCGCCATGGAAAGAACCTCGGAAGGTAAGAAAGCCCTGTTCCGCCTTACTTTCGTGAAGACGGAACGGGGTGTCAGGGTATTCAACGACGGCCTGCAGGGTCCGGAGCGTATGCGCGGGATGCTGCAGGACATGGCGGACCGTTTCTATTCCACCGCATGGGAAGGGCTGAAAACGCTTTCCATCTACCGGATCGAAACGGCCTCCCGGAAGCTGCTGGAAATGTCTCGGAACAACGGGCGGGATTTCCCCGCCTCGCAGCCCCCGCTGGAACTCCTTGCCGGCTATCTTCCGACGGTATCTTTCGACATGTCGCCCACGGCGGAGAACCTGGAGCGTTTCGTAAAGGCCAACTCCCTGACACTCTCCGCAGGCAACCGTGAGATCATGACCCTGCAGGATATCGCCCGGAAGGGATACGCCCACCTGTATATGGACGGGCCGTTCCGTTACGGGAAAGAGTTCGCCGGTATCGAGAAAGAGCTCCGCACGCTCGCGGGAAAAAGGGATCTATACCGGGATTTCCCCTATGAGGAGAGGATACACGACCTTCGGGAAAAGTCCAGGACCATCGCGGAATTCCTCCTGAAAAGGGAAGGAATCCGCAGGGAGATGCCCTCCCGGGAGCAGAAAGCGGACAAGTATGCGGAAAGGATACGCCGCATGGCGGAAAGCCCGGAAAAGAAGACGTTCCCCCCGGCTACCGGCGAGAAGAAAAAGGGGGCGGCCCGCAAACAAAAGGGTACGGCCTCCCAAAAAGTGAAACCCCAATTATAAACCGAAATGGAAACAACAGAATCATTCACCCCCGAAGAACTGCTCGATGCCGGAAGACGTACCATCGACCGCAAGGCGCTGCAGAAGACCATAAGGGATATTTTCTCATACCGGAACCCGCTCCGGCAATTCATGGAAGGCTACCGTTTCAATGTCATCCGTTGGAGCGCCACCAACCTGAGGAAACCCTCCTTATGGAAACGCGTCAGCCTGTTCTTCAACACCAAAGGAATTCCGGGGATTCTCCGTGAGAATTTCCGCAGAACCGCGCGGACCTGCTCGCAAGGTGGGAAAGGAGCGTCATCAGCGACATCAACCGCTCGCTCATCCGCCTGGGAAGCATACCGCTCTCCTCCAAGCCCCGAGACCTTTCCCGACAGCTGAAGGACATATCCAGGAAAATATACCGGATGACCACCTATGACCGCTGCCCGAGCCTGCTCCAGGAGAGCCTGCTGCTGTCCACCTACGAGTATATATTCGCCTCGCCGCATGACAGGAAGTTCGGGAACCTGTGCCCCGACGAGATCTGCGGGATGCTCCGACAGAACGGTGTTCCGCAGGAAAGCCTCTGCTACCAGAACTATGAGAGCATCCTCGCCGGAAGGGAGACGGTCCTTTACGAGTTCACCTCCGACGGGAAAGCCACCCTGTACCTCAAGCCGATGGACCACGTGAGGCTGGAGATGACCTCCAAAGGGTATGACATGGCCCCCACGGGGCTTCCTCCCGCCCGGACTGTCCCTTCACCCACGGAAAGCATGGAGAATACGCCGCAGCTTTCCGAGAAAATCGGGAAGACCAGGAAAGCCCGGAGCGGAGAGAAACCCGCCAAAGGAGCCGGGAAATCGAAGAAAGGGCCGAAAATAGGATAGTCCATCAACAACAGATAATAACCTGACAATAAAAATGTAAGAAAATGAAAGTCGTGATTTGTGAAAAGCCCCTCGTGGCTAAAAGACTGGCCCGCGTATTGGGCGCGGACAAAATGGAAGACGGGTACCTCACCGGAAACGGCTACGCCGTCACATGAACGTTCGGCCACCTGCTGGCTCCGGTTTCCCCATTTTCCTGTCCGGAAAGACCTTTTACAAGGGAGATGCTTCCCCTTGCAGTCCCCTCCGGACTCGCCGTCCGCCAGACAAGGACGGAGGATGGTTTCCGGGATGATCTCGTAGCCGTCAGGCAGCTGGAAATTATCGGCAGGCTGCTGCGGGAAGCGGACGGGGCGGTTACGGCCACGGACACCTCCCGCGAAGGGCAACTGGTCGCCCGCAACCTTTATGACTATCTGGGCTTCAAGGGGAAAACGGAACGCCTGTGGCTTTCCTCACTGACGGACGATGCGATCCGCGAGGCGTTCCTTGACCTTAGACCGGACAGTCTCTATGAAGGTCTGTACCTGGCAGGCAGGGCACGGAGGGAAGCCGACCGGATCATCGGGTACAACACGAGCTCGCGCTCGGCATGGCGGCAAAGAGAAAGAACCACTCGCTCGGACGGGTACAGACACCGGTGCTCGCCCTTATCTCGCGCCGTTACCTGGAGAACAGGGATTTCAACGCCGTACCTTATTACCGGCTGGAGCTGTCGGTCCTCAAGGACGGTAAAGAGCTTGTTTTCACCTGCCCGGAAAAATACATGCAGCAGCAGGAGGCCGTCGCCGCCCGGAACCGGATCGCGGCATCGCATGTGGCGACAGTAATACAGGCGGAGAGAAAGGAAACGGTGGAGGAACCGCCCCTTTTGTATGACCTGCTCCTTGCAGAAGGAGGCGAACCTCCGGATGGGGCTGACGGCAGGACAGACGGCATCGGTCCTGCAGAGGCTGTATGAGAGGATACATCTCATACCCGCGCACCTCCTGCCGCCATATCCGGGAGGACATGCTGGAGAGGATGCCGGCACTGCTCTCCCTTCTGAAAGACGACCCGTGTTTCGCTCGTCATGCGGAAGCTCTGGAAGGCAGGGTGCTATCCACCCGTGTAGCCGATGACGCAAGGTGACCGGACACCATGCCATTATCATAACGGAAAACATACCCGACAAACTGCCGCTTGATGAGCAGAACCTCTACCGGATGGTCGCAGGCAGGATGCTGGAAGCCTTCTCGGATGACTGCACGGGGGAGGAGGCGGACGTCTGCATCGAATGCGGGGGAACCCTGTTCGAGAGCGGATACCGCCGGACGGTGCACGCCGGATGGAAAAGCGTTTATAGCGAGACCGGGAAAGAGGAAGACACCGTGTTCCCCTCCTGGGAGCAGGACGAGGTGCTGCCGGTAACGGACATATCCGTCCGAAGCGGGGAAACCTCTCCCAAGCCGCTCTTTACGGAAGCCTCGCTGCTGTCTGAAATGGAACGGTGCGGACTCGGTACCTCCTCCACAAGGGCCGGTGTCATCGAACTGCTCATCGCGCGCCGGTATGTCGAAAGACAGGGATGCGGCCTGCTGCCCACCCGAAAGGGCTGGAGGTGTATGAGGCTGTCAGGGACAAGCTGATCGCCGATCCGGAAATGACCGCCCGGTGGGAAAAGGACCTGCAGGAGATCGAGCGGGGAGAACTGGACGCGGACGTGTTCATACAAAAGGTTGAAGAATACGCGCGGCAGATCGTGGAGGAACTCTCGGAGGTCCGGTTCGAGCATCCCGAACCGTCCCGCCACCGCTGTCCCAAATGCGGCATGGAGACACTGACCCTTCACCGGAAGGTGGCCCGGTGCGGCGACCCGGACTGCGCGTTCCTGCTTTTCAGGACATTCAACGCAAGGGAGCTGACCGACGAGGAGATGCTCTGCCTGCTGGAAGGAAAGAAGACAGATTTCCTGCCTTTTGTCAGCAGGAAGGGAAGGCCCTATGAGGCATCCCTTAAGATGGACGAGAATTACAGGATAGAGATGACATTCAGGGACACCCCGGTGGAGAGACAGCCGTTACCCGCCAGCGACCCGTCTGTAATGCAGGCGGCAGACATCCCTGTCGAAACTCCGTGTCCCGGCCAGCTCCCATAAGGAAAACCCGGGACCTCCCTCGAACAGATGGGAGCCTTCCCCCTGGAAGCGGGGCAGGACATACAAGACCAGCTCGTCGGCCATGCCAAAGCGGAGAAGGCTGTCCGTAAAAGGAAGCGTCTCCAAAGCCGCTTCCGCAAGATATACGCCGGAGTGCCCGTGTTTCCATTCCGTAAGGGATATGAAGGAAACATCAGGGTCAAGGCGGGACAAGGCACCCTCGGATACGGGTGATGCCATATTATCGGGGTGTTCCCACAAATCGGGAATGTAAGTCCTGCGGGCAAGGTAGCCGTCAAGGGTGATGAAAGCCAGGATCTGAACCGTCGCCATATGAATGTTCTTTTTTTTATTACACAATGGTTCCGGAGAAGGCCATAAAAAGAGCGTGGCCTTACGCAACTTCAAGACGTGGCTCTGGTAAACCAAGAATAAGAGTTGCGCAAGCCACGCTATGACAACGCATAGCATAGCCTTACGCAGAAGTCCCTTATTCTTTTGAAATGTACCAGATTTCGTCTTGAGGGCGTTCCGCGAACGTTATGTCTATATATCAGCAGGAACGGAGGATTACCCCGGCCCTGAATGAATTCGTATTTTCGGGATAAAGATAGGAAATAAATTCGGGATTATAGGCCGGTGGGACAGCCGGATTTGACTTTTACGCAAAAAAATAAAGGACGAAGGGGAGTCGTGACCGCCGCCCCCCCTTCCTTGCCGCCCGGCATGGAAGAGGCCGTGAGAGAATACGGAAACATTTTATTTTGTGAATGTTATGAATTTATAAATATAATTTTATGGAAATTACGATTATTGAAACAAGCGCGTATCTGGAACTGAAAAGACAGCTCAGCATGCTTTCCGTGCAGCTGGGCGATTTCCAGAGGAAGTGTCTCCGGCATCACCGGAGAAGTGGTTGGACGCCAGGAAGTCTGCATGGCACTTGGCATATCCAAAGATGCCTGCAGAACCACCGGGACAGGGGCTGATCCCTTATTCGAACATCGGAGGGAAATGCTTTTACAAGGAAGCGGATATCCGGCAAATACTGGAAGAAGGTCTCATTAAGAAAAGAAGAAAATAATGGCGGAAATCATCACAAAAGATTCGGAAGAGTTCAAGGAACTGGCCGGATGGATGAAAAAGATCGGCAGATCGGTGGAAGCGGCGACGGCAAGGATACGTCCCACCATCGCGGACGAGCATTACCTGCAAGGGGAAGAGGTGTGCGAACTGCTGCATATCTCAAAAAGGACCCTGCAGACACTGCGTGATGAAGGGGGCATACCCTATACACCATCGGGGGGAAAATACTGTATCCTGAAAGTGTCCTGTACGAGACATTGCGGAAGAACTACCGGAACTACAGGAGGTACGCCAGATAGACGGCCCGGAACATGACAAAGGCAGGGGTGTCGAACAATCCGTTCGGACACCCCCGCTTCCCGTTTTAACAGTCAAGACAGTACATGTCGCCGATTTTCTCGCGGACCTTGTCGGTATCCTCACCGACTTTGGGATTGATAAGCTCGGCATAAACCTGCGTGGAAAGGATGTTCTTATGCCCCAGCACCCGCTGCAGGGTCTCCAGCGGCATACCCTTGGTAAGGGTCAGGGTGGCATAGGTGTGGCGGCCGACATGCGGGCTGAGCCGGACGCTGCAGCCCGCTTTCTCACCGATACGCTTCAGGCTGTCCTCCATCGTCTTGCGGTTTCCGGCCGGGAACACCTTGTCCGGGGTGTCCTTGCCCTCCCTCACGTCCCGGTACCGTTCGATAAGTTCCACGGCTATCGGGAGCAGCTTGACCACGTAAGGCACTTTCGTCTTCACACGGTTGCCCGTCAACCAGGTACCTCCGTCGGAATCAGTATGGATGTTCTTGTAAGTCAGCTCCTTCAAATCGGCATGGGCCAGACCGCTGAAACACATGAAAACGAACATGTCCCGGAAAGCCCGCTGCCGCTTGTAACTCAGCTTGACACGGAGCAGACGCAGCAAGTCCTCCTTCGAGAGGAAAGGGCGTTTCTTGTATTCCGGACGGCACTCGAACTTCTTGAACGGATGCTTCCTGAGCCATCCGTCATCCACGGCCTTGTACATCAGCCATTTCATCGTATTGATACGCTCGAAGGCAGTGGATTTGGAAAGTCCCCGCACGGATAACATCCAGTTATAGAAGCCCTTGATGAAGTCTAAGTCCAACGATGCCAGCGGAACGTCTTCCACCCCCAACTTGTCCTTCAGATAATGAAGCAGGCATTTGCGGTCATTCACCAGCCCCGATAGGTGCTTTCCGCCTTGGTCTTGCCGATCTGCCGCCTGTAATCCTCTATCTGGCTGTCAAAAATCTCCATCAGCGAATGTACCTCGTCCCCGAAGCCGTTATAGCGGTCATAGACTCTCTTGGCTGTCAGAAGCGAGTCATGGTCTGAAAGGTACTGGTAATGTTTTCCGATCTGGGCCTTGATATTGTCTAGGTCTTGGTTCAGCCGCCGTGCCTCGTCGGATTTGCCCCTGGCGCAGTTCCCCTTGGCGTCCCAAAGGGCAAGGGGAACGTCGCGCTTGCAACTGAAACTCGCCGTCGTACCGTTGACGGTGATACGGCCCATGACAGGAACACGGCCATTTTTAATGGACTGGTTCTTGGTGTAGAACAAAACTTTGAATGTACTCCTCATAAACTCAATTTTTTACTGTTACAAAGTTACTATTTATTGAGTTATCAGAGGATATGAAAAACAACGCAAGATATTGAAAAATAGCCTGTTGAGACCTGCCTTTTCCCACCTTTCGGGAGGTAACGATTAAGTAACGATACTCTCGCCCAAGTATGCTTTTTGCAGCGTCGTTATTCAATACGAGAACAGAACATTCTCCCATTAATACATTGATTAAGAGAGCGTAATCACCTTTATGTTATACTTTCTAAAATCGCCGCTTTTTACATTAAAGTACATCTTTTTATGCAAGGTATTGATAAAACTAATAAGTCGATTCCCTATATTCAGAGGGAGACATATTGGTGTGTCTTTTAAAAAAACGACCTAAAGCAGACTGGTTCAGGAACTTAGTTCTGATTGTTATTTCCTGAATATTAAGAGAACTGTTTTTCAATAATTCTTTTATCTCCAGTAATGAATAATCTATAATCCAGTCCTTAGGAGATTTTCCACTGGTTTCTTTAACTACTTCAGACAAATATTTGGAAGAAACATGAAGTTTGTCGGCATAAAAGATAACCTCTTTATGTTCTCTGTAGTTATCCATCATTAGCGTGTAGAATCTATGTGTTAAATCTTCTTTACGTGTTGTACTTGTATTATTTCTATGATTGATATAATTTTCAAAGTCATTATATAAATCTAGGAATATAATTCTTAGCAGAGCTATAATTGCTTCTCTGGAAAAACTTTTGGGAAGTTTGCTCCGACTCTTCAGTAATGCATAATAATTCATGAAATACTGCATCTCTTGTTCCGGCAAGGGATAAAGGAAACGAGATTTCATGTAAGAGAAAAATTGAGGAGAAAAACTTCTGATAGTTTTTATTACATCATAGAAAAATGTGTTTGAAAGTGTAAAATAGTTTGTTGTGAAATTAGGACTTGTCTCTATGACTGAGACTAGCAATCCCGGCATAAAGACAAAAACATCATGTGGATGTATAGTATATTCTTGAGAATCCATTCTTATTTTAGCATTTCCTTGTATACAGATTCCAATAGTACATATAGGGGTGTAAGAGGGGCAATCTGTAATGGGCAATGTTGATGCATCAGATTGCATGCAAAATTCATTCTCTAATATATCTTCTCTATTCTTTTCAAATTCCTTATATAACATTTATACCAACCAATTATAGTGCAAAAATAGGATTTCTGAAGCATTGAAAAGTTGATCAATGGTATTTAGGAACAATTTTACGGAAAAAAAGCACTTTGTATTTGTCTTTTTTAAATGATAAGCTTGGTTTTTTAACTAATATATTATAAATACTCTAATTTCTTGATTGTTAAAAGTTTGCCTGAGCATAATTGGGGATAAATAAAAGATGTTTTTTATTGTATCGGACAGATGGAAAGATTGTACAATCTTTCCATCTGTTTAAAGGGGGATCAGCAACCCATGGATTCACGATAAAAATCCAGCATTTCAAAAATTTCGTCTTTACTTGCCGATTGGTTAATCTGTATATCTCCTATTTCAGTTAATAGGGTGAAATTAATGATGCCTGCTGAGTTCTTCTTATCATGTTTCATGAATTCATAGAGGCGTTCATATTGTTTGCAATCAAAAGGCATAACTCCATAATGTTCTTTGATGAACAAGATGGTTTGACGTAGCTTGTCTTTGGGAAAACCTGTTTTGATGTGGGAGAAATAAAGTTCACAAACTATCCCCCATGCCACAGCGTAACCATGTAATATAGGATGCTGTGTCTCTAATGCCAGACTTCAAAAGCATGCCCTACGGTGTGTCCCAGATTTAAAGCTTTGCGGATTCCTCTTTCAAAAGGGTCCTGTTCCACTATATTTTCTTTAATCTGTACAGATTTTCCGACTAAAGTCTGTAAGACCTTGTAATCTATATTGTTGAAGTCAAATCTCAGCAATTCTATCCAATGATCATGGGTGCTGATAAGACCATGTTTCAACATTTCAGCGTATCCGGACAATAGATTTCGAAGATCCAGTGATTTTAGAAAATCAGCGTCAATCAATACACTTTCGGCAGGAGAGAAGACTCCGATCTCATTCTTTAATCCGTTGAAATTGATTCCGGTCTTGCCTCCTACAGATGCATCAACCATAGCCAGTAGCGTGGTAGGAATATTGATATATTTGATCCCTCGTTTGAAAGTTGATGCGGCGAATCCTCCTAAATCTGTAACCATCCCTCCACCTAAATTGATAAGTAGCGAATGACGGCTTGCACCTTTATCTCCCAACTCTTTCCATACATATGCCAGTGTTTCCAAGTTTTTGTGCACATCTTCGGCCCCTATATAAATAAAATGGGCATTTTTAATACAATCAAATTCTGATAAAACAGGAATGCAAGTTCACGTGTATGTTCGTCAGCCAAGACAAA
>ENA-OQJH01000222-OQJH01000222.1-human-gut-metagenome-genome-assembly--contig:-NODE-222-length-33904-cov-1.848447_pt1 | contig 33904 bp, 41 predicted proteins | sample MGYA00242597_ERZ504763 | MGnify/ENA primary metagenome ERZ504763 (study PRJEB26092, sample SAMD00036359) | human gut metagenome | host: Homo sapiens | study: EMG produced TPA metagenomics assembly of...
ATGAATTCCTGTTTTGAAGAAGCATTTAAAAATCGATGGCATTTTTCAGGTTTTAATAAAATGTCAGTAATCTGCATCAGTTCCTGCAGAGGATCTTCCTCACGCTTGAAATGCCGATCACCAGATGTATGGGATTTCCATGGTAAGAAATCCCATGTGGATCTGAACAATACTGATTCCTGGGTTCAAAACAAAATCCAGAGTGTCTTCTGTGCCATGGGGAATCATAACCCAAATCCGGATATCCAGTCGGAAACCCATAAGACCAACCCTTACAGCCAGTTGGACAATCCAACCGGAATATCGGTCAAGGCAGGTGAAAACCTGATTGTGCTGGTGGGAGACACACACGGATATGACATCGGACTGCGGGTACAGAATCTGGATGCACCAGAGAATGACGGTTTTGGCGGAGTGACCTACTTACTGAATCAGGGAATCAACAAGCTGTCTATCAGCGAGCAAGGACTGGTGTACGTGATGTACGTCACAAAAACGCTGGATGATCCGGCAGCGGCCCCTGTCAAAATCCATTTTGCATCGGGAAAAGTGAACGGCTACTTCGACTCACAAAACCCGGAGCATAACGGACGCTGGTCGGAACTGCTCAACAAAGCAACCAACCGGTATTTTGACGTACTGGGGAAATATGCCCACCTCACTTTCGAGACGAGTGACCTACGGACGTACACAGGTTCCAAGGGAGATGAACTGATAGACCTTTATGACAAGATCGTGTACAGCGAGCAGCAGTTGCTGGGCTTGGAGAAATACGACAAGATGTTCAGAAACCGGATGTATCTGAATGTCATGTATAAGTCCTATATGTACGCCACAGCCTATCACACAGCCTACAACCGAACAACAATGAATGAAATCTGTAGTCCGGAGAAACTGAAGACAAGCGCTTGCTGGGGACCGGCACACGAGATAGGACATTGCAATCAGACCGTCCGGGAGTATTGTGGGGCGGCAACACGGAAGTGACGAACAACATCATGTCCGAGTACATACAGACCACCATTTTCGGCCAGCCTCCCGCATACAGGTCGAAGACATGGGAATCACCTACCGAAACAGATACTCCAAAGCATGGAGTGGGATTATCGCTGCCGGAAGTCCGCATGCCGACTTCCAGAATCTGGGAAAGAATAATGCCAACGATGTATTCTGTAAGCTCGTTCCCTTCTGGCAACTGGAACTCTATTTCGGGAAAGTGCTGGGCAGGACTCCGTTGCAACAGGCGGACAAAGGAGGTTTTTATCCGGAAGTATATGAATACGCCCGCAATAAAGACTACACGGGAATGACTCACGGAGAAATTCAGCTTGACTTTGTATATACCTGCTCCAAGATTTCCGGTATGAACTTACTCGACTTCTTCACCAAATGGGGATTCCTGACTCCGGTCGACAAGGAACTGGACGACTACGGGAAAAAGCAGCTGACCGTGACACAAGACATGATAGACGCTCTCAAACAGAAAGTGAACGCACTGGGAGGCACCCGTCCGGATGTCGCTTTAGAATACATTTCGGATAACACGTACGAACTGTATAAAACGAAAACCGCCATCATCAAAGGAGAGAATGCCACTCATGCTCCCAAGACATTTACGGTAGGTTCCGGCGATAATGCGGTGACTTACAACGGTGAGACCATCACGATCAAGAACTGGACCAATGTAGTGACGTACGAAGTGAAAGATGAAACCGGCAAATTCATCCTCATCTGCAGCGGCGAAAATGCCCCTTCGTCTGTAGACACATTCACGATTCCGGTTCGCTGGAAAGATGGTTTCCGGTTAAGCGCCGTTTCCGTTACGGGCGAACGTATCGACATTCCAATGAATTGATCGTATCTCAGATACATTCAAGATAACTTTTATCGGGTTAGGTATCGAAGGGTGTCCGCAGGCGGGCGCCTTCTTGCGTAACACAATCGTAGCATATTTGTTACGCGTTCTTCAATCAACTGTAAAAAGCAAGAAACGTCAAACCTCTACTTTTGCAGCAAATAATTAACGCACGCTAACATTTATGAAACGATTTCTCAGATTAGTCTCTTTGACTCTTTTAATCATGATACAAGCGGAAATACTTTTGCAGAGGAAAAAGTAAACGTAGCCCGACAGTACGATCCGCGGACGCATAGTAGACACTTCCAAGCAAATTCTTCCGGGAGCCTCCATCTACATCGAAAAACTACATACCGGAGTGACAAGTGATGTCAACGGTTATTATACATTCGCCAATCTCACACCGGGCACATACACCGTGAAAGTCAGCTACGTAGGCTACTCTCCCGTCGAAATGAAATCACCATTCCGGCAGGAAAGACACTCGAAAAGGACGTCGTACTCAATGAAGGGCTCGAACTGCAGGAAGTAGTGGTAGGCGGCGCCTTCCAGGACAACGCCGCGCCATCAACTCACAAAAGAACAACCTCCGGAATCACCAATGTCGTTTCAGCCGATCAGGTCGGAAAGTTCCCCGATTCCAATATCGCGACGCCCTCAAACGTATCAACGGTATTAATGTACAATACGACCAGGGGGAAGCCCGCTTCGGACAAGTCCGCGGTACTTCCGCCGACCTCAGTTCCGTGACCATCAACGGCAACCGCCTCCCTTCTGCCGAAGGCGATACCCGTAATGTCCAGCTCGACCTCATCCCCGCCGACATGGTGCAGACAATCGAAGTGAACAAAGTCGTTACCTCGGATATGGACGGAGATGCCATCGGCGGCTCCATCAATCTGGTGACGAAAAGCACTCCTTACAAACGGATGTTCAGCGCCACAGCAGGAACCGGCTACAACTGGATCAGCCAGAAAGCACAGCTGAACTTAGGATTTACCTACGGCGACCGTTTCTTCAATGACAAACTGGGAATGATGGCCGCCATCTCTTATCAGAACGCTCCGTCAGGATCGGACGATGTGGAGTTTGAATATGACGTCAACAAAAAAGGCGAGGTAGTCATGGTGGAAGCACAGAAACGCCAGTACTACGTGACCCGCGAACGCCAAAGCTACTCCCTGGCTTTCGACTACGACATCAACCCGAACCACCGGCTGACGCTGCAAGGTATCTACAACCGTCGCCACGACTGGGAAAACCGCTACCGCGTCACCTATAAGGATTTGGATAAGACAGGACTAGACGACGAAGGAGATATGCAGCAATCCGCCCAGATCGAGACAAAAGGAGGAACACCCGACAACAGAAATGCCCGTCTGGAATTACAACAGACAATGGACCTCAGTCTGAGCGGTGAACATCAGTTCGGCAAACTATCCGTCAACTGGGGAGCTTCCTACGCCCGTGCCAGCGAAGACCGTCCGAACGAAAGATACTTCAGCCTGAAACAGGACTTCCTCGGCTTTACCGTCGTAGATGCCGGCGACCGTTTCCCTTACGTGACTACGGACGTCAGCCTGCACAACGGAGAAGCGGACGGCGAAAGAGGCAAATGGAAAGTGAAGGAACTGACCGAAAGCAACCAGGAAATCTACGAAAAAGACCTGAAGTTCAAAGTCGACTTCGAACTTCCGCTGACAAACGGCATCTATGGCAACAGCCTGCGGTTCGGAGCAAAGTACGCCTCCAAGACCAAAGACCGCAACACCCTCTGCTATGATTACGCAGATACGTACAAAGACACCTTCGACAAGGATTACATGAACAACCTCACCAGCCAGATTCGTGACGGATATATGCCGGGAGACCAATATAAGCCGACCGATTTCGTATCCAAAGAATACCTGGCTCACTCGACCTCAGCAGTATGGAAGGCGAACAGGTGCTCGAAGAATCATCCGGCAACTACCACGCCCGTGAGAACGTAACTTCCGCCTTCTTCCGCTTCGACCAGAACTTGGGAAAGAAGATAAAAATGATGGCAGGCTTACGCATGGAAGCCACCCACATCAAATACAACGGCTGGAACTGGAACGTAGCCGACGACAAAGACGAGACAGAAACCCTCGAACCTACCGGAAACCATAAGAACAGCTATGTCAACTGGCTCCCCAGCCTCTTGTTCAAATACGATGTGAACGACGACTTAAAGCTCCGCGCTTCGTTCACCGAGACACTGAGCCGCCCGAAATACTCCGCATTGATCCCCTGTGTCAACATCAACCGCAGCGACAACGAACTGGTGATGGGTAACTCCGACCTGACCCCGACCATCTCCTACAATCTCGACCTCAGCGCAGACTACTACTTCAAAAGTGTCGGTCTGATCAGCGCAGGTATCTTCTACAAGAAGATCAATGACTTTATCGTCGATCAGTCATCGGTGACTACACCTATCAGAACAACGAATACAAGAAGTTCACCCAGCCCAAAAACGCCGGCGACGCCGACCTGCTGGGCGTAGAACTGGCCTATCAACGCGACTTCGGCTTCATTGCTCCCGCACTGAAATGTATCGGTTTCTATGGTACGTACACCTACACCCACACCCAAGTGAACAACTTCAACTTCGAAGGTCGTGAGAACGAGAAAGACCTGTCCCTGCCGGGATCACCCGAACATACAGCCAATGCTTCCCTTTACTTCGAAAAGAAAGGTTTCAACGTACGTTTCTCCTACAACTACGCTTCGAGCTTCATCGACGAATGGGAGAAGTGGCAGCTCTCGACCGTTACTATGACGCAGTGAGCTACATGGACCTGAACGCCAGCTACACCTTCGGCAAGAAGATAAAGACCACGTTCTATGCAGACGCCACCAACCTGCTGAACCAGCCTCTTCGTTACTATCAGGGAACCAAAGACCGCACCATGCAGGCGGAGTACTACGGTGTAAAGATTAATGCCGGCGTAAAAGTTAACTTCTGACAGCACGCAAAGCGAAAACCTCCGTTCCTAAGAATGGAACGCCCCGTTGGTTTTAAAGGAACGGGGTCTTGGTTTTAAACCAACGCCTCGTTCCTTTAAACCAAAAGAACAGAGAATTTCAGTCTTTCATTAACGACAATTATAAACAACTAATAATCAATATAATATGAAGATAAAAAGCTTATTCATTCTTCTTTTCCTTTCCGTCTTTACATTCGCCCACGCACAGCTCACGGATTATTCCATCTTTGACAAGAAGTTTAACTTCTATGTAGCCAATGATTTAGGTCGCAACGGCTACTATGACCAAAAGCCAATCGCCGAACTGATGGGCACAATGGGCGAAGAGATAGTCCCGAATTTGTATTAGCCACCGGAGACGTTCACCACTTCGACGGAGTGCGTAGCGTGAACGACCCTTTGTGGATGACCAACTACGAGCTTATCTACTCCCACCCCGAACTGATGATCGACTGGTTCTCCATCTTAGGCAACCACGAATACCGTGGAAGCACTCAGGCAGTACTGGACTATACGAACATCAGCCGCCGCTGGTCGATGCCCGACCGTTACTACACCAAGGTATTCGAAGAAAAAGGAGCTACTATCCGCATCGTCTGGATAGACACCACTCCGCTGATTGATAAATACCGCAATGAAAGCGATAAATATCCGGATGCCTGCAAGCAGGACATCAGCAAACAGCTGTCATGGCTGGAATCTGTACTGGCAAGTGCCAAGGAGGACTGGATCATCGTAGCCGGCCATCACCCCATCTATGCCTACACCCCGAAAGAGGAAAGCGAGCGGCTTGATATGCAGAAACGCGTAGACAGCATCCTGCGCAAGCACAACGTAGATATGTACATCTGCGGTCATATCCACAACTTCCAGCATATCCGTGTACCGGGAAGCGACATTGACTATGTAGTCAACTCCGCCGCCTCTCTCGCACGCAAGGTAGAACCCATCGAAGGTACAAAATTCTGTAGCCCCGAACCGGTTTCTCCGTTTGCTCTATCGACAAGAAGGAGCTTAACCTGCGTATGATAGATAAAAAAGGAAATGTACTTTATACAGTAACCCGAAAAAAATAAGTTCTCTATTAAAGAAAGAAATTCTACTCTCAGAAAAAACACACACGACAAAGGGCGTCTCCTTCGCGATGAAGGGGGCGCCCTGATTTATTATAGTACTCCTTTGCCCCGACAGATGCAAAGAAAATCACAAGTTCATTAAGTAACGAGCTTATATTATTCTGATTTGTTACTCTGACTAGCAGTATCCGCAGTGTTACTCTTGCTAGATCATTCTTGGGAGTCGTCGTTGCGTTCCCATCACGGACAGCCATGTAATGCGGAGACATAATCTCAATTCCCGCTTCATTAAACTTATCCTGAATAGTCTGATGCAAATCAGAATAAATCTGAGACATCTTATGCGCCTCCTTGATATAAGCTTGATCTGATACACCGGATACCAGTCGCTCAACGAAGTTCCAGCACGAACGGGCGCGGGTCATCCACTACTCCGGGCGTATTCAACGCAGCATCAATCAGTATCTGATTGACCTGGCGCCAGGGGACATCATAACCGATGGATACCTCCGAATGGATAATCAAGCCATACTCCCGTGCCGATGTACTATAATTCACGGTATGTGAAGACATGATAAAAGAGTTGGGCACCGTCACCACCTCATTTTTCGGAGTGCGGATACGGGTGACAAGCGGCGTCTTCTCTATGATATCGCCGGTGGTATCGTTCAGTTTAATCCGGTCGCCCATCTTGAACGGGCGCATATAGGTAATCACCAGCCCGGCAATAATATTTCCGATAACGGTACTTGATCCAAGAGAGACAATCAATCCGACAAAGACCGAAATCCCTTGGAATACCCCAGAATCAGAACCCGGCAGATAAGGGTAAATCATCGCGATCATAAATGCGTAGAGCAGGAACCGGACGATGTGGAAGGTCGGCATGGCCCAATCCGGGTAAAAACCGTTGAATTTAAGACGCCCCGCTTCTATCTCACGAGCCAGATAAAGCACCATACGTACCAGATACTTCACCGCATACCAGATAACAACAATTGTAAACAGATTGGGGACATAGTCTATTATATCCACAAAGATTTTCCGAATCGGATTCCAGATATAACCCAGCAAGCGGTATGCCAGTCCTTCGGTCTGCGGGAAGATGATAAAAATCAAAGGGACAGTAATCAACAGTTGTATCCCCATAAGGATATAACGTCCGATGCCTGCCAAAAAGACTAACAGATTGGCTTGTTTTGAGCATCCAGCAACTCATATCCCTGGATAGACACAGGCTTTATCTTTGTATCTTTCAGACGCAGGATACGTACTTTCAGTTTGCGAAATGCCCAGTTGGTCAGACGGAAAAGGAGATACTGACCGACAATCACCAACAGAAAATAAAGGATACGCTTCGCCATTCGCCAAATGCTGTGCTCCGCTTTCATCTCATGCAGTTTGGTGATTACATTCTGCCGCCTCTCTTTGGCAAGGGAGTCACGGGAGACTCCTTCCCACAAAGCATCCTGATCTGTAAGAGATAACAATACTTTATTGCCATACATCAGGTCGGAAACAATATCCGAATGGTCGATGGAAACGGAATCGGGACGGAGATTAAAACGCTTTCCTATCTCTTCGATAGCGGCACCGGTCATCTGTGCCCGTTGCTGGGGAGTGTATCCGCCCCGTTTTGTAAAAAGATAAAACAGGGTATCCCCTTCGGCAACTACCGGTATTCCTTTCGTGAATTGACGCAGTGAGTCGATACGCTGCCGTTGCTGGGAGAATTTCACCGAATCGGCGGACAGCATCTGAAGCCTCATCTGCTCCATCTCCATACGCATATTGGCTTCATTGAGCCGCGCTTCTTCCAATGATTTCTGCAGATTTGCCACACGCAGAATCAGAATCCCGATGCAAAGAGACTGGATGCGTTGCTACTGTATCTCCGGCGAAAATCTTCTTGACTGCCTGCTCCAGTTGCGCCTGTACATTGACTGCAAGGGAAGCCATTATGAGCAGCAATGCAAACCGTTTTATTTTTTTCATATCCATATAGAATGATTCCAAGTTAGGTGAATTAACTTTAATTTCACTTTTTTAATAAACATGGCAAACATACGGATTGTTTTTGACATAACAATTCCCTAAATGATTATCTTTGCCCCAAAAGAGAAAAATTATGAATATACTATTACTTATCGGAGGATTAATTCTCATTTTACTAGGAGCTAACGGACTGACAGACGGTGCCGCTTCCGTAGCCAAACGTTTCCGCATACCTTCCATCGTTATCGGACTGACCATTGTCGCTTTCGGCACGTCCGCTCCGGAACTGACGGTGAGTGTCGCTTCAGCCTGAAAGGAAGCGCGGACATTGCCATAGGTAATGTAGTAGGAAGTAACATATTCAATACGCTGATGATCGTGGGATGTACGGCACTGTTCGCTCCGATTATCATCACCCGGAACACTTTACGAAAAGAGATACCGCTCTGTATCCTTTCGTCTGTGGTATTGCTGATATGCGCCAATGACATATTCCTCGATAATGCCACAGAAAATATACTGAACAGAGTAGACGGTCTGCTTTTACTCTGCTTCTTCGCCATCTTCATGGGGTATACGTTTGCCATCGCTTTTCCCAAAATCTTCCGCTGCACCGGAACCGGCAGCACCGGAACACACGGCACCGGAAGAAGAGATCAAGCTGCTTTCGTGGTGGAAATCCATTCTCTATATCATTGGCGGACTGGCAGCACTCATCTATGGAGGTCAGCTGTTCGTCAACGGAGCTACAGGGATTGCCCGCAGCATGGGAGTCAGCGAATCCATTATCGGATTAACGCTGGTAGCCGGAGGAACTTCCCTGCCGGAGCTTGCCACTTCCATCGTCGCCGCACTGAAAAAGAATCCGGAAATGGCTATCGGAAATGTAATCGGCAGTAATCTCTTCAATATCTTCTTTGTATTGGGGTGCAGCGCCAGTATCACTCCCCTCCATCTTAGCGGAATTACAAACTTCGACCTGTTCACACTGGTAGGTTCCAGCATTCTGCTCTGGCTGTTCGGGCTGTTCTTTGCCAAGCGGACCATTACACGGATAGAAGGAAGCATTATGATACTTTGCTATGTAGCGTATACGGTGGTACTGATTTATAATTCTTAATAAAGTAATCCATACCCAACAATAAAAGGCTACCGGTAATCATACCCGAAGCCTTTCACTTTTATCATAGAAACAAATCATTTATTCCACTTCAACCGCAGTCAATACATTCACGCCATACTTTCCATCCTTAGAAATCCACCAATCCGTATCCCCATTGGCACAATGGATGGCATAACGAGGATTATATCTGAGTCTGTCCGATCCGTCCGGTATCCACAGACCTAACTTATAAGTTCCGGCAGTCACCGAGGCAGGGAGTTCAAGAGATACATCCACTGTATGCATCAGCGAAGTATAAGCAGAATCCTTTGGTTCGAACGGTTGCCAGTTCTTTGGATTGGCATCGGTCGGAAATTCCGTAACCTCTCCTGCATCATCAATCAATACAAAATAAACAGGATGTTCACCAAATACGGTGGCAAAACCTCTGTTCTTCAAGCTCAGTTTCAAGACGTTCTCCTTTCCACTCACGAATTTGGAGGGAAGCTGAAGTGATTGAAGCTCAATCCGGTAACCCAGATGATCACGTATATAATCGAACATATTGCGTTTTACCTTCGTTCCGTCTTTCTTCCGGAAGTAACTGTCGGACACCGGCATATGATGCTGGAGAAGGGAGTCTTCCGTTATCATCGTTTTCTTCCAGACCACCATGGAATATTCGGGCGGATTATTCTCGTCAAACCGGTTGTTGGGATGTTGCTCCTTATAATTATGTATGATACTTAGCGAAGTATAATGCTGGAGGAATAAACGTCTCGCTGCCTGCATACCGTCAATAATCCATCCGGCAGAAGGACTGTCCGGATCAGCGCCCACGCTCCAGAATCCCCAGGCAGTTCACCGTCTACTACGAGGTAAGGAGATTCCGCCACTATCTGATCGAACTTCGGTGTCCCTTCGTGCATATCGGCATCCCATCTGTCGGGGCGTATGACAATGAAGTCATCATGGAAAGAAAGTCTCTTATAAAGTTCCGGTTTATCTTTCAGCAGGTTCTTAAATTCCGGGAGTCTGACTTGTACATTTCTCTCCGCAGGAACCACAGAAAGCAGTTTTTCCAATACGGCAGCCTTTGTTTCTTCCGAGTTTTCCAGTCCCTGAACCGAACTGTGCCATTCGCCCCACGCGCCAATCATTCCGGCTTGTACGACCAGAATCAGGTCTTTATTTTTCTCCAGGAAAGGTTTTAATTGATCCAAGTGCGCCAGTATCTGTTCGCCGGTAGGACCGACAGGCGACCGTCCCATAAGTCGCGTTCGTAGGCAAAGCGCAGTACGGCCTTTTTTCCTTGCTTTTGCAGTTCATCAAAATATGCCTGCATGGTCCGGAAGTTTTCTTCAGACAGTTCTTTACCTATTAAATAAGTCAGATAAAAGTAGCTCTGTGAGAGTGAAACACTATCTGCTACATATTTAGCAGACAATTCATTCAGTTCTTCGGTAGGAGTGTCTTTTTCGTGCAGCACATCCACCGCGGTTTCCAGCCGGAATCCCCTGCCCGGGTTATATAATCCATTTTCTCCCTGCGGGTCATCTACACAGATTCCACGAAACTCCAGCGTCCGTTGACTATGACCGCATCCGCTTGCCAATAAAGCAAAGAGTGCAACTATCATGCTGCTACCTATCCAATTCCTTTTCATAGTAATAATTTTGTTTACCGGACAAATGTATGACAAATCCGGTGACAAGCATTATTTACCGGTCATTTTGTATAAGAAAGTATCAGCATCTGATAAATAACGCAAAAGTATTAGTTAATGCTAAAATTGTATTTGCCCTGCTGTCGGAATAATTCTACCTTTGCCATACGCTTCAGCTATGCCTCCATAGCCGTAGATTTAATCTTAAAAATAAGGCAATACATGAAAAGACTTCATTGGATCTTACTATTAATGATTCTGCTGATCCCGACAGAAAGTATCAGTGCCAAAAAAAGAAAACAGAGAAAAGTGACAGAGAAATCTGGTGCGACGTAATGTACCGGATGGCTGCTCCTGTATTAAGCAACATGAGCGAAGGTCTGCTGAAACAGAATATGCTCGTAGAATTAAGTCCGACATGGGACGGGCGCAATCAGAACGTCACTTATATGGAATGCTTCGGTCGTCTAATGGCGGGACTGGCACCGTGGCTGTCATTGCCCGACGATGAAACTCCGGAAGGACTCCAACGCAAACAACTGCGGGAATGGGCATTGAAAAGCTATGCTAACGCGGTAGATCCCGCTTCCCCCGATTATCTGTTATGGCGTCAGGAGAATCAGACCTTGGTGGATGCCGCCTTCCTGGCAGAAAGTTTCCTGAGAAGTTATGATGCCTTATGGATGCCATTGGACAGCATCACCAAGCAGCGGTATATCGCCGAATTTACGGATCTCAGACGGTCGATCCTTCCTATAGCAACTGGCTGTTGTTCAGCGCCACCGTCGAGTCCTTCCTTCGGAAAGCTGGTGCGCCCAGTGACACTTACCGCATCAGTTCCTCTCTGCGCAAGATAGAAGAATGGTATGTAGGTGACGGCTGGTATTCGGACGGACCTCGTTTCGCATTCGATTATTACAATAGCTTCGTCATACATCCTATGTATATAGAAGCACTGGAGATAATCACCGAAGCCGGCAAACGTGAGAAGATAGGAAATATGCCCGGCTGCAACTTCCATGAAGCGATCAGACGTGCCCAACGATTCGGAGTAATCCTCGAACGCCTCATCTCTCCGGAAGGTACGCTACCTGTTTTCGGACGTTCTATCACTTACCGTACCGGCTCTTTGCAGACATTAGCGCTGCTTGCGTGGCGCAACTGGCTTCCCGAAGAATTATCAAACGGACAGGTACGCGCAGCCATGACGGCTGTCATCCAACGTATGTTCGGAGACGGCCGCAACTTCAATACAGCAGGCTTTCTGACACTGGGATTCAACGGTTCCCAGCCCGGTATCTCCGATTATTACACTAATAACGGCAGCTTGTATATGGCATCGCTTGCTTTCCTCCCGCTAGGTCTGTCTGCCGATGATCCCTTTTGGACGGATGCTTCACAATCCTGGACTTCGAAAAAAGCATGGGAAGGAGAAGAGTTTCCGAAAGATCATTCTTATCATAAAGAATAAGTGAGAATCAGCGTCTATAATAGTTTCCAGTCGTACTGGAAACTATTGTCCATTCACATCGGAAACTGTTTTATCACAGCCAGCTCTTGACTTTTCCTTTTTTATTTTGTATCTTTGAAGGTAGTAAAAAGAAGAAAAACAATATGAAACGTATAAAATATAAGACATAATAGCATCCAATAAGGCATCTGTTTCCATCTATAAAGGAATTGGAAGGGAGAAAATCAGCACTGATTTTCTCCCTTTTTGTTTATATAATTCCAAGGTTACTCAGAAATTTCCCAAAAATAGTTTTTAATAAACTTGGATACCGTTTATAATAAACCTCTCAACTATTTATTAAAAACGCTCAAACGGTTTATTATAAAACTGTAAGGATATTATTGCAGCCAAGCTGAAAGGATATTCATAGTTGAACAGAACAGTTATTAAAACGATCAATATTATATACAAAAAGACAAACGACATAATTTGACAATGAAGAAAACAATGCCAAGCAAAAGACAGAAATTCAAAAGAAATACCATAAAAGTATTAGTATCTGCTAATATTATATTTGTCTTCCCCTTAAAATAATCCTACCTTTGCTCATCATTAGTTATGGCCTTTGATTAGATAACGAATAAAACATTAACCCTATAAATAACAATATCATGAATAAACAAACCTTTTTAACACTACTTGCTACATTCGCACTCCTCTTCAGTTTCACTTTCTCCTGCCATGCCAAAGGAAAAGATAAAGCTAAACATGTTGTTTTCATCGGTTTGGACGGTTGGGGAGCCTACAGCCTTCCCAAAGCAGATATGCCGAACGTAAAGAAACTGATGGAGGACGGAGCTTACACACTGAAAAAGCGTTCTGCCCTCCCTCTTCCAGCGCCATCAACTGGGCATCCATGTTTATGGGAGCCGGACCGGAACTTCACGGATACACCGAATGGGGATCTAAAACACCGGAACTTCCCTCACGTGTATTAAATAAGAATGGTATCTTCCCTACTGTTTTCCAATTACTGCGCGATGCCCGCCCGGAAGCGGAAATCGGCTGCCTGTATGAATGGGAAGGAATTAAATATTTAGTAGATACGCTGTCTTTAAGTTATCATTATCATGTTGCCGACTGCAACAAGACTCCGAAAGAACTGGGCAATATGGCTTCTTCTTATATAAAGGAGAAACACCCCGCTCTTGTTGCCATCTGCTATGACGGCCCCGACCACACCGGACACACTGCCGGACACGACACACCGGAATATTACGAGAAACTTAAAGAACTGGATGTGTATGTCGGCCAAATCGTTCAGGCGGTAAAAGACGCAGGAATGCTGGATGATACCATTTTCATATTAACTTCCGATCACGGAGGTATCGATAAAGGTCATGGCGGAAAAACCATGCAAGAAATGGAAACTGCTTTCATCATATCCGGCAAGAATATTAAGAAAGGACTCCGGTTTGACGATGTAAGCATGATGCAATACGATGTGGCGTCCACCATCGCCCGCATCTTTCATTTAGAACAACCACAAGTTGGATAGGTAGACCCATGGAGATTGTTTTCAAATAATCATTTAGGATGATTAACAGGAAGGGAAAAGGAGAAGCTAAAATAACTGGCTTCTCCTTTTTTATTTATCTATCCACGCTCATAAGATAGGAGATTATAAATACTATTTCTTATAAGTAACAAAATGAGCAGTCATAATAGTTTTATTTCCTATAAGTAATAGAAATCACACCTCCACAGCTGTTAATTACCGAATAACACTTGCATCAACATACATATCCTTATACCTTTGTCCCCCGGCAACACAACATAATATAACTTCAATCATAAAATGTACTCTTTTGACATTCTTAATAAGCAATCCAACTGATTAAAGCAGCATTCAAACACTCTGATAGGACATCTTATCTTTTGTTTATTCAAATTAAAATACAATACGATAGAATTGTATTAGTAATGATAAAATACTACTTGTCTGACGGAGCATTATCGCCTACTTTTGCATCATCAGTTATTGGTTGAAGTTTCCATGGATCAATCAACAATTGAATAGAGTTTATAATCTAATACAATAAATTATGAGAAGAAAAATTTATTTTCTACTATTCTTTTTTCTTTGCCTGACTAGCATTCCACTGGCAGCCCAGGATATTGAAATAAAAGGAATGGTAACAGAAGCTACAACAAATGAACCCTTACCAGGAGTCACAGTCAGAGTGAAAGGTAAAGACACCGGCACAGTAACAGACATGGATGGTAAATACTCCATCAAAGCGAATAAAGGGAATATACTGATATTCTCAACAATAGGTATGAAACAAATAGAAAAAGCTGTCACGTCCGGAACTCCAATCAATGTATCTATGGAAGAAGATAATATCGCTCTGGAACAAGTAGTAGTGATTGGTTATGGTACAGTAAGAAGAGTCATCTTTCGGGAGCTGTAGGTTCGGTTAGTGCAAAAGAACTTAACGGTCAGGTTGCTTCTAACGCAGCCACAGCCTACAAGGGAAAATACCCGGAGTATCAGTAGCCAGTTCCAGTGGTGATCCCAATGGAAGTATGACGATCAATGTACGTGGTATCAGTTCTTTATCCAACAACAATCCACTTTATGTAGTAGACGGAGCATTTGGAGATATCAGTATGGTCGATCCTAACGATATTTCCTCTATCGAAGTTTTAAAAGATGCTGCCGCGGCAGCAATCTACGGTTCACGTGCAGCAGGTGGTGTTGTACTGATTACCACTAAAAGCGGTCGTAAAGACATGCCGACTAAATTAGATGTCAATTTCTTCACAGGAGTCAGCCAGACTCCCAAAACACTGAAAGTTTTTAATGGAGAAGAATACAGCCGCTTCGCACGCTACTACAAATTAGCAGGCGACGGTTATGGTGCAGAAAATGGAGCTACCCCTTTCATTGGAGAAGGCACAGACTGGCAAGACGTAATGCTGCGTACTGCCATGACTTATAAAGCCAATGCTACCATCAGCGGCGGTTCCAAAAACGGTTCTTACAGTTCGTCAGTCAGCTACCTTAATAAAGAAGGGATACTGCGCAACACTGATCATGAATCTTATAATATCCGTTTGAAAAGCGATTATTCATTCTTCGACAATCGCTTGACAATAGGTGAATCTATGATTGTAAATCTGACAAAAGGTAGTGGATACATTCATCAGGATACCATGTTCGATATCTTTCAGTTCCCGTCAGTAGTACCGGTATACGATCCTACAAACGCAGGAGGCTGGGGTACTTCCAATGACATCAATTTACCGAATCCATTGGCTGAAATGACAGTCAACGACGAACGGACAGAAACAACCAAGATTTTCCTTAATGCTTATTTACAGGCTGAAATCATCAAGGACTAAAGTACAACTCAATGTAGGTATCAGAAAAGAGCATACTAAGTGGCGTTATTACAAAGGATGTATACGATTTAGGAACATTCGGTAAAAACGACAAGCCCGACCTTGAAGAAAAATCGTCAACATGGGAATCATGGGTATTAGAAAACACCCTGAATTATGACCGTACATTCGGCAAACACAATTTGTCACTCCTTGCCGGATACTCTGCCCAGAAAGACAAAAGTTACAGCCTTTATGGTAAAAATGGAGATATGCCCCAGTTCATTGAAACAATGCCGGGCAATGTAGATCCTTCCAACCTGAAAGCATCCAGTTCGCTGAATGAACTTGCATTGGTATCTCTGTTCGGACGTGTCATGTATTCCTTTGACGACCGTTATTTATTCTCGGCATCTATTCGCCGTGACGGTTCTTCACGTTTCAGAAGTGGACATCAATATGGTGCATTCCCTTCTGCTTCTATTGGATGGAACATCAACCGCGAAAAATTCTTTAAACCTTTAGAGAATGTATTCGATCAGTTGAAGCTGCGTTTTAGTTATGGTAAACTCGGTAATCAGGAGATGACCAGCTACTATCCGACACAAAGTGTAGTATCGGACGGCATGAACTATGTGATGAATAATTCGCCTTGGTTTGGTTCTATGCCATATGTGCAGGCAATCTCACCCGCCAATTTAACATGGGAAAATACGGAGACCTATAACATCGGTTTAGATGTCAGTCTGCTAAACGGACGATTGACGCTTACTGCTGATGCTTACGTTAAGAATACAAATGATGTGCTATTACCTATTCCTTCTACCGCATCTACGGTATCAGCGGAAACTCTATTCAGAATGCGGGACAAGTACGGAACAAAGGATTCGAACTTGCGGTCAACTATCGCGGTGCCATCAAGGAAAAGTTCAACTATTACATCGGTGCCAATATCGCAGCCGACAAGAATGAAGTGACCAAAATAACATTAGGCGGACAAAACCTGATGATCTCCGGATACAGCGCACACGGTGCCGGTGGTCGCGGTATCAATATGTTTGCAGAAGGGCATCCGATGTCATATTTCAACCTGATCGAAACAGACGGATTATTCCGCTCGGCAGAAGAGATCGCTAATTATAAAAACAAAGACGGTGAACTCATCCAGCCCGCTGCACAAGTTGGTGATGTCCGCTACAAAGACTGGAACGGTGACGGCAAAATAAACACAGATGACCAGCATGACGTAGGAAGTCCGTTCCCCGATTTCACTTTTGGCATAAGACTCGGCGGCGAATGGAACAACTTCGACTTTAACCTTTTCTTTGACGGAATGGTAGGCAACAAGATATATAATTATCCCCGTTATCGCCTGGAATCAGGAAACTTCAACGGAAACATGAGTACCGTATTGGCCAATTCATGGAGACCGGACAATCAGAACACTGATATTCCTCGTTTCTCTAAGACTGACGGTGCAGACAACAAATGGGCATACACCGACAGATGGCTGGAAGACGGCTCGTACATACGTTTGAAAACATTGGACATTGGCTATACATTACCCAAAGTTCTGACAAAGAAATCAAACTTGAAAACGTAAGAATATACACTTCAATGGAGAACCTGTTCACATTGACCAAATATTCCGGCTATACCCCCGACCTGGGTGAAGTTCTGTCGCAGGTGTTGCTTACAATGTATTCTCAAGAGGTATCGACCAGGGACGCTATCCATTGCCCCGTACTATTTCTTTCGGAATACAAGTCAACCTGTAATACCTTAAATTAATATTAAACATTAAACAGTTTATGAACATGAAAAGAAATTGGTTATCATATATGTGCATGGCAGCTCTTTTTTCCGGAGCGCTGACATCGTGCAACGAATCCAGCTTTTTGAATCTGTCGGACCCCAATTACTTCACGGAAAGCAACTTCTGGAAAGATAAAGCAGATGCAGAAAGTGCTTTGGCAGCCGCCTATTCTCCGATAAAAGGAGCCATGTACGGATACTTCGGCGCATTTGACGGCTGGCTAAACTTAAACGGTCGTGGTGACGATATCTACACAATCAAAGGAGAAGAAGTTCCGATGTGGAATATTGCAAACTTCCTGAACTCGCCCTCTACCGGAAATGATCCTTACGGAGCGCTTTATTCAGGCATCCAGCGTGCCAACATCGTACTGCGGTATATTGATCAGATACCTGCATCAGGTATTACTGAAGAAGACCGCTCGATGATCAAAGGCGAAGCACTCTTTCTGCGTGGCTATCAATACTTCCTGTTAGTCAACAATTACAAAGAAGTGCCTTTGAGACTGATTCCATCCAACGAAGATGAAACCAATAAAGCCGCTGCTACAGAAGCTGCATTATGGGCACAAGTAGAAGAAGATCTGGATAACGCCATCAAATGCAACCTGCCAGTAGAACGCTCTACTGCCAAAGAACGCATAACTAAAGGTGCAGCTATTGCAATGCTGGGCAAAGTATATGCCACCCAACACAAATATCCGGAAGCCAAACAGCTATTAGGTACATTACTGAAAGCTCCTTATTCTTACGAATTGATGGACAACTTCGAAAAGAATTTCACAAATGAAGAAGAGTTCAATAAAGAATCCGTATTTGAACTGGCATACAGTCCGGACGGAGACTACTCCTGGAGCAATGAAAGCGGTATCTGTTTAGGTTGCTATATTCCTCAGTTTATCGGTCCGGTAAATCCGGCGGATGGGCTAAATTAATGCCGAACTCCCTGATCGTAGGAGAGTTTACAAAAGAAACACGTCCGAGTGATGCAGATACCAAGTTTGACAAACGTATGTATGCCAGCCTCTTTTTGATGCTGCCAACTATGGAGATAAAGTTCCTAACGAGAAATGGTATGGAAATAATTACTCCATGGATGATCTTTGGGAAGGCAATGAAGGAAAAATGGCAGGCGGAGCACCAAGTTTCAACGTCAATGGGACAGCAGGTAAGTTCCTGATAAAGAAAAATACTGCATATTATGTGGATGACAAGGCACCGGACAACATGGGCAACAAAGAAGGAAGGTCCAGCAATTTGCGCGTAATGCGCTTTGCCGAGGTACTGTTGCTTTATGCTGAAGCATGCGCCAAAACCAATGATCCGGATGGTGCCAACTATGCTTTAAAGCAAATCCGCCAAAGAGCAGGACTTACGGAAAAGACTTTTGCACAAGCTGAATTAATGAATGAAATAGAACACCAATGCTTATTGGAGTTCTTTGCGGAAGGACATCGTTTTGACGATTTGAAACGTTGGTATTCGCCCAGCGAAATTCAGTTGATCTTCAAGGCGAATGGAAAACAAGGTGCGGAAAACTTCCAGGAAAAACACCTTTATTATCCTATACCGACAAGTGAACTAAACAATAATACTGCCATGGAACAAACCAGTTTATGGAAATAAAAAACCTAGCAAGATTAACTTAATAAAGAAACAACATGAAAAAGATATATTCATTATTATTCGTATCCCTCTTTCTATTCATTGGATACTCTTGTGACGATGGAAGTCTGAGTCACAGTGACGTCTACATTCCGGACCCGGTAGAAGAAACAGACGAGGATGACGGATTCTCAGCCGAACCCACCACAGAAGCTGTCATCAAAGTACAGTTCGGAGAAGGGCACGAACATCAGATAATCGATGGCTTCGGATGTGCCTTTGCAGAGTGGTCACATCGTATATGGAACAACATGATGCGCGAAGATGTAGTCAATGATCTTTTCGGAGAAAATGGCTTGAAGCTGAATATTTTCAGAGGTGAGGTATTTCCACACTATCAGAACCCTACCACAAACGTCATTGACTTCGGAATGAACCGTACCTTCAATCTTGCAGCCAACGATCCCTCTATGATCAATGATTACTGGAGAGACTTTAACGGTTCCGGATGTGGCGAACAAGTACAATTAGGTCAAATGTGCTGGTAGATATCCTGCAGAAAAAATATAAAGATGTGAAATTTATATTCTCTACCTGGAGTCCTCCCGGAACTATGAAATCTAACGGAAAGCCCTCAGGCGGTAGCCTGGCGTCCGGTGCGGAAGATGCATATGCTAACTATCTGATTGACTTCATCAAAGCATACACTGAAAAGTTCGGCATTGAGATATATGCAATATCACCATCTAATGAGCCTAACAGCAGTGGAACGGGATGGAACGGTTGTAGCTGGAGTTATACCAATCTGGCTAACTTCTGCCAGAAGAATCTTCGCCCGGCTTTAGATAAAGCAGGTTATCAAGACATGAAGATTATCTTTGGAGAGCACTCGTGGTGGAAAGCAGGAGTCACTTTTCTTGAAAATGGCTTGAAAGCCTGTCCCGATCTGGTTAACTCCAACATTATTGCAGCAGCTCACGGATACACATTAATTGGCAACACTGAGTTTGTACAATCACCACTCTGCGCTGAAAATAATATTCATTTATGGAATACGGAAACCAGTTCTACAGACACATACGATCCATCCTGGAAAAAACGCGATGCAATGGGCTACTACTTTCCATAATTATCTGGCAGTTTCCAACCTGAACGCATTTATCTGGTGGGCAGGTGCACGTCCTTGTACGAATAATGAAGCGTTGATCAGACTGGAAGAAGCACTTCCCGGAACCAATTATGAAAGAGCGTCCCGCTACTACAGTTACGGACAATTTACTAAGTTTATCCCGGAAGGAAGCCGACGTGTGGATATCAAGACTGTTGCTCCCGAAGGTGACGAAGAAGCATTCCCGAAAGAACTGTTGATGACAGCTTACATCAAGGACGACAATTATACGATCGTACTGGTAAACAATTCTACAAGCAAGGCCTTCGAAACCAAACTGGAAATTGAAGGAAAAGAGTTTCAGACCATGATCTCGTATACATCAGATGAAGGAGTTAAGTGGCAACGCAAAAAAAGTAAATCCATCTCTCAGCGGATTGCGCTCCATTACAGTCCCTAAGTTTAGTGTAGTAACCATCACTGGTAAAATGAAAGATATTGAAGCTGAATAAATAGTCTAAATAAACAATGAATATCATGAAAAGAAATCTATTATATTTGGCAGGATTCCTGCTTGCAGCCGCTACTGTTTTCTCCGGCTGTAATGACGATGATCCATCCTATCACGACTTAGTGCCAAATACGCAGGAGTTGATCATTAATCTGGATGAGACCCCGGAAGGATCATTCAAATAGTTCAAGGTAACGGCAATTATAAAATTACAAATTCCAATGAAGATGTAGCAACCGCCATTGCCGAAGGTAACAAAATTAAAGTAACAGCTCTGAAGGCCGGTAGTACCGACTTATCTATTACCGACTGGGCTAAAATGAGTACCAATGTCAAAGTCATCGTCGATCAGTTAAGTGAACTGGTTTTGTCCAATTCGGCTACAACAATGTATCCGGGTGAAAACAAGACAGTCAATGTTTATACAGGAAACAGAGGCTACAAAGTAACAGTTGACAAAGAATCTGTCGTGAAAGCTACAGTAGATGAAGAAGGACATATACAGATAGAATCTCTGGCACCAGGCAATGCAACAGTTACAGTGACCGACAGACTGAACAAGAGTGCGGAATTTTCAGTAAAAGTAATAAAGAAACTTGTAGTTGACAATAGTGAAGAAATTGCTTATTTGACAGTCGGTGAACCTTTGACAATCAAGATTCTGGACGGTAACGGAGGCTATACCTGCACAAATAATGGTTCTGCCACTTATCTGAAATGCACGATAGCGGAAAATGGAACAGATGTTATCATCGAAGGTCTTAAAAGATATCGTTTCAACAAGACGGTAACAATCAAAGACCAGGAAGGAGAGTCAATCAGCATCAATATAGTCTATATCGACGACCTATATCTGGAGAATCCATCATATCGTTACTTAATAGCAGGTTCATCTTCTTATCAGTCTGTCTCTACCTCGGCAGTGGGTTCCATTACTCATTCGGAAGAGTTCAATATGTCCGAAATTATTATAAAAGGAACAGGAACTTATGCCAGCGGTTTTGCAGTTCAGTTTACAGGTGATTTGACGAAAGGCAACAAAGGTGATGCGGTACTGTATAAAGTAACAAGAAATGCAGTGGACAAAAAAGTGAAATATCCGATAGAAGATTGCCGGATCGATAAAGTGGAAGATGGTTGGTACTGGGTCAGCTTCTTAGAACCCAATTGCACCATCCGCTCTTATATGATTACCAAACAATAGTTTATAGACTTGACACATGTATTTGAAAGTACCCCCATACTTCAAAATGACAAAGTACAAAGAGACTGTCCCTACAACACCGTATATCTCAGGTATGTCTGGCTTGTAAACAGTCTCTTTTGTCCTGTCAAGTAATACAAAAAGGATCGCAAGCCGATGCTTTACTCTAATTTTATGAATTGATATGAATAGATATGATAACAGACTACATATTCTCACGAAAGAATATGATGAGCTCATCTCACGTGAAAATGAAAAGATACTGCCCGGCAATGGTGTTTTTGAACGATACAAATATCCCATTCTGACAGCAGACCACCCCCCGCTGGAGTGGAGATACGACTTCAATCCGGAAACAAATCCCTATCTGATGGAACGTTTCGGCATTAACGCTGTATTCAATGCAGGCGCTATCAAATTCAACGGGAAATATCTTGTTATGGCACGAGTAGAAGGGCATGACCGCAAATCATTCTTCGCCATCGCAGAAAGTCCCAATGGTATCGACAATTTCCGCTTCTGGGAATATCCGGTACAACTGCCGGACTTATATCCGGAAGAAACGAACGTCTACGATATGCGTCTGACAAAACACGAGGACGGATGGATATACGGTATCTTCTGCTCGGAAAGCAAAGATCCGGACGCACCCGCAGGAGACCTCACTTCGGCCATCGCAGCAGCAGGAATCATACGCAGCAGGGACCTTAAAAACTGGGAACGCCTGCCCAACCTCGTCTCCCAAAGCCAGCAACGGAATGTGGTGCTGCACCCAGAGTTCGTAGACGGAAAGTATGCGCTGTACACCCGTCCGCAAGACGGATTTATCGACGCCGGAAGCGGTGGAGGCATTTCATGGGCATTGATAGACGATATCACTCATGCAGTGGTCAAGAAGGAAATCGTCATAGAACAGCGCCATTATCACACGATCAAAGAAGTGAAAAACGGTGAAGGGCCTCATCCCATCAAGACTCCCCAAGGATGGCTACATCTGGCACACGGAGTCCGTGCCTGTGCTGCCGGACTCAGATATGTCCTATATCTGTATATGACGTCTTTAGATGACCCCAGCAAAGTAATCGCCCAGCCGGGAGGTTACTTCATGGCACCTGTGGGAGAAGAAAGAACCGGAGATGTATCCAACGTCTTGTTTTCCAACGGATGGATCGCGGATGAAGACGGAACGGTATACATCTACTATGCTTCCTCCGACACACGGATGCACGTAGCGACTTCTACGATCGAACGACTAATCGATTACTGCCGGCATACACCGGAAGACAGACTCCGTTCCACGACTTCCGTGAAAAGCATATACGATATCATAGAAGCCAATAAGCTCGTGATGTCGGAAAATGCCGTTATATTATAGTTCCGGAAGCAGTATTATCATCTGTCTTTCAGGATGTTCCATTCTGCATGATGGATATTAACAACTGAGTTGCAGGGTATTAACAGCTGACACGTCAAGTATTAACACCTGACGTGTCAGGTATTAAAGCCTGAGAAGTCAGATAAATAGTATCAGTATGAGTTAAAATAATATTTGTTTCTTCCCCACATTCGACCTACTTTTGTACCTGATAGATTATTAATGTACAAACCTAATCAAAATAGCAACATGAAATTACACACATCCGATCTTCTGATCATCTGCGCCTACCTCATTGCCATGATTGTCATCGGACTCATACTGAAAAAGCGGGCCGCACAAAATATGGACTCCTATTTCCTGGGAGGCAAATCACTCCCTTTCTATATGCTTGGTCTGTCCAATGCATCCGGAATGTTCGACATCACTGGTACGATGCTAATGGTTTACTGGGCATTTGCCTACGGATTCAAAAGTCTCTGGATTCCCTGGCTGTGGCCGGTATTCAATCAGATATTCCTCATGGTTTATCTGTCGGTGTGGTTGCGGCGTTCCAATGTGCTCACCGGAGCCGAATGGATCAAAACCCGCTTCGGTAAAGGCAAGGGAGCGACACTCTCTCATACCATCGTTGTCGTATTTGCGTTATTTAAGCGTACTCGGATTTCTGAGTTACGGATTCATAGGAATAGGCAAGTTCATGGAAATCTTTTATTCCCTGGGAAGTCATTTCACCCTACATTCCTTTCACTGTTTCACCGGAGTATGTTCCGCATGTATACGGTATCTTCTTCACAGCTATCGCTACCTTCTACGTCATGTTGGGAGGAATGCTGAGCATCGTATGGACAGATGTCGTACAGTTCCTTATCATGACGGTGGCAGGCATCGTTATCGTAGTGATCGGTATGCAGATGGTGGCGCCGGATATGATACACTCCTTTGTACCTGCCGGATGGGATTCCCCTTTCTTCGGATGGACGCTCGATATTGACTGGAGCAGCCGGATGAGTTTGCTGACCGAACGAATGGCGAACGAACCTTACAGTCTGATAGGCATCTTTGTCATGATGGCGTTGCTCAAAGGCATCTTCATGAGTATGGCAGGGCCTGCGCCCAACTATGATATGCAGAAAATTCTGTCCTGCAAGTCTCCCAAAGAAGCAGCGATGATGAGCGGTTCCGTATCCGTCGTGCTATTGATTCCCCGTTATCTGATGATTATGGGATTTGCATTACTTGCCATCTATTTCTTCAAGGAAGACGGCGGACTGACACAGATGGAGGTGACCCGCACGGACTTTGAGACGATTCTTCCTCATCTGATCACACGATATGTTCCGGCAGGACTTGCAGGATTATTATTGGCAGGTCTACTGGCAGCTTTCATGTCGACCTTTGCCTCTACCGTCAATGCAGCCCCTGCATATATCGTAAATGATATTTATCTGAAATACATCAATCCGAAAGCAAGCGTGAAAACTCAGATACGCAGCAGTTATGTCATCTCTGTGGCAGTAGTGGTGGTGAGCACTGTCATCGGATTCTTCCTGAAAGATATCAATGAAATCTTCCAGTGGATTGTAGGTGCACTGTTCGGAGGATACATCGCAGCCAACGTACTGAAATGGCATTGGTGGCGTTTCAACGGTGAAGGTTATTTCTGGGGAATGACTGCCGGAGTAGTGGCAGCTATTGTGATGAAATTTACCGTTCCGGATGCATGGGTACTTTATTTCTTCCCCATACTGTTCGGCGTCTCTCTGATCGGATGTATCATCGGGACTTACAGCGCTCCGGCTACAGATGAAGAGACTCTGATCAACTTCTATGTCAATGTACGCCCGTGGGGATGGTGGAAACCGATTCTGGAGAAAGCAATCGCCCGCTACCCGCATATTCAGGCGAATAAAAACTTCAAAAGAGATGCCTTCAATGTGGCGATAGGAATCATCTGGCAATGTACGCTTACCATCATCCCAATGTACCTCGTTGTCCGCGAACAGTTAGGACTCTGGAGTTCTATCGCCTTGCTTCTGATTACCACGCTGATATTAAGAAAGACCTGGTACAAGCCTTTGTGTAAGGAGGAAGCGAGATACAACGAAGAGATGAAACAAATACGATAAGTATCAGCATAATTAATTTATATCATAAATTAGGCACGATGACACGGATTTCACGGATTTAAGAGATCGGTCAATTAAAAACCGCGTTAATCCGTGTCATCCGTGCCTAATAAAACAGAGAACCGATCATGAAAAGACTATCCGTTAATACTCTTGTCATTTTTACTATATCTTCCGCTGTGCGCACAATTTAAAGGAACCGTCTATGTCGACACCAATCAATCGGGCACATTCGACAAAGGAGACAAACCGCTGGCAGGAGTGATGGTAACAGACGGAATGAACGTAGTAAAAACAGATAAAAAAGGCCGGTTCTCCTTATCGGGATTCGAGAAAACCCGATTTATCAGCATTACTACACCTGCCGGATTCGAGACACAACAATTCTACCTCCCTGTCAAGGAAGACAGAAAAAGCTATGATTTTATAGTGACCGAAAGCGAACGGACCAAGACCAGAGAACACTCCTTTATCCATATCACCGACACGGAAGTGACCGGAGGAATGGGGCGTTGGGTCACCGACCTACAGCAATACATAAAGAACGAACAACCGGCTTTTCTAATTCATACCGGAGACATCTGCTACGAACCGGGACTCACAGTGCACAATCAAATTGTGAATGCACAAACAATGGACTGCCCCGTCTATTACTGCATAGGCAACCACGACCTGGTGAAAGGCAACTACGGCGAAGAACTTTATGAATCGATTTATGGCCCGACATGGTATTCGTTCGATGTCGCAACGTGCATTATGTCGTTACTCCCATCGACCGCGGAGACAACCCGACCGATTACACGCAAAGGGATGTATACAACTGGCTGAAGAATGACCTCGCCTGATGAAGAAAGATCAGGCGCTTGTTCTTTTTAACCACGACCTGTTTACTCCCAGCGATAACTTCGTATTCAAGGCAGACGAAAAGGATATCCTCGACCTCCGTACGTTCAACACGAAAGCACAAATCTACGGACATATGCACTACAACTACGTCCGCAATCAGAAAGGCATTTATACCATCTGCACCGGCACACCGGACAAAGGAGCATCGATCACTCCCCTTCTTCATTCAGAGACATAAAGATAGATGCCAACGATCACCTCACAACGCAACTGCGTTATACTTTCATCGAACCGCAAATCGCTATTGTTTCTCCGATGAAGAATCAAGCAGCCCCCATACATCCGGAAACCGGCTATCAGCTTCCGGTCTCGGTCAACACCTATAACTCACAGGCAAAAACATCGTCTGTTTCTTATCTGCTGAGCAATCCGGAAGACAACCGGGAAATAGCCAAAGGTAACCTGTCGCCCCTCACCGACTGGAACTGGAGCGGAAATATTCAAATACCTGCTAACGAAAACGGAAAGAAACTGAACCTGACAGTGACTTCATCCTTCAACGACGGAAAGGAAGCGACTGCCACTAGCCAGTTCCTTTATCAGAAAGATTTCAAATCGACTGCTATCACAGGGAAGGACTGGAATACCCTACTTCAGAACGCAAGTCACTCCGGCGGAATAAATGATTCCCAAATCAAACTCCCCCTGCAACTACAATGGACAGCGAACACAGGAAGTAACATCTTCATGACCTCCCCCCTCATCGTCGGACAAAAAGTATTCATTGCCACTACCGATGATAACACGTCGCTCAACACCTATATTTGTGCATTCGACTTCCATTCCGGCAAACAGCTATGGAAGTTCCGCACGGAAAACTCGGTAAAGAATACGATTGCCTGCGAAAATGAAATCGTTGTAGCCAGGATGCCTCCTGCAATCTGTACGCCCTCGACGCAGCATCCGGAAAACCACTGTGGCAACAATACATCAACTTAAAGAACTATCCCTATCTGACCGAAGGACTGACAATTGACAAAGGAATCGTTTATGCCGGAATCGCGCCGGACTTTCAGCCTACGACCTGAAAACAGGAAAGTGATATGGACCAACACGGACTGGAAACAACGGGAAGGCTCGACCACCACGTTAACCATCGCCGGAGACGTACTAATCAGTGGCACCCAATGGGGAGGACTGTATGGCAACGACATCCGCACTGGCAAACAACTCTGGAAGCTCTCCGACAACGGACTCGGCAACCGAGGTGCTTCTCCGGTCTACAAAGACGGAAAATTATGGCTCATCTCCTCCAAAAGCTTTTTCCTGATAGAACCTCAAACCGGTAAAGTACTCCAGCAAAAGGAACTGTCCGCCAATCTGGACGTGACATCTACTCCACTCGTAACCGAACAAGAGATTATCTTCGGCAGCGCAGACCGTGGAGTTTTCGCTCTCGACAAACCGACTCTTTTCATCAAATGGAGAGCCGAGACTTTGCCTTCTCTTGTATACACTGCTCCTTATTCTTCTACGCCGCAGGCGGGAGTAGAAACAAGCCCTGTATCTTCACAAGGAATTGTCTATATCGGAGCTTCCGACGGGTATTTATACGCCATCGACCAGTCAACAGGGATTATCAAAGACAAGTTGTACTTCGGAGCACCAGTTTTCTCAACGATAGCCGTATCGGGAAACAGAATGATAGTTTGTGACTTTGCCGGCAATGTTTACTGCTTTGCATCTAACTAAATTTGCCGGCCTCTCACTCTTCCTTATCATAATGAACGAAACCAATCGGTTTACGTTTCTTATGCTGGGGTACTTGTTTCTGTTTATCAGCCAATTGCGATAAAGCTAAATAGATGCCGTCCAATTCTTTGCGGGTATCTTCGCTAAGGTCGTTGATTGCCTCCAATGTTTCCTCACCTATCTGATTGATCATTGCGAAAGCTTTGCAACCTTGATTCTCCAACTCTTGTATGCGCTGTTTCAGCTCTTCTATTTCTTCATTCTTGGCTTCACTAGCCAATACATATTGGCGGATACTGACAAAAGCACGCATAATATTGATATTTACCCTAATGGCTACTTCCGAATGCAGGACACTTGAAAGCATGGCTACACCCTGTTCGGTAAAAGCAAACGGCTTGTAAGCACTGAAGTTATACTGGGGTGTCCCATTTTGGGATACCCTACTGGATAACAAAGAGTTAGCCTCTTCTGTCGAGAGTTCAAACATAAAGTCAATAGGAAAACGGTCAATGTTACGTCTTACGGCACGCTTTAACAAGCGGGTTTCTGTTGCATACAATTCCGCCAAATCGAAATCGAGCATCACCTTCTGCCCTCTGATCTCATATATTTTATTCTGAATAATCTGCAGTTCCATTTGTGTTATAGTTATTTCTGACAAAGGTACTCCAAATATCAGTCCAAGCAACGATTCACTACCTTTTTATTTTCCGGAATCGGGCCTCCCCCTGTACAGTTTTTCCCACCCGTAGCGTTGTAATTTAAAGATTATCACGTATCTTTGCCCCTCAATCATAAATACGAGATATGGCTATTACAATCAAGAAAGTCTCCACAAAGAGAGAACTTAAGAAGTTTATTCGCTTTAATTACAGGATGTATAAGGGCAATCCATATTCCGTGCCCGACCTTTACGATGACATGCTCAACACATTCAACAAAAAGAAGAATGCGGCATTCGAGTTCTGTGAAGCAGATTACTTCCTGGCATACCGGGACGACAAAATCGTAGGTCGTGTGGCCGCTATCATCAATAACCGCGCCAACGAAAAGTGGGAATGCAAGAACGTCCGTTTCGGATGGATAGATTTCATTGATGACCCCGAAGTATCATCCGCACTCATCAAGACCGTCGAAGACTGGGGAAAGAGCGCGGCATGACTCACATCACAGGTCCTCTGGGATTCACCGATTTCGATGCGGAAGGAATGCTGATCGAAGGATTCGACCAGCTCAGCACAATGGCTACTATCTACAACCACCCGTATTACCCCGTACACATGGAGAGACTCGGTTTCGAGAAGACGCGACTGGTGGAATACAAATCTACATCCCCGATGCCATCCCCGACAAGCACAAGCGTATCTCCGAACTGATTCAACGAAAATACAACCTGAAGATAAAGAAATACACCTCCGGAAGAAAAATAGCCAAAGACTACGGACAGGAAATCTTCGAACTGATGAACGAAGCATACAGCCCGCTCTACGGCTACTCCCCGCTGACGCAACGGCAAATCAACCAGTACGTAAAGATGTATCTCCCGATTCTCGACTTACGGATGGTTACCCTCATTACCGACGCCGACGACAAGCTGGTATGCGTAGGCATCTCCATGCCGTCTCTTGCCGAGGCCCTGCAAAAGTCACACGGCCGTCTGCTCCCTCTAGGATGGTTCTATCTGCTGAAAGCACTGTTCATGAAACGCCGTGCCAAAATGCTTGACCTGCTGCTTGTAGCAGTCAAACCGGAGTACCAGAATAAAGGTGTTAACGCTTTGTTATTTTCCGATTTAATTCCGGTTTATCAAAATTAGGTTTTATCTTTGCGGAAAGCAACCCCGAACTGGAACTGAACGGAAAAGTTCAGGCACAATGGGATTACTTTGAGACTAAGCAACATAAGCGCCGCCGTGCGTTCACCAAAGAGATTAAATAACAGCTATGGAAGAGAACGAATTGATATCTGTAGACAACAACAATGCAGTAGAGTACACTGACGACAACATCCGCCACCTGAGCGACATGGAACATGTGCGCACACGCCCCGGTATGTACATCGGTAGGCTGGGCGATGGCGCGCACGCGAAGACGGAATCTATGTCCTCCTCAAAGAAGTCATTGACAACAGTATCGACGAGTTCAAGATGCAAGCCGGTAAGAAAATCGAAATTACCGTTGAAGAGAACCTCCGCGTCAGCGTACGCGACTACGGACGAGGCATCCCCCAAGGAAAACTGGTAGAAGCCGTAAGCGTACTGAACACGGGTGGTAAATACGACAGCAAGGCATTTAAGAAAAGCGTCGGACTGAACGGTGTCGGTGTGAAAGCCGTCAACGCATTGAGCTCTCGTTTTGAAGTACGCAGCTACCGTGACGGTAAAGTGCGTATCGCCACATTCTCCAAAGGAAACCTGCAGACCGACGTGACGCAGGACACCGAAGAGGACAACGGAACCTTTATCTTCTTCGAACCGGACAATACGCTGTTCGTCAACTACTGCTTCAAGCCCGAATTTATCGAGACCATGTTGCGTAACTATACGTACCTCAACACGGGACTCGCCATCATTTACAACGGTCACCGCATCCTGTCGCGCAACGGTCTGGTAGACCTGCTGAACGACAACATGACGGCAACCGGCCTCTATCCCATCGTCCACCTGAAAGGAGAAGACATCGAAATCGCCTTCACTCACACCGGACAGTACGGAGAAGAATATTACTCCTTCGTCAACGGTCAGCACACCACACAGGGGGGTACCCATCAGAGTGCTTTCAAAGAACATATCGCCCGTACCATCAAAGAGTTCTTCAACAAGAACATGGACTATACCGACATCCGTAACGGACTGGTTGCCGCCATCGCCGTCAATGTGGAAGAGCCGATCTTCGAAAGCCAGACCAAAACGAAACTGGGATCTACCAACATGACTCCCGGCGGCGTGACAGTCAACAAATACGTAGGCGACTTCATCAAGTTGGAAGTAGACAACTTCCTGCACAAAAACGCGGACGTAGCGGAAGTAATGCAGCAAAAGATACAGGAATCGGAAAAGGAACGGAAAGCCATCGCAGGCGTCACGAAGCTGGCACGCGAACGTGCCAAGAAGCCAACCTGCACAACCGCAAGTTGCGCGACTGCCGCATCCACCTCAACGACCCGAAAGGGAAAGGAATGGAAGAAGACTCCTGCATCTTCATCACCGAGGGAGACTCGGCGAGCGGTTCCATCACCAAAAGCCGTGACGTAAACACTCAGGCAGTATTCAGCCTTCGCGGTAAACCGCTGAACTCGTTCGGACTGACGAAAAAGGTAGTCTACGAAAACGAAGAGTTCAACCTGCTGCAAGCTGCGTTAAATATAGAAGACGGCATAGAAGGACTCCGTTACAACAAAGTGATCGTTGCCACCGATGCCGATGTGGACGGTATGCACATCCGCCTGCTGCTCATCACGTTCTTCCTGCAATTCTTCCCCGACCTCATCAAGAAAGGTCACGTATATATTCTGCAAACGCCGTTATTCCGCGTGCGCAACAAGAAGAAAACGGTGTACTGCTACAGCGAGGACGAACGGGTGAACGCCATCAACGAACTAAGCCCCAACCCGGAAATCACCCGATTCAAGGGACTCGGAGAAATATCACCGGACGAATTCAAGCACTTTATCGGCAAGGATATGCGCCTGGAACAAGTGACATTGCGTAAGACAGATGCCGTAAAAGAACTGCTGGAGTTCTACATGGGCAAGAATACAATGGAACGACAGAACTATTATAGACAATCTGGTTATAGAAGAAGACTTGGCATCATGAGAAAAGCAATATTTCCGGGTACATTCGACCCCTTCACCATCGGTCATTATTCGGTAGTGGAACGTGCACTCACCTTTATGGACGAGATAATCATCGGGATCGGTATCAACGAAAACAAGAATACCTATTTCCCCATCGAGAAAAGAGAAGAAATGATCCGGAATCTCTACAAGGACAATCCCCGCATCAAAGTGATGTCTTACGACTGTCTGACGATAGACTTTGCCCAACAGGTAGAAGCACAATTCATCGTTCGCGGCATCCGCACGGTCAAGGATTTCGAGTACGAAGAAACAATCGCGGACATCAACCGCAAACTGGCGGGCATCGAAACCATCCTGCTCTTCACAGAACCGGAACTGACCTGCGTCAGCTCAACGATTGTACGCGAGCTGCTGACTTACAACAAAGATATCAGCCAGTTTATCCCCGAAGGATGGAGATAAATTGAAAGTCGGTAGTATCTCTATTGAGGCTGACTTTAAAGTCAGCCTCAGGGGAATGAAGATAGTTTGGATAACGCAAAGGTAACTTGCGAAACTTGAAATAATAATTAATGATGATGAAGAAGATTAAAGTATACGCCCTCCTGGTTTGTCTGTTGGCAACGTCTGCTGCACAGGCCCAAAGTTTCGGCTCTGCCGCCATGCGCAAACTCCAAATGGCGGAATTCGCGATTTCCAACTTCTACGTAGACAAAGTAGATGAAGACAAACTGGTAGAAGAAGCTATCATCAAGATGCTGGCACAGCTCGACCCGCACTCCACTTACTCGGATGCCGAAGAAGTGAAGAAGATGAACGAACCGCTTCAAGGCAACTTCGAAGGTATCGGCGTACAGTTCCAGATGATCGAGGACACCCTGCTCGTCGTACAACCCGTCAGCAACGGACCTTCCGAGAAAGTGGGCATCCTTGCCGGCGACCGCATCATTGCCGTCAACGACTCCGCCATCGCAGGAGTAAAAATGAGCACGGAAGATATCATGAAGCGTCTGCGTGGCCCGAAAGGTTCGAAAGTCAACCTGACCATCGTCCGCCGTGGAGTACAAGACCCGCTCGTGTTCACCGTGAAAAGAGATAAGATACCTATCCTGAGTCTCGACGCTTCCTACATATTCAGCCAAAGATCGGATACATCCGCGTCAACCGCTTTGGCGCAACCACCGCCGAAGAATTCAAGAAGGCAATGAAAAGCCTGCAACAGCAAGGCATGAAAGACTCATCCTCGACCTGCAAGCAACGGCGAGGATATCTGAACGCCGCCATCGACCTTGCCAACGAATTCCTCGGACAGAAGGAACTGATTGTTTACACCGAAGGCCGGACTGCACAGCGCAGCGAGTTCTTCGCCAAAGGAAACGGGGAATTCCGTGACGGCCGCCTCATCGTACTGGTAGACGAATACACCGCTTCCGCCAGCGAAATCGTGAGCGGCGCAGTGCAGGACTGGGACAGAGGCATCATCGTAGGCCGCCGTTCTTTCGGCAAAGGACTGGTGCAACGTCCTATCGACCTGCCGGACGGCTCCATGATCCGACTGACCATTGCACGGTACTATACACCTGCCGGTCGTTGCATCCAAAAGCCTTATGACAGCTCGACCGATTACAATAAAGACCTGATAGACCGCTTCAACCACGGAGAACTGATGAATGCCGACAGCATCCACTTCCCCGACTCTCTGAAAGTGCAGACCAAGAAGCTGAAACGTACCGTCTACGGCGGAGGCGGCATCATGCCGGACTACTTCGTTCCGATTGATACGACACTCTACACGGACTATCACCGGAAGCTGGTCGGCAAAGGAGTCATCATCAAATTCACGATGAAATTCATCGAAGACCACCGCAAGGAACTGGCCGATAAATATAAGAAGTTCGAAAGCTTCAACGAAAAGTTTGTTATCGACGACGATATGCTCGCCACCCTCCGCGAAATGGGCGAGAAAGAAGGGTGAAGTTTAACGAAGAGCAGTATCAGAAGGCACTTCCGCTGATCAAGACACAGCTCAAAGCACTGATAGCCCGCGACCTCTGGGATATGAACGAGTATTTCCGCGTCATGAATACGACGAACGAAAGCGTTGCAGAAAGCATTGGAAATCCGTCCGTTCGGGCAGAAGTAATTCAGAAGAAAATTGAAAGTAAACTCGAAAAATAAAAACGGATCAACCGGATTCAATACCACCT
>ENA-OQJH01000223-OQJH01000223.1-human-gut-metagenome-genome-assembly--contig:-NODE-223-length-33876-cov-2.183887_pt1 | contig 33876 bp, 39 predicted proteins | sample MGYA00242597_ERZ504763 | MGnify/ENA primary metagenome ERZ504763 (study PRJEB26092, sample SAMD00036359) | human gut metagenome | host: Homo sapiens | study: EMG produced TPA metagenomics assembly of...
CCATTCTTTATTGGCTCCTCGCCCATTTCTCGTATCAGGAGGTTATTCTGATAATGTAGACAGATGGATTCCATTAAATCACTCTGTCGCAGTCAACCGACTTTTGGGTTATCATCATCGAGTGGCAATGACGAACAGGCCCAAACATGATCCTACTCCCGAATCAAACGAAACTATATATAAGTCTTCGAATGGTTCTTAAAAAGAAAAACGCCAAAAGAAGATTAACGATGCATTATTCTTCGTTTTTTGAAGATAGTTTTTCGTTTTTGCCACCGCACATATCTTTGAAACAGAATACTTTTGTATCATTAACTAGTTAACCGGTCTAAAGAGACTATTGTTAGAAATTAAAATTTCAAATCGACGATCTAATATTTAAAAACTTATCATGCAATGAAGAAAATCAGATGGAATCCAAGGTTAGTAACCTCGTTGTTTATTACTCTTTTAATGTGCACTCTCGATTGTCTTGCACAAGAAGTAATAAAAGGGTTTGTGAAAGATGGTAATGATGAACCATTACCTGGCGTATCTGTAGCTGTCAAGGGTGCAACGAATGTCGGTACCATTACAAATGTTGACGGCAAATATAGCATTAATGCCCATAAGAATGACGTATTGGTATTCTCCTATATCGGAATGGTCAGCCAGGAAGTCAAAGTAGGTAATAAGACGAATATCAATATCACTCTTAAAGAAGATGTTTCCTCGCTGGATGAAATCGTAGTGGTAGGCTATGGAACTCAAAAGCGCGGTAGTCTGACCGCCGCCATATCTACTGTCTCCGATAAAGAAATCCTTAAAGCCCCAACCATGGGAATCAGTAATATCATCGGTGCACGTGTTGCCGGTATTTCCGCCGTACAAGCCAGTGGACAACCCGGTGCGGATAATGCCTCCTTATCCATACGCGGGCAAAGTGGTATTATCTATGTTATTGACGGCATCAGAAGAAGCGCAAGTGACTTCAACGGACTCGATCCGAATGAAATAGAATCTGTGTCTGTATTAAAGGATGCATCAGCCGTAGCCGTTTATGGTCTGGACGCAAATGGAGCATTCATTGTCACAACCAAAAAGGGACAAACAGATAAAGTCACCATTAGCTATACAGGTACTGTGGGCATCAGCCAGAATGCAGAAGAACAAGAATGGCTCGACGGACCGGGATATGCTTATTGGTACAATAAAGCCCGTCTTCTACAAGGTGATACGGAAGTGTTTACTGTCGACATGGTGCGCAAAATGCGCGAGGGTGTCGACGGATGGGGAAATACCAATTGGTACGATAAAGTATATGGAACCGGTGTTCGCCAACATCATAATATTTCAGCATCAGGAGGAAGTGAAAAGATTCGTTTCTTCACATCTATCGGTTATCTGGAGGAAAAAGGAAATATAGATAAGTTCAAATACCGTCGAATGAATCTTCGTTCTAATATCGATGCACAGTTGGCTAAAGGACTTAGTCTGTCATTAGGTGTTTCGGGGCGTATAGAAAAACGGGATGCTCCCAAATTTTCTGCCGATCCGGATGATTGGATGAATATTCCCCAACAGGTATGCTATGCTTTGCCATACGTACAGGACACTTATGAATATAATGGGAAAATATACGATGTTTCAACCCCGACTTCCGGTTCTCCGGTAGCTCCTATCGCATCCATATACGATTCAGGATATAACAGGTCCAACCAATCATATATGCATCTAATTTCAGTCTGAAATACGACACACCTTGGCTTAAAGGATTAAGTTTAAAATTCCAGGGAGCGTACGACTTAGTTCATGGGATGACTAAACAGTTGACCAAGCCGAATGAAGTCATGATTATGGATTTACCTAATGCAGCCACTACCACACTCACCTACCATAAGGACTACAGTGTTTTGAAAGATACACCTATATTATCCGAATCGGCATCACGCGCCCAAGAGTTCACTACGCAAACCAGTATCACGTATGATAACAAATTTGGAGATCACTCGATCGGAGTATTATTGCTGGCCGAAACACGGAACGTAATAGCAACAATCTCGGTGTAACGGGAACCGGATTAGATTTCATTCAGTTGGATGAGTTGAACCAAATCACAGGATTCACCAAAGAGGGGAAAGAGCAACCTGCTATACCTTCGGGTAGCAGCAGCCAGACACGTGTAGCCGGTTTTGTAGGTCGTTTGAACTACAATTACGCTGACAAATATTATTTGGAGGCTTCACTACGCCACGATGGTAGTTATCTGTTTGGTGGTATGAACAAACGCTGGGTCACCCTGCCCGGTCTCTCTCTTGCCTGGAGAATCAATAATGAAAAATGGTTTCATGCTACTTGGGTAGACAATCTGAAATTAAGAGCAGGTATTGGAAAAACTGCAACCAGCGGTATCCAGCCTTTCCAATGGAGAAATACGATGAGCACATCCCCCAATTCTGTAGTAATAGGCGGAGCCAGTCAAACAGCTATCTATCCGTCCGTATTGGGAAATCCCAATTTGACATGGGCGCAATGCCTCAACTATAATATCGGAATAGATGTAACTTTATGGAATGGATTATTAGGAATGGAACTGGATGCTTTTTATAAATATGAATATGACAAATTATCTTCTGTAACCGGTTCGCACACTCCTTCTATGGGAGGCTATTATTTTTCAACTGCCAACGTTAATAAAGCAGATTATAAGGGTTTTGATGTCACCTTTACACATCAGAACAGAATCGGAAGTTTCAGCTATGGAGCCAAATTAATCTGGTCATACGCATACGGAAGGTGGCTCAAATATGCAGGTGACTCTGAAAACACACCGGAATACAGACGACTGACCGGAAAGCAAATCGGTTCGAAAATGGGATTCATTGCCCAAGGATTGTTCCAGAGTGAGGAAGAGATAGCCAACTCCGCTACCATGCCCGACCGACCGGCTTATCCCGGATATATCAAGTATATGGATAGAAATGGAGACGGTATTATAACCGTCAATCAAGATCAGGGGTATGTAGGTAAAAGCTCAAGACCGACCCACACAGGTTCTTTCAATTTATTTGGTAACTGGAAAGGATTCGATTTTGATATTTTGGCATCATGGGGGCTTGGCAGCGATGTTGCATTAACCGGAGTATATACGGCAACCGGTTCATCCGGAATCCAAAGCGCTACGGCCTTCACGCGTCCATTCTATCAGAATGGCAATGCACCAGTCTATCTGGTGGCAAACTCCTGGACACCCGAAAATACAAATGCAGAGTTCCCTTGTCTGGAAATCAATCCGAGAAGTTTGAATAACGGGCTGGCCTCCACATTCTGGTATCGTAACGGAAACTATTTGAGAATAAAAACAGCGCAAATAGGATACAATTTCCCTAAAAAATGGTTGAGTCCATTGGGAGTGGAAGCTCTTCGCCTCTATGTTGAGGGATACAACCTTCTGACTTTCAGCGCTGTGTCCAAGTACAACATCGACCCGGAATCTCCAGCTGTAAACAATGGATATTATCCGCAACAAAGGACTTATACACTTGGAGCTAAAATCACATTCTAAAATATACGCTATATGAAAAAAGTTATGTATTAATATATCACTCTTCTTTATGTTGCTGACTTTAAGTTCGTGCAACGACTGGCTGGATGAAGTAAAACAAACGACTACCGTTAGTGATGAAATCATCTGGCAAGATGAAACCCAGGTTGACAAATATGTGAATAGTTTCTACCCCCTCCTGCATGATTACGGTCAATTCGGGGAGGCCCAATTCTACGGAAGTTTTACAGAAGTCTGACTGACGCATTTAAGTATGGTTCATATACGCTGGGACACAGAGCCGGCCATCCTAATCTTTATGTACTTACACCGGATGCTATCTCTCCGGATAACTGTCTATACAGTATCTGGCTACGTTCAACAGCATACAAACAGATCCGAGAAACAAACCAATTTCTATCTCTACAAAGAAAATATTCCGAATTTTCAGCAGACAAAAATAAGCTTTGGGAAGCTCAAGTACGCTTTTTCCGTGCATTTGTATATTTCCAGTTAGCCAAAAGACATGGAGGTGTCATCTTGTATGACGATCTGCCGGTATCAACTAATAAAGCCCGCAGCAGTGCTGAAGAAACCTGGCAATTCATAGCCGACGATCTTGATTTTGCAGCCAATAATTTACCCAAGGAATGGGATGCGGCAAATAAAGGGCGTATCACCAAAGGAGCAGCCTATGCACTGAAATCGAGAGCAATGTTATATGCCAAACGTTGGCAGGATGCCTATGATGCTGCTAATAATGTAATTGCACTCAAACTATATGTCTGACGGACAAATATGAAGATGCATGGAAAGGGAATAATAAAGAAGCGAATTCTGGAGTTTGATTATGATGCTGCCAACGGGCCTAATCATCTTTTCGACCGGTATTATGTACCACAATGTGATGGTTATGACAATGGTTCAACAGGAACTCCTACCCAGGAAATGGTAGAATGTTATGAAAGCAAAAATGGAGAAAAGATAGACTGGACACCCTGGCATGGCATTACTGATGAAACTCCTCCATACGACCAACTGGAACCTCGCTTCGCCGCAACTGTAATCTATAGAGGATGTACCTGGAAAGGGAAAAAGATGGATTGCAGCCTTGACGGAAAGAATGGTGTGTTTATGCCTTACCGGGAACAGGTACTTCATACGGCAAAACCACAACCGGTTATTTTTTAAGGAAATTGTTAGATGAAACGCTGACAGACGTCAAAAATGGGAAAAGCGCCCAACCGTGGGTTGAAATTCGCTATGCAGAAGTTTTATTGAACAAAGCAGAAGCAGCTTATCGACTCAATAAGATCGGGGAAGCCCAAAGTGCAATGAATGAGGTACGCGCCAGAGTAAAAGTGAATTTACCGGGTAAATCCTCTACAGGCGAGGCTTGGTTCAAAGATTACAGAAATGAAAGAAAGGTTGAACTAGCTATGAAGGTCATTTATTCTGGGATATGCGTCGTTGGGAATTAGCCCATATTGAATACAACAACTATCGCACACATGGCTTCAAAATCATTGGCGCTACCAATACATACGAATATGTTGATTGCGACGGGCAGGACCGCAAGTTTATAAAGAAATTATATGTCCTTCCTGTACCGTCTGAAGAATTGAAGAATAACTCATTGATTGAGCAATATGATGAATGGAAATAACAATAAAACTCTTAGAACAATGAAAAACAAAATTATATCAATCATCCAGGCATTAGTTCTTCTATGGGGAGTAACTAGTTGTCACAGTCCTGAAGAGTTGGGTTCTGACATTCAACGCGAAGGTATCAACAGCATCACTGCATCGTTTCCGAACGATGACAGCAGCGAAAATAGTTTCAAAGGTGAGATAGATTATACCAATCATTCAATCACATTTGTTTTCCCATACAATTATCCCAAATTGTCGGATAATGTATTGCCGACCTCTGCACTAAAACGGGTAAGATTGAGTGCCAGTTTAGCGAATAATGTCAGTGTAACTCCACCATTACTTTATATGGATCTTACCCAAGACAACTATATCACAGTGAAAGATCAGACCTCCGGGACTAGTACCGAATTCAAAGTAATAGGTGAAATCCGTAAGAGCAACGAATGTAGTATCACCAAATTCGATATTCCTGCCATAGGGCTATTGGGAGTCATTAATGAAAACGAAAAAACAATTTCATTAGTAACCATAGATAATGTAGGGGAGCAGATAGCTAACATTGATATCTCACATGGAGCAACATGCAGTCCCAACCCCGAAACAGAAGCACTAGACTATGAACAAGAACAGACCATCGTCGTCACAGCACAGAATGGCATAGATAAAGCAACATATACGGTAAAAAAAGATATTCCGCAAAAAACTGTTGCAGGTATTCGCCAAGGAAGCGGTAAGCTATTATGGTCTAAAAGACTATCTGAAATAAGCGGTATTCTGCTACCGGGTAAAGTAACCGGACTTGCAGTAGTCGACAAATATGTTGTCATCAACGAACGTGCCAATGATCGTGCCATTTACTTAAATAGCCAGACCGGAGAAATAGCAGGTTCTATGGATATCAGCCAATTTGCCGGTGATAATTCAAACTTCCATGCAACAGCAGATCGGGGAAATAATATTTTATTCTGCAGCTATACTCCATCAGGAGGTACTTTCACTGTATGGAAAGCTAATGGAGTGAATGAGAAACCACAGAAATATATTGAATATAAAACTGGCACTAACATAAGATTTGGTTGGAAGATCTCTATCCAGGGAGATTTGGATGCCAATGCCCTTATCACAACTCCAGTATTCCAAAAGGATAGTAAAGTGCAATTCGCCCGTTGGCGTGTCATAAATGGTACTTTACAATCACAAAGTCCGGAATTTGTCATTATGAGTTCCTCTCTACTGACTTCAAACTGGATTAAATGGGCGGATGTGATTTATGCTGATGACACTGATACTCAAAGTGACTATTTCTTGGCCAGCCATGTCACAGATACTTCTGCCAAACGCTATTTCTACTGGTTTAAAGGAACAGACAATAGCATAAAAGCGGCAAATACGGGTGCTCCGGGTAACACAATTATCAATGCCGTAGACTATGCCGTGTTCAACAAAGTACCTTATATCATTTACAATCATGTAAATAGTTTCAACTATGCCGTAACTGGTTCTGATGCTGTCCGTATGTATGATCTTAGTAGCGGCTCGTTCGACAACCAAATAATAGTATGTCCGGACAAGATATATGGAGGTCTCGAGAATTCCGGTCAAAACACCGAAGGAACCGGAGATGTCGTATTTAAAGTTGCCAAAAATGGTTATTATCTATACGTTTATCTCGTATTCTCTAATGGAGGCATCGCCTGCTACCAATATGACTGTATTGATATGTAATACAAACAACCAGTAATCAACCTTATAATATACCACTAAATATGAAATTAAAAAAATTTATGGTTAATAGCAGTTGCAATACTCATATACGCTTGCAATGCAGAAGAAACGAGATCATGGGAAGTTACTTTTGATCCAAATAAGCCCAAAGATCCAAATGAACAAAGCATTATTAATGTGGCGGCAGGCAAATTCTATAAAATGAATGTTGTAGCCAACAGTGCCTATGCTGATAAAGCCCCTCTCGATCCCTGGACATCCGGCACCAAACTGACGGATGAGGAGACCGGTACCCTCTCGACTAAAAACAGAGGAGTCGGTTGGGATGCACAAACTGTAGAAGTAATAATTGATTTGGGATCATTACGCAATATCACAGAAGTATCAGTACATGCTATTTCCGATCCGACATCACAAATTGTATTCCCTGCTCAAATAGAAGTATCAACCAGCAAGGACAAAAGCCAATGGGAAAAAGCAGCCTCACCAATTACCTATTCCGACAGCAACGGAAAGTCGGACGCTTGGGGAAAAACAGACATTAGTAATGTAGCATGCAGATATGTGAAAGCGACTCTCAAATCTTCAGCTTCCACCAGTACGATGATGCTCATCGACGAAATCAAGGTAATGGGAGAATTTCATAATGACATGAAGTACGTCCGAAAAAGGGTGTTATCATGGAGCATTCCCACCATTATACGGATTCGATCCGGAAGACCGCGAAGGAAGTACTGACCAGTGTGCCGTTGCCTTATTTGAAAAATTGGTGGGAAAGCAACTATCTATGATCTTATGGTATCAGAATATGGAACCGGGAACGAAATTTCAGCGAAATGCAAACAGTACGTGAGAAATACTGGGGAAAAAACTATCAGGGCAAATACCGATTCTTCCTTTACGGATGGCTGCCCGTCATTCCCACCCAACAAATGGCAAATGGCGAACTCGACGATTTTCACAAATCATACTTCGCCGAAGTGGCTGCCCAAAAAGTACGTGACATGGGACCTATCTGGTTCAGACCAGCCAACGAAATGAATGGAAGCTGGACTCCGTATTACGGAGATCCCACAAACTATGTCAAGGCTTGGAGACGTATGTATAACATTGCAGAACAGTTGGGTGTCACTGCCTACAATGTCTTCGTATGGTCACCCAACAGTGTAAGCATGCCAGGTACAGAAGCAAACGCAATGAAAAACTATTATCCAGGAGATATGTATGTAGATTGGCTGGGAGTAAGCTGTTATCCACCATGCTTAGTGCTACTTATCCGGAAGAAAGAAGATATCCGCTCACACTGATGCAAGGAATCAAGCAGGTATCGGCAGACAAGCCTATCATGATTAGTGAAGGAGGATACTCCAGCACATGCGACCACCAGAGATGGGTAAGAGAATGGTTTAAGCTGAAGGATGAAGAGCCACGTGTCAAGGCCGTCGTATGGGAGAATCACGAAAATGCAGAGAATGGTGACCGCCGTCTGCAAAGTGACCCTCTGGCACTTGAACTGTACAAGGAACTCGTCCAGGATCCTTACTGGCTTGATTTGATCCCGGATGCTGTGTACAGTGAAATTGAAACAAGAAAGAATAATTCAAAATAATCAAAGACAACAAGTATTCTAGTATGAAAAGACTGACTCCATATAGCTGGCTGATTCTGATTATATTCTCCTCCTGTCTGACTGGTAATAAAGTAGCAAGTACTGATAAACAGATAGAAAGTTTATTATCACAAATGACTTTGGAAGAGAAAATTGGAATGTTGCACAGTAACACGATGTTTTCAAGTACCGGTGTTCCAAGGCTTGGCATCCCCGACCTGCACTACTCCGACGGACCTCACGGAGTAAGATTTGAGGGAGTAGCCAATGGGTGGGAATCCGCCGATGGGATAACGACGCATGTAGCTATCTACTGCATTAAGCGCCTTAGCATCTACTTGGAACCGTGATCTGGCACAGCTATATGGAGAAGTTCTTGGAGCTGAATGTAAAGCACGCGGTAAGCATGTGAGCCTGGCTCCGGGAGTCAACATTCACCGTTCCTTACTCAATGGACGTAATTGGGAATATTTCAGCGAGGATCCTTTCTTCTCCGGTGAACTGGCTGTTCCATATATACAAGGAGTACAGTCACAGGGAGTAGCCTCTTGTGTGAAGCATTTTGCTCTGAACAGCCAGGCATACAACCAGTACAAAGTGAGTGTAGAAGTAGACGAACGCACCTTACACGAAATTTATCTTCCGGCTTTTGAAGCTGCCATACAACGAGGTGGAGCCATGGCAGTCATGGCGGCATATAACAAGGTCCGAGGGTTGTGGTGTACGGAAAGTCCTTATCTTCTTGATACTTTACTTCGTGATGAACTAGGATTTGACGGATTAGTCGTATCAGACTGGAATGCAGTCCATAACACAGAGCGAACAGCTCTGTGTGGTATGGATGTCGAAATGGGAACAAGCATCAAAGAAAATGGGAAATATGCTTTCAATAAATATTATTTAGCCGATCCTTTATTGAAGCAAGTACGTAATGGAGAGATTCCGGAAGAAGCCGTCAACAAAAAAGTACGTAATATTCTGAAATTGATGATTCGACTTGATTTAATAGGACAAGCTCCTTATGACACCACAGGCATGGCAGCCAAACTTGCAATGCCAATTCATACCAAGGCTGCCAGAAAAATAGCGGAGGAATCATTGGTATTATTGAAGAATTCCAAAGATATGCTACCACTAGACCCGGCACAATACAAGAATGTCGCAGTGATTGGCGCAAATGCAACCGAAGTATTTGCAGCAGGAGGTGGCAGTACAAAACTCAAAGCTAAATATGAAGTCACTCCTTTGGAAGGGCTACAAAATCTTTTAGATGGAAAAGCCCGGATCGAATATGCACCCGGTTATCAATTGAATAAAAAGGCATATAAGGTTGGCCATTGGTTCACGAACGAATTTGATAAATTCATGAAGAGTTATATAAGAAAGCAATCAATACAGCTGCTCAAGCAGAATTGGTAATCTATATAGGTGGAACCTCCCACGAACATGGTTCTGACTGTGAAGGGTATGATAAGCCGAATTTAAAGCTTCCCTACCAACAAGACAGATTATTAAAAGGTATCCTGGAGGTTAATCCCAACACTGTAGTGGTACTAATCTCCGGTGGCCCCGTCGAGATAGGAGAATGGTATAATGATGCTACGGCATTACTGTATTGCAGTTTTCTAGGGATGGAAGGAGGAAATGCACTGGCACGTACATTGTTTGGAGAAGTCAATCCTTCGGGAAAACTGACTACTACCTGGTGTAAGTGTCTGGAAGATATGCCCGATCACGTATTTGGAGAATATCCGGGTATAAACGACACCGTCCGTTTCAAAGAAGGCTTATGGTCGGCTACCGCTACTTCGATACTTACCTTGTAGTCCCCCAATTTGAATTCGGTTATGGATTATCCTATACCACTTTTACTTATTCAGACATAAAGATGAAACCTGTATGGAAAGGATCGGACACAGAGTTTGCCGTATCATTCACCATTACTAACACAGGAAAACGATATGGCCAGGAAATCGCACAGTTATATTTGCATCAAAACAAATGTTCTGTAGAACGCCCGTTTAAAGAATTAAAAGGGTTCACTAAGGTTGGCTTAAAACCGGGTGAATCCAAACAAGTCACTATCAAGTTACCGCGCCGCGCCTTACAATACTACGATACCGAAAGTAAACGCTGGAAAGACGAACCGGGTATGTTTACTGTATTAATAGGCGCATCGTCACGGGACATCAAATTACAGAAAAATTTCGAACTGAAAAAATAAAAACACATGGGAAACAATAACCTTATAAGCAGCAAAAAGACATACTACATATCAATTGCAATTCTGGCAGGGATGTTCTTTATCTTCGGATTTGTGTCGTGGGTCAATGCCATACTGATTCCATACTTCCGCATATCCTGTGAACTGACACATTTCGAATCCTACTTTGTCGCCTTTGCATTTTATATCGCCTACTTTGTAATGGCTATCCCCTCGGGAGTACTTCTCAAGAAAGTGGGATTCAAGCGAGGTATTATGTATGGTTTTATGCTTACCGCCTTAGGAGCTTTCTTATTTGTTCCGGCAGCATTAGCCCGTCAATTCGAGATATTCCTGGCCGGTCTATTTCCATCGGCGATCGATTGCATATTGCAAACTGCCGCTAATCCTTATGTCACTATTATCGGTCCTATTGATAGTGCCGCCAAACGAATCAGTATTATGGGAATATGCAATAAATTCGCAGGTATCGTCTCACCACTCATATTTGCTGCATTGATATTAAATGTTACCGACAAGGAGCTTTTTGCCACTATAGAATCGGGGACTTTAGACATAGTCACAAAGAATGCTATGCTTGACGAATTAATACAACGCGTCATTGTGCCTTATGCTGTTCTAGGCGTTATTTTACTGCTTACCGGTATCGGTATCCGTTACTCCATTCTGCCTGAAATCAATACAGACGAAGAAAACAGCACGGAAGATACAGGTAGCCACCATCACACCAGAAAAAGTATTTTCGACTTTCCCTACCTTATCTTGGGAGCAGTGGCTATATTTCTTCATGTAGGAACACAGGTTATCGCAATTGATACAATCATCAATTATGCCAATTCGATGGGTATGGACCTGCTCGAAGCTAAAACATTTCCCTCATATACATTGGCCTGTACTATGATTGGTTACCTCCTGGGGATCCTGTTAATACCCAAATATGTTTCACAAAAAAATGCACTTATAGGTTGTACCATCATCGGATTACTCCTTTCATTCGGAGTTGTATTTGCAGATTTTGAAGTAACTCTGTTCGGTCATCATGCCAATGCCTCCATTTTCTTTCTGAATGCATTGGGTTTCCCGAATGCTTTAATCTACGCAGGTATCTGGCCACTTTCCATTCATGGACTAGGGAAATTCACCAAAACCGGTTCCTCTCTTCTTATTATGGGATTATGTGGCAATGCATTCTGCCTCTGATATATGGTCATCTGGCAGATATGTATAGTCTGCGTTTTCGGGTTATTGGGTATTGATTCCCTGTTTTTATATTTGGTTTTCTTTGCAGTTAAAGGTCATAAAATAGACTCCTGGAAATAAATTAAAAACGAAATAATATGGAAAGACTCATCATAACAAATGGAAAACTCATTCTACCAACAGGCATAGAAATGGGCCAAACATTGATATGCGAAAATGGAAAAATTGAGCAGATTATTCCCAATGAAAGCTATCAACCGCTCGTTGGTGACAAGGTAATAGACGCCCGTCAGAATTATGTTTCACCAGGATTCATCGACATGCATATCCACGGAGGAGGAGGACATGACTTCATGGATGGTACTGTCGAGGCTTTTCTCGGAGTGGCCGAAACACATGCCAAGTATGGTACTACCGCAATGGTTCCCACCACACTTACCAGCACTAACGAGGAGTTAATGACGACGTTTACCGTATATCGGAAAGCCAAAGAAATGAATATCAATGGTTCGCAGTTTATCGGTTTACATTTGGAAGGACCTTACTTTTCACCGAAACAATGTGGTGCGCAAGACCCGAACTTCCTGAAAAAGCCGCAAGCTGAAGAATACAATGCCATTCTGGAAGCCTCAAAAGATATTATCCGTTGGAGCGTAGCTCCAGAGTTGGAGGGTGCTCTAGCACTAGGGCAAACTCTGCAACAACATCATATTCTCCCCTCCATGCTCATACCGACGCGATTTATGAAGAAGTTGAGAAAGCCTTTACAGCAGGTTATACACATGTGACCCACCTTTATTCGGCCATGTCATCAGTGACCCGCAAAAATGCTTTCCGCTATGCCGGAGTAGTAGAAGCCGCCTACTTGATTGAAGATATGACAGTGGAGATTATTGCCGATGGCATACATCTTCCGAAACCCCTGCTCCAATTCGTATACAAGTTCAAAGGAGTTGATAAAACAGCCCTCTGCACTGATGCCATGAGAGGAGCGGGTATGCCGGACGGTGAATCGATATTAGGTAGCCTCAACAATGGCCAGAAAGTCATTATCGAAGACGGAGTGGCCAAAATGCCGGATCGGAAAGCTTTTGCCGGTAGTGTTGCAACAACCGACCGGCTGGTTCGAACCATGATATATTTAGCCGGTGTTCCTCTCATTGACGCCGTCCGTATGATGAGCCTGACGCCCGCCCGTATTCTTCATATTGACAAAGAAAAGGTTCTTTAGAAATCGGTAAGGATGCCGACATAGTCATTTTTGATAATCAAATAAATATAAATAATACAATATTAAAAGGCCATGTTATCTATACTAAATGAAACTAAGACAAGTTTTCAGCAGGAACAATTAACAGTTCGAATTTTCCCGTCCATTCAAGAGATGGGCAGTGTAGCCGCAAAAGAAGTCGGCGACCAAATTTGTCGTTTATTGGAAAGCAAACCGGAAATAAATATGATTTTCGCCGCTGCCCCTCACAAAATGAGTTTTTGAGTCATCTGATTCATGACAAACGCATCGACTGGACCAGAATAAACGCTTTTCATATGGATGAATACATCGGTATACATCCGGAAGCCCCACAAAGTTTTGGACATTTCCTTAGAATTCGTATCTTTGACAAAGTTCCTTTCAAGAAAGTCAACTATCTGAATGGTCTGGCGGAAAACCTTGAAGAGGAATGTCAGCGATATGCAGACTTGCTGACTAAGCATCCGGTTGACATCGTTTGTCTGGGAATTGGAGAAAATGGGCATATTGCTTTCAATGATCCGGATGTAGCAGACTTTAATGATCCCAAACTTGTGAAAGTAGTTGAGCTGGATCCAATATGTCGCCAACAGCAAGTCAATGAAAAATGCTTCATGACACTAGACTTAGTACCCAAAGAAGCTTTAACACTCACGATACCGGCTTTGCTAAGAGCTGAATGGATGTTTTGTATCGTCCCGTTCAAAAATAAAGCTCAAGCAGTCTATCAGACTGTTTATGGTGAAGTTTCAGAAAAATGTCCGGCCAGCATATTGCGAAGAAAAGAAAATTCTTCATTATATTTGGACCCGGAAAGTGCAGAAAGAATTAATTTATAAAGGATTATGAAAAACAGAATCTCACTTCTTCTTATACTACTGGCTATTAGCTTCAGTATACACGCACAAAAAGTTATGCGGATCGGAATTATTGGTCTGGACACATCCCATTCCACCGCTTTCACCGAACTGATTAATAGTGGTTCGGATGAGACCTTTTCCAAAGGTTTTAGGGTAGTAGCAGCGTATCCGTACGGTTCAAAGACTATTCAATCCAGTTACGAACGAATCCCCGGATACATTGAAAAGGTCAAAGCAAATGGCGTGGAAATCACCTCATCAATAGCAGATTTACTGGAAAAAGTAGACTGTGTCCTTTTGGAAACCAATGACGGCAGACTACATTTGGAACAAGCCGTCGAGGTATTCAAATCAGGTAAGATATGCTATATTGACAAACCTATCGGAGCTACTTTAGGAGATGCAATCGCTATTTATGAAATGGCAGAAAAATACAATGCACCTGTTTTTTCCTCTTCTGCTCTTAGATTTACTCCTCAAAACCAGAAATTAAGAAATGGAGAATTTGGCAAAATCCTTGGAGCCGATTGTTATTCTCCTCACAAAGTGGAACCAACGCATCCGGATTTCGGTTTCTATGGTATTCATGGAGTAGAAACATTATACACAATTATGGGGACAGGATGCGAATCTGTCAACCGGATGTCTTCAGATAGAGGGGATGTAGTAGTAGGACGATGGAAAGATGGTAGAATCGGAACTTTTAGGGCTATTATAAAGGGACCGCAAATTTATGGAGGAACTGCCTATACTTCAAAAGGAGCAGTAGCCGCAGGAGGTTACCAAGGTATAAAGCGCTTCTTGAGCAGATTCTTAAATACTTTCAAACAGGAATTTCACCTATCTCCAAAGAAGAGACAATCGAAATATTCACTTTCATGAAAGCATCCAATATGAGTAAAGAAGAGAATGGAAGAATTGTCACATTGGAAGAAGCTTACCAAAAGGATGGAAAGACGCCCGGAAATTAATCAAAACCTATAATAAATAAGAAAATGAAATTTATATATAAAGGAATCGGGCTTATATCAATCTTATTTATAGTTGCTTCATGTTCTTTCTCCAAGAAACAGATTATGAATAAGGCGGAAGCCAATGATTCATGTAAAATAGAAGTAGTTGTTCTTGATCCAGGACATTTCCATGCCAGTCTGCTTCAGAAAGATGCATTAGCTGTTATTAATGATACCATCCGGATATACGCTCCTGAAGGAATAGGCGTCAATCAATACCTAGAAAGTATTGACTCTTACAACCATCGGCCAAAGTCTCCCACTACATGGAAGAAACAAGTATATACAGGCGAAGATTATCTCCAGAAAATGCTTTCAGATCATAAAGGTGATGTCGTAATTCTGGCTGGAAATAATCAGAAGAAGACACGATATATTATAGAATCTATCAAAGCCGGATATAATGTTCTTGCAGATAAGCCACTGGCTATTAACTCACAGGACTTCCAATTATTGACAGAGGCTTATCAGCTAGCACAACAAAAGGGGCTCCTTTTATATGATTTGATGACGGAGCGATATGATATTCTCAACATCATAGAAAAAGAGCTCTTACATCAAACAGAATTATTTGGAGAATTACAAAAAGGCTCACCGGACAACCCTTCTGTAATAATGGAAAGCGTACATCATTTCTTTAAAAAGGTTTTCGGTAAACCGCTGGTTCGTCCTGCATGGTACTATGATATAGCACAACAAGGAGAAGGAATTGCAGATGTAACAACACATTTGATAGATCTTATCAACTGGCAATGTTTTCCAGATGAAGCAATTCATTATCAATCGGATGTCAAAGTACTTTCGGCCAAACACTGGCCAACCCCAATCACATTAGCAGAGTTCAGCCAATCGACGCAAACAGACTCTTTCCCTATTTATCTGAAACAATACATAAAAAATGATGTATTGAAAGTTATGGCAAACGGAAGTCTCAACTACACCGTCAAAGGAATTTGTATGGGAATGAAAGTCACATGGAATTATATGCCACCAGTTCATGGAGGAGATACGTTTACTTCTATCAAAAAAGGTAGCAAAGCAACTTTAAAAATCGTTCAAAATGAGAAGAATGGTTTTGTGAAAGAATTGTATATTCAGAAAAAGCCAAACATTGACAGCCATACTTTTGAGACTCAATTGCAAAAGACGATAGAACAACTTCAAGAAAGCTATCCGTTCTTATCCGTCAAAAATAAAAGTAACGGGATTTATCTTATTGATATACCACAGGAATACAGACTAGGACATGAAGAGCACTTCAGTAAAGTAGCAAAAGCTTTCCTGCATTATATACGTAACAAAAACATCCCGGAATGGGAAAACGAAAATACATTAACCAAATATTACATTACTACAACTGCTGTAGAAATGGCAAAGAAAGAAAATAAATAAGATAATAGGTGTTAGAGACAGGATGTAAATATTATAAAGATGAAGCCATGTTTCATGGCTTCATTCCTCATATCATGGGGACACGATTCGATATCTTGCTTATTCATTCTGATGCAGAACGTTTAAACAGACTTTGGTTCCATATCATCAATGAGCTGGAACGCTTGGATAAGATTTTGAACCGTTTTGATCCCCAGAGTGAAGTCTCCGGAATTAATAAACATGCTTTGCTAAGTTATATTCAAATTAGCAAAGAACTGGAGGAAATATTGCAACTTTGCCAATATTATTATGAAAACACCTTTCATCTATTTGACATTACATTAAAAGATTTCTCCAAAATACAAATTCACGACCATCAACGCATTTCCTTTGCATCTTCCACTATTTCACTCGATTTCGGAGCTTTGCCAAAGGGTATGCTTTGAAGAAAATCAAAAGATTCATTGAACAAGAGAACGTCAACCATGCATTTGTCAATTTCGGTAATAGTTCGATTCTGGGCATGGGACATCATCCTTATGGAGACAGTTGGAAAGTGAGTTTTCTGAATCCGTATAATCAGTCTCTTTTAAATGAGTTCAACCTTCAAAATACAGCATTATCCACTTCCGGTAATACGCTGCAATATACCGGGCACATTATGAATCCACTTACGAGTTTATTTAATGAACAACGAAAAGCAAGCTCTATCATATCTACAGATCCGTTAGAGGCTGAAATTCTAAGTACCGTATGGATGATTGCGAATAAAGAACAACAGCAATTACTCACAGAGAATTTTAAAGATATACAAGCAACCCTATATGATTTATAACATGAAAGACAATAAAAAAGAAGGAGTAGACTTAGGGCTCAGACAATTTATAAAAAGTCTGGGATATGTTGCCGGAGGAACCGCTTTATTAGCTACTACTCCCTGGCTTACCTCTTGTACCCCCGAAAAATTGAAAGAGATTAAACATGAAAAAGCACGGATTGCTTTAATTGGCACAGGTTCCAGAGGGCAATACCACATCCATAACCTCAAGGAAATACCTCATGCACAAATTGTAGCCGTGTGTGACAATTATGCTCCCAATCTTCAGCAAGCATTGGAGCTTTGCCCGGATGCCAAATCCTATACAGATTACCGTAAGTTACTGGAATCGAAAGACATCGATGGAGTCATCATATCCACACCACTAAACTGGCACGCACCTATTGTGTTGGACGCATTAGCTGCCGGCAAACATGTCTTCTGTGAAAAAGCAATGGCACGCACCCTTGACGAGTGCAAGGCTATCTATGACACTTACAACCAGTCTGAAAAAGTACTCTACTTTTGTATGCAACGAATGTATGACGAGAAGTATATCAAAGGAATGCAAATGATTCATTCCGGACTGATCGGAGATGTGGTAGGGATGCGCTGTCATTGGTTCAGAAATGCAGACTGGCGTCGTCCTGTTCCCTCACCGGAATTGGAGCGCAAAATCAATTGGAGATTATATAAAGAAAGTTCGGGCGGACTAATGACTGAACTGGCTTGCCATCAATTAGAAGTATGTAACTGGGCAGCTAAAAGAATGCCGGTAAGTATTATGGGGATGGGTGATATTGTTTACTGGAAAGACGGTCGTGAAGTATACGATAGTGTAAATGTGACTTACCGATATTCCGATGGAACCAAGATTGCCTATGAATCTTTGATTTCCAATAAGTTCAATGGTATGGAAGATCAGATTCTAGGTCACAAAGGTACGATGGATATGGCTAAAGGTATTTATTACCTGGAAGAAGACCATTCTACTTCGGGCATCCGCCAACTGATTGACCAGGTAAAAGACAAAGCTTTTGCCGCTATACCGACAGCGGGACCTAGTTGGCGACCGGAAACAAAAATGGAATACACTCCACATTTTATCATTGACGGAGATATTCACGTTAACAGTGGTTTAAGTATGATCGGAGCAGATAAAGACGGATCAGATATCATTCTATCCTCTTTCTGTCAATCTTGTATCACTGGAGAGAAAGCACAGAATGTAGTAGAAGAGCTTATTGTTCTACGGTCCTTTGCTACTTGGGAATCAAGCAATGGATGAACAACGCCATATCCTCTTCCCCGACGAATATAAAATACCCTATATGAAATTCTAAACTATGAAAGATATTATTATCACCTCAAAAAAGTTGAAACAAGAAAGGAATATCTTTCTTCTAAGTTTCCTGCTTGCATTTATCATCAATGTAATTGCAATCATTATCTATTCCCGCCCATGGATTGAAATAATATCCAAATCGGGTATGTCATCGTGATTAGTTTTTTCATCTATCTTATCTTATGGATTCCCCGAGGAATCCTGATATTCTTGAGTCACCTTTCCGAAGAAAAAAATAAGAGATTGACGTTTTTTGAAGGAGAATTGACGGAAAAGCTCATTCACATATTCTAATAACAACCTAATTTTGGAGAAAAAATAGATACTATGACAACAAGAAGAGATTTTATCAAAAAAACAGTGGCAGGTACAGCTGCACTTTCATTGGGAAGCATACTTCCAGGATTCGGTTCAAGCCGTTATCAAGATATTCTGGGAGCTAACGAAAAAATACGTATCGGAGTCATTGGAGTGAATTCGAGAGGTAAGGCCCTGGCGCAAGGATTTGCCAAACTTCCAGATTGTGAAGTAACTTACATTTGCGATGTAGACTCAAGAGCATTAGAAAAATGTCAGGCTGCTATCCACAAAATTACCGGACGTACTCCCAAAGGAGAAAAAGACATTCGTAAGATGTTAGAGTCGAACGATTTTGAAGCAGTGGTGATTGCCACCCCTGACCATTGGCATGCCAAAGCGGCCATTATGGCTATGCAGGCCGGAAAGCATGTTTATCTGGAAAAACCGACCAGTCATAATCCGGCAGAAAATGAAATGCTGGTTCGAGCCGCTTTGAAATATAACCGGATTGTTCAAGTGGGTAACCAACGCCGCTCCTTTCCCAATGTAATTAAAGCTATGGAAGAAATAAAATCCGGTTCTATCGGAAAAGTGAGATATGCCAAATCTTGGTATGTCAATAATCGCCCTTCCATTGGAACAGGGAAAGTTGTTCCTGTACCTGATTATCTGGATTGGGATTTATGGCAAGGTCCTGCCCCACGTGTTGCAGATTTCAAAGATAATTTCATCCATTATAACTGGCATTGGTTCTGGAATTGGGGAACAGGTGAAGCACTCAACAATGGAACCCACTTTGTTGATATACTCCGCTGGGGATTGGGCGTAGATTATCCTACAAAGGTTGATTCTATCGGAGGTCGGTATCGTTTTCAAGACGACTGGCAAACTCCTGACACACAACTCATCACCTTCCAATTTGGCGACGAAGCATCTTTTTCATGGGAAGGACGTAGTTGTAATACGATGCCGGTAGACGGATATGGAGTAGGAACCGCATTTTATGGAGAAACCGGAACTCTCTTCATTGGCGGTGGCAATGAATATAAAATTGCAGATATAAAAGGTAAAACGATTAAAGAGGTAAAAAGTGATTTAAAATTTGAGACCGGCAATCTGTTGAATCCATCCGAAAAGCTGGATGCCTTCCACTTCCGAAACTGGTTTGATGCCATTCGCAAAGGAACAAAGTTAAATTCCGGAATTGTAGATGCCTGTATCAGTACCCAGTTGGTACAATTAGGTAACATTGCCCAACGTGTCGGACATTCATTACAGATTGATCCGGGAAGTGGACGAATTCTCAACGATTTGGAAGCCAATAAACTTTGGGGAAGAGAGTACGAAAAAGGTTGGGAAATACGGGTTTAAATCATGTCCCCATTTCTCGTTTTTTCATTAGGTTATAATTTTACAGAAAGGCATGTCTTTGATAGGATATGCCTTTCTGTTTTCCTTCCGTAAAGCTGATTTATACCCTTTTAACACACGGAATATTCACCGTTTTTCATCGAAATCTCTTTTATTTTGTATTTTTGCGTGCGTATGCGTTAAAATTATAGTATATACGAATTTTATGAGTGACGAAATCAACGAGATAACGGAAGAACATTCAGACTACAAACGGCGGACGCGCGGGACGAAAGCGTAAAACATCAGTTAACAGGCATGTACCAGAATTGGTTTCTGGACTATGCTTCATATGTTATTCTGGAACGTGCCGTACCTCACATCAATGACGGTTTAAAGCCTGTGCAACGTCGTATCCTGCATTCTATGAAACGTCTGGATGACGGGCGGTATAACAAAGTGGCAAATATTGTGGGACACACCATGCAGTTCCACCCCCACGGTGATGCTTCTATCGGGGATGCTTGGTACAGTTGGGACAGAAAGATCTGTTGATTGACTGTCAGGGTAACTGGGGTAATATTCTCACCGGAGACGGTGCGGCTGCTCCCCGTTATATCGAGGCGCGTTTATCCAAGTTTGCGCTGGATGTTGTCTTCAATCCCAAAACTACCGAATGGAAATTGTCATACGACGGACGAAATAAGGAACCAGTCACTCTTCCTGTGAAATTCCCGTTATTACTGGCGCAGGGAGTGGAAGGTATCGCCGTCGGACTTTCTTCCAAGATATTGCCGCATAACTTCAACGAACTTTGCGATGCTTCCATCAGCTATCTGCGTGGGGAAGAATTCCAACTGTATCCCGATTTCCAGACAGGCGGCTCGATTGATGTAGCCAAATACAACGACGGAGAACGTGGCGGAGCAGTGAAAGTACGTGCCAAGATCAACAAGATTGATAACAAAACACTTGCAATCACAGAGATCCCTTATGGGAAAACCACTTCAACAGTGATCGACTCTATCCTAAAAGCTGTTGATAAAGGAAAAATCAAAATTCGCAAGGTAGATGACAACACAGCTGCAACGTAGAAATATTAGTGCATCTGGCACCAGTACATCATCGGACAAAACAATCGATGCATTGTACGCATTCACCGATTGCGAAGTAAGTATCTCACCCAACTGCTGCGTGATTGATGACAGTAAACCTCATTTCCTCACTGTCAGCAAAGTCTTGAGAAAGTCGGCAGACAACACGCTGGATTTGCTAAAGCAGGAGCTGGAAATCAAGAAAAACGAAATACTGGAAGCGTTACACTTTGCTTCGCTCGAAAAGATATTTATCGAAGAACGCATCTATAAGGACAAAGAGTTCGAACAATCCAAAGATATGGACGCAGCTTGTGCTCATATTGACGAACGCCTGACGCCTTATTACCCGAAATTTATCCGCGAAGTCACCAAAGAGGATATTCTCAACTGATGGAAATCAAAATGGGACGTATTCTGAAATTCAATTCGGATAAAGCGGATGAACTGATTGCCAGGATGAAAGAAGAAGTGGCCGAGATTGATAATCATCTGGCTCACATCGTAGATTATACCGTCAACTGGTATCAGATGTTGAAGAACAAATACGGCAAGAACTTCCCGCGCCGTACGGAACTGCGTAACTTCGACACCATCGAAGCTGCCAAAGTAGTAGAAGCAAACGAGAAACTTTATATCAACCGCGAAGAAGGATTTATCGGAACAGCCTTGAAAAAAGACGAGTTCGTGGCATGTTGTTCGGATATCGATGATGTCATTATCTTCTTCCGCGACGGTAAGTATATCGTTACTCCTGTTGCCGACAAGAAATTCGTCGGCAAAAACGTTCTCTATGTCAATGTATTCAAGAAGAACGATAAACGTACGATCTACAATGTAGCCTACCGCGACGGAAAAGAAGGAACGACATACGTAAAACGTTTCGCCGTGACCTCTGTAGTTCGCGACCGCGAATATGATGTCACACAGGGAACTCCCGAATCACGATTACCTATTCAGCGCCAACCCGAATGGAGAAGCCGAAATCATCAAGGTGACACTGAAACCGAATCCGCGTGTACGCCGTATCATTTTCGAGCATGATTTCAGTGAGGTCAGCATCAAGGGACGTCAGGCACGAGGCGTGATTCTTACCCGCTTGCCGGTACATAAGATATCCCTGAAACAAAAAGGAGGTTCTACGCTCGGTGGACGTAAAGTATGGTTTGACCGTGACATACTCCGCCTCAACTATGACGGACGAGGTGAATATCTGGGTGAATTCCAAAGCGACGACAGCATATTGATTGTTCTGAACAACGGTGATTTCTATACTACCAACTTCGACTTGAGCAACCACTATGAAGATAATGTAAGCATCGTGGAGAAATTTGATCCTAACAAGATATGGACTGCCGCGCTTTACGATGCCGACCAACAGAATTATCCGTATCTGAAACGTTCTGTTGAGGCCTCTAACCGTAAACAGAACTACTTGGGAGAAAATAAGAACAACCGTCTGATCCTGCTGACCGACGAGTACTATCCTCGCCTGGAAGTTATATTTGGCGGACACGACAATTTCCGTGATCCGTTGAATATCGATGCGGATGAATTCATTGCTGTCAAAGGTTTCAAAGCCAAGGGAAAACGTATCACTACCTATGCAGTGGAGACGATCAATGAGCTTGAACCAACTCGCTTCCCCGAACCCTCACAAGAACAACAGGAAGTTCCTGAAGAGGAGCCGGAAAATCTGGATCCGGACAGCGGCAAAAGCGAAGGCGATATTATTGATGAAATCACCGGGCAGATGAAATTATTCTGATGAAGAAAAAACTAATATACCTGGGGCTGACAGGTTGCATCCTGTTCGCCCTTTGCACAAGATTACAAGCGCAGATCGACAGTCTGCAAGCCCATCGGTATGTAACACGTGCCACCATGTATGGTATCGGATTTACTAACGTTTTCGACACCTATCTTTCACCGCAGGAATACAAAGGAATCGACTTCCGTGTTTCCCGTGAATTGATTCGGATGACCAAGTTGTTTGATGGAAATGTATCTGTGCAGAACTTCTTTCAAGCAGACATCGGCTATACGCACAACCGCCGATAACAATAACACTTTCTCCGGATTAGTCAACTGGAACTATGGATTACATTACCAGTTCCGCCTGACAGATAATTTCAAATTATTAGCCGGAGGATTGATAGATGTCAACGGAGGCTTTGTCTATAATCTCCGGAACACCAACAATCCGGCATCCGCACGGGCATACGTCAATCTGGATGCTCCGGAATGGCTATTTGGCACCTGAAAATCAAACGGTATCCATGGTACTTCGTTATCAGGTCAATCTGCCGGTTATGGGAGTGATGTTCTCTCCCCACTACGGACAATCTTATTACGAGATATTCTCTTTGGGAAATTCGAACGGAGTGATAAAATTCACCTCCCTGCACAATCAACCTTCGTTGCGACAGATGCTCTCCGTCGATCTGCCGATAGGATATACGAAAATGCGCTTCAGCTACCTGGCTGATTTGCAGCAATCCAACGTTAACAATATCAAGACACATACCTACTCACACGTATTCATGGTAGGATTTGTGAAAGACCTATACCGTATCCGAAATAAGAAAGGAACCGCTCTTCCTTCAATCGGTTAGAGCTTACTAAAGAGAACAAAATTTAATGTTGAAACTTCAAGTGAGAGATCAATTAATGATGAGAAATAAGATCAAACAAATACTTTGGCTGCTCTGCTGCTTCCGGTGCTGACTGGTTGCATTGGGAAGATGACTACGCCAATGATCCCAGAGGTAATTTCGAACAACTATGGAAGATCATTGACGAACAGTATTGTTTCCTGGATACGAAAGGTATTGACTGGGATGCTGTTCATGACAAATACAGCAGACTGATTATTCCGTCGATGTCCAATGATGACCTGTTCGACATCCTAAGTCAAATGCTTTATATCTTGAAAGACGGGCATGTCAATCTATCTTCTGCCAGTCGTATTTCTTATTACGATGCATGGTATCAGGGCTACCCCTGGAATTATAGAGAAGATATTCTTTATAACTATTATCTGGGTAGTGCCAATTCAGGCTATCGCACATCCGCTGGTCTTAAATATAAAATATTCGACAATAACATAGGATACATACGTTATGAAGTTTCAGTGCCGGAGTTGGAGATGGCAATTTGGATGAGGTCCTTTACTATTTACAAATCTGCAATGGATTAATTATCGATGTCCGTGATAACGGAGGAGGTAATCTAACCAATTCTTCACGCATAGCTGCCCGGTTCACTGATAAACTGGCACTAACAGGATATATCCAACATAAGACAGGTCCGGGACACAATGATTTCTCAGAGATGGAACCCATTTATTTAGAACCCTCCAACAGTATTCGTTGCAAAAAAAGGTCGTGATACTAACCAATCGTCGATGTTATAGTGCCACAAATGATTTTGTTAACATAATGCGCAGCTTAAACAATGATAACGAGGATAAAAGAATCATCCAGCTGGGCGATCAGACTGGTGGTGGATCAGGGCTGCCATTTTCATCAGAATTACCCAATGGCTGGAGCGTCCGCTTCTCTGCCAGCCCCCACTTTGATAAGTATGGAAAGTCATTGGAGGATGGAATAAAACCTGATGTATATGTAAATATGGATAAGATTCTGGAAGAGGGATAGAGCAGGGCGACATAGAATCACAAAAGAAAGATCCACTGATTGAAAAGGCATTCGAAATCTTAAGTGAATAACTTTATTGCCGAATTATTTGCCAAATCAGAAAATCTTCCTATCTTTGCACCGCTAAACAAAAAAGCTACACATGCGGATGTGGCGTAATTGGTAGCCGCGCAGACTTAGGATCTGGTGCCGTGAGGCGTGTAGGTTCGAGTCCTATCATCCGCACAAAAAAATAAACTAGAAGCCTTCAAGATACTATCTTGGAGGCTTTTTAATTGGTTAGACATGAATAAACATCAACTTTGCTGCATCGGTCACATCACTTTAGACAAAGTAGTCACTCCCCAAAACACTGTCTATATGCCGGGAGGAACGGCTTTTTATTGTTCACATGCCATCCGCCATTTTAACGACATCGATTACGCTTTAGTAACAGCAGTTGGTGTCACTGAAATGAACGTCGTGGAGCAACTACGTGAAATGGGTATTCATGTAACCGCCCTGCCAAGCAAATATTCCGTATACTTCGAGAATATCTATGGCGCCAATCCGGACGACCGTACTCAACGTGTATTAGCGAAAGCCGATCCGTTCACTGCCGGTCAGCTGAAAGATATAGATGCGCAAATCTACCATCTCGGCTCTCTGCTGGCAGATGACTTCTCGTTGGAAGTTATCAAAGACCTATCTCAAAAAGGGTTGATTGCAGTAGACTCACAAGGCTATTTACGTGAAGTGCGTGACACTCACGTCTATCCGGTGGACTGGACAGATAAGCGGGAAGCTTTGCAATATATCCATTTCCTGAAAGTCAACGAGCACGAGATGGAAGTGCTGACAGGTCTTTCCGATCCGCATGAAGCTGCCCGTCAATTATACGAATGGGGCGTGAAAGAAGTGCTTGTCACCTTGGGAAGCATGGGATCACTTATTTTCGACGGAAAAGACTTCTATCGTATTCCGGCTTATAAACCCAAAGAAGTGATAGATGCAACAGGGTGTGGAGACACATATACCATCGGATATCTATACCAACGGGTATCAGGAGCCGGCATTGAAGAAGCAGGACGTTTTGCAGCCGCCATGTCAACTTTAAAAATAGAGAAATCAGGTCCTTTCAATGGCAGCAAAGAAGATGTCATTCAATGTATGACCACTGCGGAACAGATGTTTAAACAGGAAATCACAGAACGAACAGCGTATACATAGGATATACCTTCCCCGACGGGTAATCCTCATCCTATTATTCAGGCACGAACAACACCGGTTCGTGCCTGAACCTTTTTCAACAGTCACCTCCCTTTTAGTGTTAAAATCAACCATTCCCTCTTTTTCCAAAATCTTTTTTGAATTTCGTTTGTTTCCTTTGTTACTCTCGCCAAAAGACGGCAGAAAAAAGACTTCAACCTAAATAATAACAAATGGAAAAATTTAATGCAATGAGGACTATACTTTTACAACATCTTCAGAAAAAAGCCATCAGGTCAAAGAGCATCATGACGCTTGTTTACCTGCTACTGGCCTCTGCATCAGCCTTTGCACAGACAAAGACGGTGACAGGAACAGTGACGGACGCTGCCAATGAACCATTGATCGGCGCATCGGTACTCGTACAAGGAACTTCCACCGGAACCATCACGGACATGGACGGTAAATATTCAATCTCTGTCACTCCGGAGGACGTACTGGCATTTTCATACGTGGGGATGACTTCGCAAACCATTAAAGTGGGGACACAGAACGTCATCAATGTCACTTTAAAAGAAGATTCACAAGTACTAGCCGAAACAGTCGTTATCGGATACGGTAGTGCAAAGAAAAGAGACTTGACAGGTTCTATCACCAATATCAAAGGAGAAGAGTTAGCCAACAAACCGGCAATGAATCCGCTGTCTTCCTTCAGGGGAAAGTGGCAGGTGTGCAGATTGTAAACTCCGGACGAGCCGGATCGGACCCGGAAATCCGTATTCGCGGAACAAACTCCATCAACGGATATAAACCGCTGTACATTGTCGACGGATTATTCAATGACAACATCAATTTCCTGAATCCGGAGGACATCGAATCCATGGAAATCCTGAAAGACCCGTCATCTCTGGCTATCTTCGGTGTTCGCGGTGCGAATGGTGTTATCATCATTACCACAAAGAAAGCCAAAGAGGGACAGACACTAGTCAATATTAATACTTCTTTCGGTTTCAAGAAAGTGGTAGATAAAGTGAAACTGGTGAATGGTTCACAATTCAAGGAACTATATAACGAACAGCTTGCCAATCAGAAAGATGACCCTTTCGATTATACCGGCTGGGATGCCAATACCGACTGGCAAGACGAAATTTTCCAGACTGCTTTCATTACAAACAATAACATCAGTATTACAGGGCTTCGCCCAAACATAGTTTCTATCTGGGTGTAGGCTACTCTTACGAACAAGGCAACATCGAGCATGAGAAATTCAGTAAGGTAACCATCAACGCAAGTAATGATTATAAGATTACGGACTTTTTGAAAGTCGGTTTCCAATTCAACGGTGCACGTATGCTTCCTGCTGATTCCAAACAGGTATTGAATGCCTGCGTGCAACTCCTATCGCTCCGGTGTATAACAACGAATACGGATTATATACGGCTCTGCCCGAATTCCAGAAAGCGCAGATCAACAACCCGATGGTAGACGTCGAATTAAAAGCGAATACTACCAAAGCGGAAAACTACCGGGCATCCGGTAACATTTATGGTGAGGTAGACTTCCTGAAACATTTCACGTTCAAAGCGATGTTCTCCATGGATTATGCGTCGAACAACGGACGGACATATACACCGATCGTAAAAGTATACGATGCCGCTGTCAACGGAGGGATCTCTACTTTGGGAACAGGCAAGACCGAGGTCAGCCAGTTTAAAGAGAATGAAACAAAAGTTCAGAGTGACTACCTGTTGACATACACCAACAGCTTTGATAATGGAAATCATAACCTGACAGCTACCGCCGGTTTTACTACCTATTATAATTCGTTGAGCCGGTTGGACGGAGCACGCAAGCAGGGAGTCGGACTGGTCATTCCGGATAATCCGGACAAATGGTTTGTCAGCATCGGCGATGCGGCTACCGCTACCAATGGAAGTACTCAATGGGAACGCAGTACATTATCCGTACTTGCACGCGTGATCTACAACTATAAAGGTAAATACTTGTTCAACGGTTCTTTCCGCCGGGATGGTTCTTCCGCTTTCTCCTACACAGGCAATGAATGGCAGAACTTCTTCTCACTGGGTGGAGGTTGGTTGATGTCCGAAGAAGAATTTATGAAAGACATCAAATGGCTGGATATGTTGAAAATCAAAGCATCTTACGGTACGTTAGGAAACCAGAACCTGGATAAAGCCTATCCTGCCGAACCCTTATTGACCAATGCTTATTCGGCTGTATTCGGTAAACCGTCCATCATTTATCCCGGATACCAGCTTGCCTATCTTCCTAATCCTAACCTGCGTTGGGAAAAGTAGAAGCCTGGGAAGCCGGATTTGAAACGAACCTGCTTCGCAACCGCTTGCATTTTGAGGGTGTTTACTATAAGAAGAATACCAAAGATTTGTTAGCCGAAGTTCCCGGAATTTCCGGAACTATCCCCGGTATCGGAAACTTGGGAGAGATTCAGAATAAAGGAGTGGAAATGGCTGTAACCTGGCGCGATCAGATTGGTGATTGGGGATATTCCGTCAGTGCCAACCTGATACTATCAAGAATGAGGTAAAAAGTCTTGTTCAGGAAGGATATTCCATCATTGCCGGAGATAAGCAGCAAAGTTACACAATGGCAGGTTATCCTATCGGATATTTCTATGGTTACAAAGTGGCAGGTGTTTATCAGTCACAAGCAGATATTGACGCATCACCCAAAAATACACTGGCTACCGTTACCCCCGGTGACCTGAAATTCGCCGATGTGAACGGTGACGGAGAAATCACCCCGGAAGACCGTACCATGATAGGCAACCCGACTCCAAAGGTCACTTACGGTTTTTCTCTCGGAGTAGACTACAAGAATTGGTCGTTAGGCATCGACATGATGGGACAAGGTGGAAACAAGATTTTCCGTACATGGGATAACTACAATTTTGCCCAGTTCAACTACCTGGAACAACGCTTGGACCGCTGGCACGGAGAAGGTACGTCCAACACCCAACCGTTGCTGAACACCAAACATTCCATCAACAACCTCAACTCCGACTATTACATTGAGGACGGCAAATTCTTCCGTATCCGCAACGTACAGTTAGCGTATACGTTCGACAAGAGCTTAATTGCCAAAATACGTCTGCAAGCTCTGAAAGTCTATGTCAACATACAGAACTTGAAGACATGGAAACATAACACCGGATATACTCCCGAACTTGGAGGAACTGCCACCGCATTCGGAGTAGATAACGGCAGTTATCCTGTACCTGCAGTCTATACCTTCGGTATCAACCTAACATTCTAGTGACAAGGTGCCACTGCCAGTTTTCCATGCGGAACACAACTTAATCTTTAAAACTATCATTATATGAAACTGAATAAATATATATTTGCAACCCTTATTACTTCAACTACATTATTTCTAGGCAGCTGTAGTGACTTCTGGATCGTAGTCCACAGGACAGTTTACGGAAGATGATAATCCGAACGCTCTGGTCAACGGGAAGATTTATAATGTCTATACGATGATGCGTAACTATAATGTGACAGCCGGCCCTCCTGCTTTTGCCATCCACTGTTTCCGTTCGGAAGATTCGGAAAAAGGAAGTATTGCCAGCGATGGCTCTGATGTAGCCGAAATGTATGATGATTTTGTGTATACACCGACCAACGGCCTACTGGGTGCTTATTGGGGACAGAATTATGCCATCATCTACCAATGTAATGAGATTCTTGATGCCATTGCAGAAAAAGAAACAGCCGGACAAACAGAAACTGAAGACATCATCAATAAGGGAGAGCCTCTTTCTTCCGTGCTTATTGCTACTTCAATCTGGTAAGAGCTTTCGGCGAAGTTCCTTTGGTGACTTATAAAATCAACGATGCTTCGGAAGCCAATATCCCGAAGACAAGTGCTGATAAAATCTATGAGCAAATCGACAAGGACCTGAAAACAGCAGAAGAGTCATTGCCGGGAAACATGGAGCAGCGAATACACCGGACGACTGATTGGGGAGCTGCCCGTTCCTTACACGCGCGTACTTATATGATGCGCAACGACTGGAACAATATGTACACAGCCTCCACCGACGTCATCAAAAAGGGGCTCTACAACTTAAAGACTCCGTATAATGAGATTTTCACGGATGATGGTGAAAAATAACGGAGGTTCTATATTCGAGTTGCAATGTACAGCTACTGCCGCTCTTCCTCAAAGTACCGTTATCGGTAGCCAGTTCTGTGAAGTACAAGGTGTACGCGGAGCAGGTCAATGGGACTTGGGATGGGGATGGCACATGGCAACAGAGTATATGGCGCAAGCATACGAACAGGGTGATCCACGCAAAAACTCTACCCTACTCTACTTCCGCCACTCGGACAGCGATCCTATCACACCGGAAAACACCAACGAACCATACGGCGAGTCTCCGGTTTCCCCGGCAATGGTGCTTATTTCAATAAGAAAGCCTATACCGACCCGGCATTGCGTAAAGAATATACCAACAAAGGATTCTGGGTAAACATTCGTCTGATCCGCTACGCAGATGTACTGCTGATGGGAGCCGAATCAGCTAATGAAAAAGGTATTCCGGGTGAAGCAATCGACTATTTGGAACAAGTACGCGCACGCGCCAGAGGCACCAATAGCAATATATTGCCTAAGTGACGACTACCGATCAGGGAGAATTGCGTGAGGCCATCCGCCACGAACGCCGTGTGGAATTAGGGTTGGAATTCGACCGTTTCTATGACCTCGTTCGTTGGGGCATTGCAAAAGAAGTGTTGCACGCAGCCGGTAAAACCAATTATCAGGACAAAAACGCACTGCTTCCACTGCCGCAGACAGAGATCGACAAGTCTAAGGGAGTGTTAGTACAGAACCCCGACTACCAATAAGAAAGTTCCTCGGTGCCGAACGGTTGTTTCCTCGGTGCCGAAACTACTGTTCCTCGGTGTCGAACAATGTCCTCCTCGGTGCCGAACATTCAACGCATCAGGAGGACTTTATATGAATAGAGATAAAAGTAACCATAATAATATGATATACAAAAAGTTAAGCTATCCGTCCTGTTGTTTGCCGCAGGTTTCTAACCGCGTCGGCACAAAAGTCGCCACAGGATATGGATCGTTTCATCGACGTATTGATGAATAAAATGACGCTGGAAGAAAAAATCGGACAGTTAAACCTTCCCGTCACCGGAGAGATCACTACGGGACAAGCTAAAAGCAGCGACATCGCCGCAAAAATCAAGAAAGGCGAAGTGGGAGGATTGTTCAATCTGAAAGGAGTAGAGAAAATACGTGAAGTACAGAAACAAGCTGTGGAAGATTCCCGGCTGGGTATTCCGTTATTGTTCGGGATGGACGTTATTCACGGATACGAAACGATGTTCCCTATCCCGCTCGGTTTGTCTTGCACCTGGGACATGACAACCATTGAAGAGTCTGCCCGCATTGCAGCCGTAGAGGCAAGTGCTGATGGAATCTCATGGACTTTCAGCCCGATGGTGGATATTTCACGTGACCCTCGTTGGGGACGCGTATCCGAAGGTAGTGGCGAAGACCCGTTTCTCGGTGCCATGATTGCCGAAGCGATGGTGCGCGGCTATCAGGGGAAAAACATGGAACGGAATGACGAAATCATGGCCTGCGTAAAACACTTTGCGTTATATGGGCAGGCGAAGCCGGCCGCGACTATAACACCGTGGATATGAGCCGCCAACGAATGTTCAATGATTATATGCTGCCGTATGAAGCAGCCGTTGAAGCGGGTGTAGGCAGCGTGATGGCTTCTTTTAATGAAGTAGACGGTATTCCGGCCACTGCCAATAAATGGCTGATGACGGATATTCTCCGCGGACAGTGGGGATTCAACGGTTTTGTGGTAACTGATTATACGGGCATTTCAGAAATGATCGACCACGGTATCGGTGATCTTCAGACAGTATCCGCCCGTGCCATCAACGCCGGAGTGGATATGGATATGGTAAGCGAGGGTTTTGTAGGGACACTGAAGAAATCCGTTCAGGAAGGAAAAGTCTCTATGGAAACATTGAATACGGCTTGCCGTCGTATTCTGGAAGCCAAATATAAACTGGGATTGTTTGATAATCCTTATAAATATTGCGATCCGAAACGTCCGGCACGCGACATCTTTACCAAAGCCCATCGTGATGCAGCCCGCAGGATTGCAGCAGAAAGTTTCGTTCTTCTGAAGAATGACAGTCCCGACGGTAATCCGAACGGAAATCCGTTGTTGCCTTTCAACCCTAAAGGAAATATTGCAGTAATCGGTCCGTTGGCAAACAGCCGTAGCAATATGCCGGGTACATGGAGCGTAGCAGCTGTGCTCGACCGTTGCCCTTCTTTGGTAGAAGGATTGAAAGAGATGACAGCCGGAAAAGCGAATATCATGTACGCTAAAGGAAGCAACCTGATTAGTGATGCAAGTTACGAAGAACGGGCAACGATGTTCGGCCGTTCCCTGAACCGTGACAACCGCACCGACCAGCAGTTGTTGGACGAAGCATTGAACGTAGCCCGTCGGTCGGATATCATCATCGCAGCGCTAGGCGAATCTTCTGAAATGAGTGGTGAAAGCAGCAGCCGTACGGACTTGAATATTCCCGACGTACAACAGAATCTGTTGAAAGAGTCATTTAAAGAGCAGGACAACGGTGTACTGGTGTTATTCACCGGACGTCCGCTTACGCTGAACTGGGAACAGGAGCATGTGCCTGCCATTCTGAATGTATGGTTCGGAGGTAGTGAAGCCGCTTACGCCATTGGTGACGCCTCTTCGGTTACGTCAATCCGGGTGGAAAACTGACCATGACTTTCCCGAAGAATGTCGGCCAGATACCTCTTTATTATGCGCACAAAAATACCGGACGCCCATTGAAAGATGGCAAATGGTTCGAGAAATTCCGCAGCAACTATCTCGATGTGGATAATGATCCGCTTTATCCGTTCGGTTACGGCCTTTCTTATACGACATTCTCTTACAGTGACATCGACTTGAGTCATTCTTCCATGGACATGAACGGTTCGTTGACCGCGGCAGTGGAGGTTACCAATACCGGAACATGGCCCGGCTCGGAAGTGGTACAGCTTTATATCCGCGACGTTGTGGGTAGCAGTACCCGTCCCGTCAAAGAGTTGAAAGGTTTCCAAAAGATATTCCTGGAACCGGGAGAAATGAAGATTGTCCGTTTCAAGATTGCTCCGGAAATGCTTCGATACTATAATTATGACTTGCAACTGGTTGCCGAACCGGGCGACTTTGAAGTGATGATCGGTACGAACAGCCGTGATGTGAAAACCGCGAAGTTCACGTTAAACTAAACTTTTATCACCTTGATTATGAACGATAAATATAAAAGAATAATAGAAATGAGTGCACTTCCGCTCATGTTACTATTTCTATCCGCCGTTGCCCTGACTTTCCAGAGCTGTAAAGGGAAAAGCAAAAGCAACAACCTTTCCGCAGCCACCGACTCGTTATCGGACGACGCCCTGATGGATACCGTCCAGCGACGGACTTCCTCTATTTCTGGGAAGGTGCCGAGCCGAATAGCGGCTTGGCTCCCGAACGTTATCATGTGGACGGCGTTTATCCAGAAAACGATGCCAACGTAGTCACTTCCGGCGGCAGCGGCTTCGGCATCATGCTATCCTTGCGGGAATCGACCGCGG
>ENA-OQJH01000224-OQJH01000224.1-human-gut-metagenome-genome-assembly--contig:-NODE-224-length-33864-cov-3.940836_pt1 | contig 33864 bp, 37 predicted proteins | sample MGYA00242597_ERZ504763 | MGnify/ENA primary metagenome ERZ504763 (study PRJEB26092, sample SAMD00036359) | human gut metagenome | host: Homo sapiens | study: EMG produced TPA metagenomics assembly of...
CGAACGTGAAGAAAAATAATACATGAATTATACAAAAAAGTGACTGTCGGAATTTTTCACAGTCACTTTTTGATCAATAACACGATGCTTTCACGCAGAGTGTTTTCTATTTATGACACTTTATTTTCTTACAAAATGTTTTTCTATTTATGACACTTTATTTTTTTACAAAATGTCTTTCTTTTACCCTTATTATTTTAGTGTAACGGCTCCTTTGTCGGAGTGCCGGCTTTCCTCGGATATGCTTTCGATGTATGTTTTTCCTTATCGATCACAACAAAAGATCGTTTCTGCTCATACAGATCAAATTTATACACATCCGTCACTTTTCCACCCAGAACGAAAACAGCTTTTTTTGCCTCTGCTACTTCTTCCTCAATACTGCCGGACTTATAGGAAATAAATTTTCCTCCAACCTTCACAAATGGAATGCAGTATCACTGAGTGAAGAAAGATTTGCAACCGCGCGGGAAACGCATACATCAAACTGTTCTCTGTAATCTTTATTTCTTCCCAGTTCTTCTGCTCTTGCATGAACGGCAGTAATATCTTTCAGTTCCAGTTCATCAATCACCTGGTTTAAAAACTTAATCCTTTTGTTTAAGGAATCGGCAAGCACTAACTCTAAATTTGGAAATGCAATCTTAAGCGGATTCCCGGAAATCCTGCTCCGGTTCCAAGATCTAAAATTTTAGCATCAATTTTTAGATCATATACACGGCACAAAGAAAGACTGTCTAAAAAAATGTTTTTCTACCACCTCATCAAATTCCGTGATGGCGGTCAGATTCATTACCTTATTCGTTTCTACCAGAAGTTCATAGTACTTAAGGAACTGACTGATCTGTTTCTCGTTCAACTCGATCTGAAGTTCTTTTAATCCATCTTTAAACTGTTCCAGATTATAACTCATTCTGATCTCCATTCTCTCTTAGTATGCATATCCAACACTCATATCTCGATATACTTTTTTCTTTTATAAAATACCATTGCCGTTACAGATATGTTTCGTCTTTCTATCATTCTGCAGACTCTTTCTCATGATATTTCATCTGCTCCATATACACAAGTAACACTGACACATCCGCCGGTGATACTCCCGAAATACGGGATGCCTGTCCGATGGAAGTCGGTGAATAGGTCTTTAATTTCTGACGTGCCTCAATACGCAGACTCGGTACATCATCATAGTTAAAGTTTTCCGGAATCTTTTTCTTTTCCAATTTTTTAAAGCTCTCGACCTGTTTCATCTGACGCTTAATGTAGCCATCATATTTGATGCTGATGTTTACCTGCTCGGCAACTTCTGCCGGAAGATCCGGTCGCTCCGGATCAATCGGTGCAAGTTTATCATAATCCAGTTCCGGTCTGCGGATCAGTTCTGTTAAAAATGTTCCAGTGTTCAGAGGAATACTATCGTAACTTTCCAGTAATTCCTGTACTTTTTTATTTGCGCCGATCTTTACTTTCGCCACTCGCTCGATTTCCTGTGCAATCAGTTCTTCCTTTTTACATACCCAGTCATAACGCTCTTTTGAAATCAGGCCAATTTCATAACCTTTTTTCGTCAGGCGCAGATCTGCATTATCCTGTCTCAACAGCAGACGATACTCCGCACGCGAAGTCATCATCCGGTATGGCTCATGATTTTCTTTGGTCACAAGATCATCAATCAGTACTCCAATATAAGCCTCCGAGCGGTCTAAAACCAGTGGTTCTTTTCCTAAAATGCTCATAGCCGCATTGATACCTGCAATCAGTCCCTGGCATGCTGCTTCCTCATAGCCGCTGCTTCCGTTAAACTGTCCACCGGAAAAAAGTCCTTTAATCTTTTTAAATTCCAATGATGCATAAAGCTGGTTTGGGTTAATGCAGTCATACTCAATTGCATATGCATTTCGCACAATTTTTACATGCTCCATTCCAGGCAATGTACGGTACATCTCATGCTGCACATCCTCCGGCAGAGAAGATGACATACCACCGACATACATCTCATTGGTATTGATTCCTTCCGGCTCAATAAAAATCTGATGACGGTCTTTGTCTGCAAATTTTACCACTTTATCCTCAATCGACGGGCAGTAACGCGGACCGGTTCCCTCAATAATTCCAGCATAAATCGGGGAACGATCCAGATTTGCACGGATGATCTCATGCGTCTTTGGATTCGTATACGTCAGCCAGCAGGAAACCTGATCAATCTGCACATCCTCCGGATTTGTCGTAAAAGAAAACGGAACTACCCTCTCATCCCCTTTTTGCTCCTGCATTTTTGAAAAATCCAGAGAACGTTTATCCACTCTCGCAGGTGTTCCCGTCTTAAAACGGAACATCTCGATTCCGTGTGCTTTCAAAGAATCCGTGAGATGATTTGCTGCCATCAGACCATTCGGTCCGGTATAAGTAATCATCTCTCCGGTCAGACAACGCGCTCTCAAATAAGTTCCCGTACAGAGCACAACTGCCTTACAATGATAAAATCCACCGGAAACAGTCTTTACCCCGGTAATTTTCTGAAGCTCACCATTAATCTCAACCATCTGTCCATCTTTTTTTCTACAGCAGCTGTTTCTCCATCAGCAGAATTTGCCGGAACTGTAATGATCTCCGCCACTTCCGCCTGCCGGATTATAAGATGCTCTGTGTTCTGAAGCGTTTTCCGCATTTCCATGCTGTAATTCACTTTATCTGCCTGTGCACGCAGAGAATGTACCGCCGGCCCCTTGGACTTATTTAACATCTTCGACTGTATAAACGTCTTGTCAATGTTGATACCCATCTGTCCGCCGAGTGCATCGATTTCTCTTACAAGATGGCCTTTTGAACTTCCTCCAATATTCGGATTACAAGGCATCATCGCAATACTGTCCACGCTGACCGTAAAAATAATTGTTTCCAGTCCAAGCCTTGCACATGCCAGTGCCGCCTCACATCCTGCGTGCCCAGCACCCACAACTACCACATCATAATTTTCTTCAATCGCAGGCATCTTTTATCCTTCTTTCTAAATTATCTTAAATCAAATCCAGCACACTGGAAGAATGCTGCTTTACCTCTCTTACAGTTCTTTCCAACACGCCAGAAGAATGCCGCTTTTGCATTCTTCCAATAGTTGTCGTCCAATGGCGACAACTATTTGCCCATACAAAATTTACTAAATATCTCATTCACCAGATCATCTTCGACTGCCTCACCAACGATACTTCCCAGTTCTTCATACGCATTCATCAGATCAATGGAATAAAAATCTTCCGGCATTCCGTCTAAGATACTCTGCACCACTAAATTTAAACTATTCCGTGCTTCCTGTAAAGCGGTTTTATGGCGAATGTTTGTGATATACACCTCATCATTAAATGTAACCTCTCCAGTGAAAAACATCTCACGGATTGTCTCCTCAAGTTCCTCAATGCCAGTCTGTTCTTTGGCAGAGATTGCAATCATTTTTTTATCCAGATGTTTCCTGATCGATTCGCTGTCGGTAACCGGTGTAAGATCTGACTTATTCAAAAGAACAATCGCTTTTCTGTCCTTTAAGAGTTCCATGATTTCAAAATCATTTTCATCCAACTGTGTCGATGTATCCACAACATAAATTGCCAGATCTGCCTCATTTAAATATTTTTTTGCACGATCCACGCCGATCTTTTCCACAACATCGTCCGTCTCACGGATTCCCGCTGTATCGATCACATTTAAAATGATTCCATTTAAGTTGATCTGTTCTTCCAGTACATCCCTCGTGGTACCAGCAATATCTGTAACGATAGCACGCTCCTCTCCCACGAGCGTATTTAAAAGAGATGATTTTCCGGCATTCGGTTTTCCAATAATGACGGTAGAAATACCCTCTTTTAAAATTTTTCCATTGTCACTGTTTGCAAGAAGCTTTTGAATCTCTTTCTGCGCTTCTTCCACAATTCCATGAAGTGTTTCCGGATATCCATCTAACTGATGTGTTCCGGGTCATCTAATGCAGACTCAATAAATGCGATCTCATGCAGCAATTTTTCACGGACTTTCCTTACTGCAGCCGAAAGTGAACCGGAAAGCTGTTGTTCTGAACTCTTTAATGCAAATTCATTTTTCGCATGAATAATATCTATGACAGATTCTGCCTGTGCAAGATCGATCCGTCCATTTAAAAATGCCCGTTTTGTAAACTCTCCCGCTCTGCCGGACGCGCACCATATTTGATTACTGTCTCAAGCACCCGTTTCATGACATACACACCACCGTGACAGTCAATTTCCACGGTATCCTCTTTGGTGTAACTTTTGGTGCCCGCATCAGTACAACCATAACTTCATCGATCACTTCATCCCCATCTTTGATATGACCATAATGAATCGTATGTGTCGGCATATCAGATAATTTTTTTCCGTTTTTCATTGAAAAATACGGTCGACAATCCCGACTGCCTCATCTCCACTGATTCTTATTATACCAATTCCTGAACTTGACATAGCTGTTGCAATCGCAGCAATCGTATCTGTTCGCATAATACCTCATTTCCATATACAAAAAAATTCGTGGACGTTTTCTTTATCCGCCACGAATTTTCTGTGTCATTCATCACACACGGATGAAACCGGTTTACTGTCTCTTTAATGTTACAACAACATGACGATAAGGTTCGTCTCCTTCACTGTGTGTTGTTACGAATTTGTCATTCTGCAAGGTAGAATGAATCACTCTTCTTTCATAAGGATTCATCGGCTCTAAAGAAACCGGACGTTTTGTTCTCTTTACCTTGTATGCAATATTCTTTGCAAGATTCTCTAATGTTTCTCTTCTTCTCTTACGATAATCTTCGGTATCGATTTTTACTTTTACAAAACTTTCTGCATTTTTATTAACAGCAAGGTTTGTCAGGTACTGAAGGGAATCTAAGGTCTGTCCTCTTTTTCCGATCAAAACGCCCATGTCATCACCTTTTAAATCAACATTGATCACATTACTGTTTTCTTCTGCAGTCATAACGATCTCAACCTTTAAGTCCATCGCTTCAAATACTTTATTTAAGAAATCCTTGATATCATCATTCACAGAATATTTCTTACGTACTTTGATCACCGCATCTTTTCTTCCGATGCCAAGGAAACCGTTATTTCCTTTTTCGACGATCTCATATTCGATTCTGTCACTGGTTGTCCCCAGTTTTACCAGTGCTTCTGTGATTGCTTCATCGACTGTTTTTGCTGAAATTTCAATATATTCCATTCCAAACCCCTATCCTTTCTTATTATTTTCTGCTGTTTTTCTCATTAAAATCGCGGACCATGTTTGCTTTTGCGGCCATACTTCCGGCTTTTGCCTTTGATTTTGTGGCATTTGCTTTCTCTAATTCAAGCTCGCGCTGTGCCTCACTCATGTTAGACTTCTTCTCTTCTTTTTTCGGTTCATCAATTTTTCTTGTATTGATCTTAGCAGCATTGGAAATCTGATTTTCAGCGATTCCCATTTTTTCACGTTTTCTTCTTTGCCTTTTCCTGATTCTTCTTAATAATATCCTCAAGATTGATTTTCTCAAAATGTTTATTTAAGAAAAACTGCTGAACGCTTCGTACTACGGCACCGGCAATCCAGTAAATACCAAGACCTACAGGAACGGTAAAACACATTACAAATGAAAAGATCGGCATAGTGCGGTTCATCATTTTCATCTGCTGTGCAGCCATATCATTATCGCTATTTCCGTTAGACGGAGCAGCCTGCGGCATCAGCTTAATGTTAAGTACCTGGGTCAGATAAGAAATAACCGGTACAAGAAGTGCTAATACTACAAACAGGAAGTTATGTGACGCAAAGTTCGTCGTCATGACCTGCCATGGTGTATCTGAAATATTCAGTCCCAGAAAGTTGTTTACATGTGAAACTGTATCATAAGTCGCATTGATGGTATCCGTCAAAGAAGGAAATGCACTCTTTAAGTTTTCCCATCCCGCTGAATTCATTTTGTATAAAACATCAACAATAGAGTTCGAAAGAGCAGTCGGATCTGACACTGTAAAATCTGCTGCCGGTGTTGTCATAACTCTTAAATCTGTAACGAGCTGAGTCATCTTATCCTGATAACCGCTTGTTGCCATAATTCCATCAACCAGCGTAGAGAAATTGTTCTTTACACCGGATACATATGCCGGAACATTTAAAAATACACGGTAAAGAGCAAACAACAATGGCATCTGGATCAGCATCTGCACACAGCTTCCCATCATGGAAACACCGTATTTTTCATATACTGCCTGTGTTTCTTCCTGCATTGCCATCATGGATGCCTGATCTTTTTTTCCGTTATATTTTTTCTGGATCGCCTGAAGTTCAGGCTGCATCTTCTGTGATAACTTTGAAAATTTCTGCTGTTTGTAAGTTAACGGGAACAAAATAGCGTAGATCACGATAGTAAAGATAATGATGGAAAGACCAACATTCTCAATACCGATCATTGACATCAACGCATAAATACCATTCATTACCCAGCCAAGTACTTTGGCGATCGGTCCTAAAATAGCACCATTGTATGCTGTTAATAACATATCTGACACTTGTAAATACCTCCACTATGGAACTGGATCATATCCACCTTTTGAAAAAGGATTACATCTTAAGATTCTCCATAAAGCAAGTGCTCCCCCTTTTAGAGCTCCGTACTTTTCAACTGCCTCCAACCCATATAAAGAACAGGTCGGGCAATATGGACACTTGGTCGTTTTCATCGGAGAAAGATATTTTCTATAAAACTTAATTAAAGCAATTAATATTTTTTTCAAAATGATTCCATCTTCTTTTTTCTGCAATTAACGATTGATTACTTTGTGAAGACCTCCAAGATGCAGCAGGGCACTCTCTGTTTCATGATAACTGATATCGCGCGCCGTACTTCTTGCGATGACTACAATGTCCAAACCATTATTGAACATGTCTTCATGTAGTCTGTAACTCTCCCGGATCAGCCGGGTCAGATGATGTCTGATAACACTGTTTCCAACTTTTTTACTGACGGATATGCCAAGACGATTTCCTTCTGTATGATTTTCCAGAACATACATTACCAGATAACGGTTCGCATAGGATTTTCCCTGCCTGTACACTTTCTGGAAATCACTGTTCTTTTTTAATGATTCCGAAAACTTCATCCTAGTATGCCCTTTCTGATTATTTACCTAAGGCACCAACTACCTTCTATCTGTTTGAAGGTCTCTGCTTACTTTACCCATAAAATATCTTTGAATGAACAAATAGGTGGTACAAAATGCACCACCTCATTATTCATCCATTCTTCTTAAGGAAAGAAAAGACCACAAAAATGTGGCCTATGCTGATAATTTCTTTCTTCCTTTTAATCTTCTAGCAGCCAATACTTTTCTTCCGCCTGCTGTGCTCATTCTGCTTCTGAAGCCATGAACTTTTGATCTCTGTCTTTTCTTCGGCTGAAATGTCATCTTCATGTTATATCCACCTCCTCTGCCTGGCATTCACCATCATCCTGAAATGACGATGCGATAGAAAACGTCCTAAGACGCATATTCTCAGTTAAAAAACATCATTCTCAATTATAGCAGAAAAATGTTTCAAGTCAAGCACTAAAATTTTGTTTGACCTCATTTTACTTATCTACATTTCAACATTTATCCATTTGTGGAAAATGTTGACCACTATATATATAAGGAAGAAACTCTATCATCCTATATCTTGTTATTTGCTTTTCCACAGTTATCCCCCGAAAATGTTAAAAAATGTGGGTTGAAGAATGCCGATTTTTAGCGGTTTCGCAAAGTTATCCCCAATTTGTGGATAACTTGTGGATATTTTATGGATAATCCACTGATAATCTGTTTATAAACAGGATAATCCCTTATATTTCGCGGTCTATAACTTTTTTCGACTTATTCACACATATTTTTTCCCTTGATGCAAATTTTTATTATTCAGGCTTTCTATTTTGCCCAAATTGGGGTTTTTTTGCATTCACCCTAACTTAAAATACCCTGTACAAACTTTTCATTGATAAAAGCAAAAAAATAGTGTAGGATAGAACTATGTAGAATTTTTTATCAGGAGCGTACAAATTTGGGCGTAAGCTCATATTTGTTATGCGCAAAATACAGCGCAAAAATGAGGATTAAAATGGATAAAATTTTAGAAAAATGGGACGAGATTCTCTCAACCGTCAAACATGAGCATGATATCAGTGATATTTCTTTTGATACCTGGATTCGCCCGCTCGAAGTTTACGGCGTCGAGGGCAGCACTTTATATATACTGGTTCCATCGGAACAGATGACCCTAAGCTATATTTCAAAAAAATATTATCTTCCTTTAAAGGTAACGATTGCAGAACTTACGGGGACAGAATACGAAATCAAGTTCATCCTGCCGGAACAGACAAAAAATATCCGCACCGGCAATAGCGGCGTACCGAAAAAAAATGCACTTTCCGAAAAGGCGGACAGATCAAATCTGAATCCGAACTATACATTCGACACGTTCGTCGTCGGCAGCAATAACCGTTTTGCACAGTCGGCGTCACTTGCCGTTGCTGAATCTCCGGGTGAAGCATACAATCCTCTCTATATTTATGGAGGACCGGGACTTGGAAAAACTCACCTTATGCATTCCATCGGTCATTTTATATTAGAGAGAAACCCAAACGCAAAAGTACTTTATGTTACATCCGAAGAATTTACCAACGAAGTAATCGAGTCGATTCGAAGTGGTAATGCTTCCGCTATGAACAAACTTCGTGAAAAGTATCGTACGATTGATGTATTAATGGTCGATGACGTTCAGTTTATCATCGGTAAGGAAAGTACACAGGAAGAATTTTTCCATACATTTAATGCACTCCACTCTGCCGGCAAGCAGATTATTTTAACATCCGATAAACCGCCAAAAGACATGGAAACCTTAGAAGACCGGATTCGTTCACGTTTCGAATGGGGGCTTATTGCTGATATCGGAACTCCAGACTACGAAACACGAATGGCTATCCTGCGAAGAAAAGTTGAAGCTGACGACATGAAACTCAGCGATGAGATTCTTAATTATATTGCAACTAACATTAAATCCAACATTCGTGAACTTGAAGGAGCTTTAAACAAACTTCTGGCATATTCCAATCTTGAAAAACAGATATCACAATGGAAATTGCCATGAAAGAACTTCAGAATATTATTACACCGGACAAGCCAAGAGAGATCACGCCACAGCTTGTAATTGAAGTTGTCACCGAACATTTCAATATTTCGCTGGATCAGATGATCTCAAAAAACAGAAGTAACGAAATTGCCAGACCAAGACAGATTGCAATGTACCTCTGTAAGAATATGACAGATATACCGCTTGACTCGATCGGACAGTTACTTGGGGGAAGAGACCATTCCACCATTATTCATGGTATCAAAAAATTGCCGATGAATACGAATCAAACGAAAATACACGCAATTTAATAGAAACTATCAAGAAAAAAATCAATCCTAACTAAAGTTATCAAGGTTTTTCGAAGTTATACACAAAAAATTGTTGATATCTTGTTAAATTAACGTGAATTCCGTATGGACAAGTCTCATTTTCATGTTTAAAACCTGTTTAAGACATTTATGAGCCTCATCCTCAATTCACATCATTTCAAGATAATTTCCGCATGGTTTTCACAGGGTTATACCACCTCAAATTTTTTTTAACCCCTTGAAAATTAAGGCTTTCTGCGGTTATCAACTTATTAACAGCCTCTAAGACGACTACGGCGGATTTCTATTTATTTTTTTATGAACACGTTTTTGGCGAGCCACTACGTTTCATCAGGAAGGAGTTATCTACAACATGAAATTAATTTGTTCTAAATCTAATCTGTTACATGGTGTTAATATTGTTTCAAAAGCAGTTCCAACCAGAACTACCATGGCAATCTTAGAATGTATTCTGATCGATGCTTCTGCAAACGAAATTAAACTTACTGCAAATGATATGGAACTTGGGATCGAAACAAAGATCGAAGGCGAGATTGCAGAACGTGGTGTAATCGCACTGGATGCAAAAATCTTTTCCGAGATTGTCCGTAAACTTCCAGACAGTGATGTTACGATCGAAACTGACGCATCCTTTAAAACAACTATTACATGTGAAAAAGCAAAATTTAACATTGTCGGTAAATCCGGTGATGATTTTTCCTATATTCCGTACATTGAACGTAACGAACCAATCGTTATGTCCCAGTTCACCTTAAAAGAAGTCATTCGCCAGACTATTTTCTCCATCGCTGACAATGACAACAACAAATTAATGACAGGTGAGTTGTTCGAGATCGAAGAAAATGATCTTAAGGTTGTCTCCCTCGACGGACACCGTATTTCGATTCGCAACATTGAATTAAAAAATAATTATTCTCACAAAAAAGTTGTCGTTCCCGGAAAAACACTTCAGGAAGTCAGCAAAATCCTTCCGGGTAGTGCAGAAGATGAAGTATCTATTTTCCTGACAGACAATCACATCGTTTTTGAGTTTGAAAATACGACAGTCGTTTCCCGTCTGATCGAAGGTGAATACTTCAAGATTGAACAGATGTTATCTTCTGATTACGAAACAAAAGTAAAAATAAACAAACGTGAGCTGTTAGACTGTATTGACCGTGCAACACTTCTTGTCAAAGAAGGTGATAAGAAACCGATCATCATGAACATCACAGATGGAACGATGGAATTAAAAATCAATTCCTTTATTGGTTCCATGAATGAAGATATCGATATTGCCAAAGAAGGAAAAGATATTTTAATTGGCTTTAATCCGAAGTTTTTCATTGACGCATTAAGAGTCATTGACGAAGAGGAAGTTACACTGTACATGGTCAATCCAAAGGCTCCATGTTTTATCAAGGATGATGAAGGTACATTTATTTATCTGATTCTTCCGGTTAACTTTAATGCAGCTGCAAACTAATTATTTTTATAGAATTTGAAATCTATGATTGATATTGCCCAAAGGGCGATAGAAAGGAATTCCATGATAGAGATTCAGATTAGAGAAACAGATGAATTTATAAAACTTGGACAGGCTTTGAAAAAAGCCGGACTTGTGGAATCCGGTGTTGATGCAAAATTTGTCATCCAGGATGGTCTGGTAAAAGTCAATGGTGAAACAGAACTTCAGCGTGGAAAAAAAATCCATGATGGTGATGTGATTTCCTATAACGGGGAAACGGTGAAAGTCTCAAATGATCATTCAGTCCATTGAATTGAACAATTTCCGCAACTATGAAAATCTCCAGATTTCATTTGATGAGGGAACCAATATTTTATTTGGCGATAATGCACAGGGAAAGACCAATATCCTGGAAGCTGCTTACTTAAGTGGAACTACAAAGTCCCACAAGGGAAGCAAAGACAAAGAGATGATCCGTTTTGGAACAAACGAAGCGCATCTTCGTACCATGGTTTTAAAAAACGGCAAACAATACCAGATCGACATGCATTTAAAACATAACCGTTCTAAGGGAATTGCCGTAAATAAGATACCGATGAAAAAAGCAAGTGAGCTTTTTGGAATATTGAACATCGTATTTTTTCGCCAGAAGATCTGAATATCATAAAAAATGGTCCATCAGAGCGCAGACATTTTCTGGATGCTGAGTTATGTCAGTTAGATAAGATCTATTTATCTGATCTGTCGAACTATAATAAAATTCTGAATCAGCGAAATAAACTGTTAAAAGATATGGTTTATCGTCCTGAATTATCGGATACACTTCCGGTATGGGATATGCAGCTTATTGATACCGGGAAAAAATCATCAGGCGCAGGGAACAGTTTGTAAAAGAACTAAATGAAATTGTTCATGAAATACACTATCGGATATCCGGCGGGAGAGAAGAACTTTTTCTTTCGTATGAGCCTAGTGTTTCTGCGGATCTGTTGGAACAGGAGTTAGAACGGGTGAAACCGCGCGACCTGAAACAGTGCCAGACATCCGTAGGGCCACACCGTGATGATCTGCTTTTTTCCATTGCAGGTGTTGATATCCGTAAATTTGGTTCACAGGGGCAGCAGAGAACCTCTGCACTCTCTTTGAAGTTATCCGAGATAGAGCTGGTGAGAAAATCAATTCATGATACTCCGGTACTTTTACTGGATGATGTTTTATCAGAGTTGGACAGCAATCGTCAGAATTATTTGTTAAACAGTATATGTGATACCCAGACAATTATTACCTGTACCGGTTTGGATGAATTTATCCGTAACAGGTTCGAAATCAATAAGGTTTTTGAGGTAATAAGTGGTCAGGTATTTGAAAAAGGTCAAGTTATAGAAAGGCAAGGTTAGCAGAATGGCAACAGAAAAAATTGAAAATCCAAATGAATACGGAGCTGACCAGATCCAGATTCTGGAAGGACTTGAAGCAGTTCGTAAAAGACCAGGTATGTATATCGGCAGTACATCGGCGAGAGGACTCCATCATTTGGTCTATGAGATTGTAGATAATGCCGTGGATGAGGCACTTGCCGGATATTGCAAAAACATAGAGGTTACCATCAACCCGGACAATTCCATTACAGTTGAAGATGACGGGCGTGGTATTCCGGTTGGAATGAATCATAAAGCTGGAAAATCAGCACTTGAGGTTGTATATACGGTTCTTCATGCAGGCGGAAAATTCGGCGGTGGAGGATATAAAGTATCCGGTGGCCTGCACGGAGTAGGTGCGTCAGTTGTAAATGCGCTTTCCACCAAACTTTGTGTTGAAGTATACAAAGAGGGACAGGTTTATTTCCAAAGTTACCATATCGGAAAACCGGACGAACCGGTAAAAGTAATCGGAACCTGTGATTCGGAAAAACACGGCACGAAGGTTACATTCCATCCGGATCCTGAGATTTTCGAGGAGACCGTTTATGATTACGACACTTTAAAACAGCGTCTTCGTGAAACAGCATTTTTAACAAAAGGACTTCGCATTGTACTTACGGATACCAGAGAAGAATCGCATCATTGTCATGAGTTCCATTATGCCGGTGGTATCAAGGAATTTGTCACTTACTTAAACCGCAGCAAGGAGGCATTGTACCCGGATGTCATTTACTGTGAGGGAACCAGATGGTGTGTATGTCGAAGTTGCCATGCAGCACAATGATTCCTACAACGATGCGACCTACAGTTTTGTAAATAACATCATTACGCCGGAAGGTGGTACGCACCTCGCCGGATTCCGTAATGCGCTGACGAAAACATTTAATACTTACGCGAGAGCAAATAAGATTTTAAAAGATTCGGAACCAGCACTGACCGGTGACGATATCCGAGAGGGACTGACTGCGATCATCAGTATCAAGATTGAGGAGCCGCAGTTTGAGGGACAGACAAAACAGAAACTCGGAAACAGCGAGGCGCGTGGAGCAGTGGATTCCGTGGTAAGTGAGCAGCTCACATATTTCTTAGAGCAGAATCCTGCAGTTGCAAAGAGTATCTGTGAAAAATCTCTGCTTGCGCAGCGTGCGAGAGAGGCAGCGAGAAAAGCGCGTGACCTGACCAGAAGAAAAACAGCCTTGGAAGGTACTTCCTTACCTGGAAAACTTGCAGACTGTTCGGACAAAGATCCGAAAAACTGTGAGATCTTTATCGTCGAGGGAGATTCCGCGGGTGGTTCTGCAAAGACAGCAAGAAGCCGTGCAACACAGGCAATTCTTCCTTTGCGTGGTAAAATCCTGAACGTGGAAAAAGCGAGACTGGATAAAATTACGGCAATGCCGAGATCAAAGCAATGATCACTGCATTTGGTACCGGAATTCATGAAGACTTTGATATTTCCAAGCTGCGTTATGACAAGATCATTATTATGACGGATGCCGATGTCGATGGTGCTCATATTGCGACACTGATGCTGACATTTTTATACCGTTTTATGCCGGAACTCATCAAGCAGGGGCATGTATATCTTGCAACTCCGCCGCTTTACAAGATTGAGAAAAATAAAAATATCTGGTATGCGTACGATGACGCTGAATTAAACAATATCCTGATTGAGATCGGACGTGATGGCAATAACAAAATCCAGCGTTACAAAGGACTTGGAGAGATGGATGCCGAGCAGCTCTGGGAGACGACTATGGATCCGGAAAAACGTATTTTAAAACGTGTCATGATCGATGAGGAAAATTCTTCGGAGATTGATGTGACATTTACGACTTTGATGGGTGACAAGGTAGAACCGAGACGTGAGTTTATCGAGGAAAATGCAAAGTATGTACAGAATCTGGATATTTAACAGATAGGTGCAGCCGGATTTTTAGAAGATGTGATCCGTTTGCAGAAGTTCGGATGACAGAGACGAGTTAGAAATGGAGAAGAAATCAGATGGATGATAAAATTTTTGATCAGATTCATGACGTCGATTTGAAAAAAACGATGGAAACATCCTATATCGATTATGCCATGAGTGTTATCGCGCAGCGTGCGCTCCCTGATGTAAGGGATGGTTTAAAACCGGTACAGCGCCGTGTGCTTTACTCAATGATAGAGCTGAACAATGGTCCGGATAAGCCGCATCGTAAATGTGCGCGTATCGTCGGTGATACGATGGGTAAATACCATCCGCACGGAGACAGTTCTATTTATGGAGCTCTTGTAAATATGGCACAGGAGTGGTCGACCAGATATCCGTTAGTTGACGGTCATGGAAACTTTGGTTCCGTGGACGGTGACGGCGCGGCTGCCATGCGATATACGGAGCACGTCTCAGTAAATTCCATGGAAATGCTTGCCGATATTGGAAAAGACACCGTTGATTTCGTTCCAAACTTTGATGAGACGGAGAAAGAACCTACCGTTCTGCCATCCCGTTATCCGAACCTTTTAGTAAACGGAACTACCGGTATTGCCGTTGGTATGGCAACAAATATTCCGCCGCACAACCTGCGCGAAGTCATCAATGCCGTAGTAAAGATCATTGACAACAAAGTCGAGGAGGACCGCGATACCGATATCGAAGAATTACTCTCTATCGTCAAGGGACCGGACTTCCCTACCGGAGGCATGATTCTTGGAACAGCCGGGATTAATGAGGCTTACCGTACCGGACGTGGAAAAGTCCGTGTGCGTGCAATTACAGATATAGAACCAATGCAAAACGGCAAAAACCGTATCGTGGTAACCGAACTTCCGTACATGGTTAATAAAGCGAGACTGATCGAGAAGATCGCCGAGTTAGTCCGCGATAAAAAAGTGGATGGAATCACAGATCTGCGTGACGAGTCCGACCGTCAGGGTATGCGTATCTGTATCGAACTCCGCCGTGACGTCAATCCGAATGTCGTATTGAATTTACTTTACAAACATACACAGCTTCAGGATACTTTTGGCGTGATCATGTTAGCACTGGTAAATAACGAGCCGAAAGTTTTAAACCTCTACGACATGTTAAAGTATTACCTGATCCATCAGGAAGAGGTCGTTACCAGAAGAACCAAATACGAATTAAACAAAGCGGAAGAACGCGCCCACATTTTAGAGGGCTTGCTGATCGCACTTGACAATATCGATGAAGTCATCAGCATCATAAGGAGCAGCCAGAATACGCAGGAAGCAAAATCACGTTTGATGGAGCGTTTCTCCTTAAGCGATGCACAGTCACAGGCAATTGTAGATATGCGTCTGCGTGCACTGACAGGTCTGGAACGCGAAAAACTTGAGGCAGAGTATGCAGAGCTGATGGACCGCATTGCAGAATTGCGTGCTATTTTGGCAGATAAGAAAAAAACTGCTCGGCGTGATCCGTACGGAGATTCTGCTGATTGCTGATAAATACGGCGACGACAGAAGAACATCCATTGGCTTTGACGAGTACGACATTTCCATGGAGGATCTGATTCCAGTAACAAACACTGTCATTACCATGACAAAATTAGGTTACATCAAGCGCATGAGCCTTGACAATTTCCGCGCACAGAACCGTGGCGGTAAGGGAATCAAGGGAATGGAGACGATCGATGACGATTACATCGAAGAACTTTTGATGACGACATCCCATCACTACATGATGTTCTTCACAAACACCGGACGTGTATACCGTATCAAGGCTTACGAGATCCCGGAGGCAAGCCGTACCGCGAGGGGAACTGCAATCGTAAACCTGCTCCAGCTCCAGCCGGGCGAGAAAATTACGGCAGTTATCCCGATCCGTGAATACACGGAAGGACATTTCCTGTTCATGGCGACAAAGAAAGGCATTGTGAAGAAAACACCGATTACCGACTATGCAAATGTCAGAAAGACAGGACTTGCTGCGATCAGTTTAAGGGAAGATGATGAGCTGATCGAGGTAAAAAAGACAGATAACAATCAGGATGTTTTCTTAGTGACGAAATATGGTCAGTGTATCCGGTTTAAAGAGACAGATGTAAGAAAAACAGGCCGTACTTCCATGGGAGTCATCGGTATGAATCTTACGGATGGGGATGAAGTTATCGGTATGCAGATGCAGTCCCAGGGGGATGCACTCATGATCGTTTCAGAAAAAGGTCTTGGAAAATGTACACTGATCTCCGAATTTACCACGCAGAACCGTGGCGGTAAGGGTGTAAAATGTTACAAGATCACCGAAAAGACTGGAAATATTGTCGGCGTGAAAGCGGTAAACCAGGACAATGAACTGATGCTGATCACCACCGAAGGAATTATTATCCGTATCAAAGTCAGTGATACAACGTTGCTCGGAAGAATTACTTCCGGTGTCAAACTCATCAACTTAGATGAGAATGTCACTGTGGCAAGTATCGCAAAAGTGCGTGAGGATAAGAGTCTGATCGACAATGCAGACACATCCGAACTGCTCAGTGAGGAGGAAGAAAAGGAAAGTGCAGCCATCGCTGCGGAAAATGCAAAAAAGGCATCTGTAGAAAATACAGAGACAGACGACGAGCTGATGAAAGAACTGTTAGAGCGCGCAGAGGCTGATGGTTCCGAGGATGAGGAAGAATAGATAACCGTATAGTGAAGAAAGGGCAGAAGCTGAATGGAAAAAACAGTGTATGAACTAATGCATGGCGAAAAGATAGTAGCAGACATTGGGACGAACGGAGTATGCACAGTTTTGGACAGGGCGTTCTGCCCTTTTCAATTTATCTGGAGGATACAGCAGAAAATGATGATCTCGATATCCGCATGGATAACCTCACAAATTTTTATTACTGGTGTGCAACCCGTGTTCTGACACTTGACCGTGTCTATGCAAAGGAAATTTTAAACAGTATCGGAGCACTGCAGGCGCAGACCGACCGTGACCGTGCCAAAATAGCGCTGTCCTATCACTGTCTGTCACTGACTGATATTTTCTGGGTCAGGGAAAAAGGGAGAATATCACATTTTCACAGATCAATCTTTTTGAAAATCATCTGGATAATGCACTTGTAGATATTTCCCTGCGCGGAAAACAGATGACCGTAGAGAACAGTTACCTGATCGCTGACGATCTCTCAACCAACGGTGTGTTTCCCAAAGCGTGGATCAGGGAGAAAAATTCGTTTGCACTTTTAAAAGATGGAAACATCAGGGCTGTGGAAAATGAAATCCTGTCAAGTAAGATCTGCCGCTGTTTTGACTGCAGACAGGTGCTCTATGAGGAAAGTATGTTTGACGGACAGAAAGTTTCAAAAAGCAGAATCATTACGTCGGTGGATTACAGCATGGTATCAATGGAGGCATTTGAGATCTATGCAACAAATCATGACATTCACGTTATGGATTTCGTGTTAAAGCTGGATGCATATTCCTACTACATGATGAACCTGCTCGATTACCTGATTGGCAACACGGACCGCCACTGGGGAAACTGGGGATTTCTGGTGGACAACCGCACAAACCAGCCGGTACGCCTGTTTGACCTGATGGATCTCAACCAGACTTTTTGGCATATGATACGCCAGATGGTGCAAACTGCATGACTACCGGAAACCGGAAAATGTCACAGCGTGAGGCTGCGGTGGAAGCAGTAAAAAATATCGGACTGAATCAGAAGGATGAGATCAAAGACGAGTGGTTCAAAGGCAGGGAAAAAGAGAGGGAGATGTTCTGGTGCAGATTTGGAATATTAAAGGAACAATGAAAAGCGTAAAAATCTGAAGTTGCAAAGAGCGTGGGTTATGGAACAATTTTAAGTGAACAAGATTACGAATTGTGGAAAATGAGGGAGCAGATTGAAAAAATTTGTGGAAAACCATAAGGTAAAAACTGTTATGTGAGACTTTAGAAAAAATGGAAAAACAAAAAACTTTGTTGTATGATGAAATGAAGCAAAACAATTAAAATGGGGTAATGTAGAAAGGTGGTACAAGCATATGAACTTGACAGCAATTCAAAGCAAAGTCACAAGAGGAAATTATGTCAATGTAAAAAAATCTGTAATTTTATCTGCCGAAAAGGAACAGCCGGCGGAAAATAAAGTGACAGGGCAGCAGTCTGAAGTTACGCGTCCGGTACATACGATTGTTTCCGATTCATCCGCTGCAAATCCGGTCCGGGATAAACTGCAGTCTGAGAGTGAGCAGATTCAGGATGATGGAGTAAAAGATTTATTTCAGCAGATGGTAAATTCCTATAAAAATTTAAATCTGCATCTGGTTGAATCTGAGGAAGAATGCAAAGAGACCGAAGCAGCAAAAGACGGCGATCAGAATAAAAACAATATCATCAATGTAGATACAAAAGTCATTTTGTCTATGAAACAAAGCCAGGAATATGCAGAACGGTTGATTATATTTTGCAGAATGCGAATGAAGTGACAAGCGGATTTATCGAAGATGTATACAGCATGCAAAAGAACTTTCAAACGATGAGACAATCTGTACGGTAGGAAAAATTGAGACAAAGCTCATAGATGATGGTGGCAAACCGGCACTGGTCACATCCGTGCATTTTGAATATACATCGAAACATTCGGATGAAGTGAGGGAACACAGATGGGACGGAAATGTGGAAAACCTGAAAAAAGAATATATACAGAAAATAGCGGAAAAATTTGAGGACAGAATGGAAGAATTGTTAAGAGACAGGGAGGAAATATGAAAACCGGAAGAAGCAGAAAATATTATCTGATGGAAGCAGTTTTGATTCTGTTTAACATCTTGATCAATCTGATCATTTTGCAGTTCCGCTCGCGGTAAATCAGATCATCAATGGAAAACTTGCACTGACGGATCGTGTGATAGCATTTATCATAGGGTTTATGCTGCTTGAGATTTGTATCCAGTTTGTCTATCTATTGATCGAGCTGCACATGCAAAAAGAGTACAAGAAAAATTTGTCGAAGGAAATTTACCAGAAAATCTATTCCATGAAATACGCATCAATCATAAAGTACGGTGCAACGTACCTGACGGAGCGGGCAGACTCGACGGTGCTCACATTGGCGAATCTGTATATTATGTCGGTCCCGATACTGACTGCAAAATCACTGGTTATTTTGTTGATCCTGTTATACTCCCTGACCATCAATAGTTTTATTTTTCTGGTAATGCTGTTTATCTTGATACTCAATGTGGCTGGATTTTATCTCCTGAATAAAAATTTACTGAAAAATCAGCCGAGATGCAGCGGATTATTCCAAAGGAGCGAAAAGACATTTATCAGATCGCCAATCAGGTAGATTTTATCAAGCAGAATGAGGACAATACAAATCTGAATGACATACTTGAAAAACATTTAGAAATTATCGAACAGGAAAATAAAAGGGTAAATGTTTATGCGCGTGGGATGAGTGAAGTCATCGATTTTTTTAACATGTTCGCCCAAAACATTATTTTGATCGTGGTATTTTATATGTATCTGCAGGGGAATACAAAATTAAACAGCATTTTTACAATTTCGATTCTCATGTCGTATCTTTTACCTGCCATCTCAAATATTGTGAAGGTAAACCTGAATTTAAGAGAGGTAAAGGCAAGCCGGGAATTTTTACAGCTTGTGGAGGATGAGCAGGAACAGAGTGGAGATATAAAAATCGATCATATTGATGATGTCGCGGTCGATATGGAAAAACTTCAGACGATGGACGGGATCTTACTGGCAAAAGATATTCATATCCAGGCAAAAAAGGGAGATATCATTGGAATCGTGGGGGAGTCCGGTTGTGGAAAAACGACACTGATGAAAAGTATTTTAAAATTCTGGGATCAGAATACCGGAATTAAGATCAATGGAATCCCGCTGGAGAATATTGAAAACCATTCCTTTCGGAAACAAATGTCATTTTATTCGCAGAATGTGCCAATCATAACAGGTTCAATTTATGATAACTTAAACTTTGGGCGCAGGAAAATGGAACCGGAGGTATACCAGAACATTCGTTTTTTAGATAAATTTACAAAAGAACGCGATATCTTTACACCTTTTATTCTGGAAAATGGCAACAATCTGTCCGGCGGTGATAAACAAAGAATCGCACTGGCGAGAATGTATACCGAGGAGGCAGAGGTTCTGATTTTAGACGAACCGACAAGTTCACTGGATGAAACGACCGAAAAGGATATTTTAGATGGAATCAGCCACTGCCCGGATAAGATTATCTTTCTGATCACACATCGAAAAGAGAATTTGAGGTACTGTAATAAAATTTACCAGATCCGTGACAAAAGAATGGTAAGCGTGAAAAACGTTGATGAGTTATCAAAATAAGTCAGAACAAAAAACAGGGTGGCAGCACCCTGTTTTTTACCATCCACCGCCTAAAACCGACCACCTGCCGCAAATCAGTAGAAACCGTTCCAGACATTGCCTATAATGACATCAGAAAGGAGGAAGTGAGAAAATGCAAATAGAAATAAAACTCGATGAATCCTGCAAAGAACCCAAGATTATCATCCATACAGACAAGATGACCGAAGAAGTATCGCAGATCGTAAAGCTGCTGTCGGAGGAAAAACCGGAAGTCTTTGCGGCGATTCACGAGAATGGCGAAATCATTTTGTTAGAACAGACGGAAATAACACGGATCTATGCAGAAAATGACCGGGTATATGCAAAGACAAAAGACGGTAGCTACCGGTTAAAGGCAAGACTGTATGAGTTAGAGGAGAGACTGAACAAAAAAATGTTTATCCGCATCTCCAATTCTGAGATCATTAACCTGAAAGAAGTAAAAAAATTTGACTTAAGTTTTTCAGGGACGATCTGTGTTTCGATGTCAGACAAAACAGCAACGTATGTTTCAAGGCGTTACGTCAGAAAAATCAAACAGGTATTGGGATTATAGAAATGGTGGTGTGTGTGAAAAATATATTTTTCACACACAGGAATGGAGGTTATCATGAAAAAAAAGAATTTTATGCAGAGCGCTTATAGGTGCGCCGATCGGTCTGGCAATCAGTACTGTAATCACAATTTTTTATTCACTCATATACGGTGACGGAAATTATTATCCGGTCGTCCCGGCATTGGTGGAGCAGTGTGGAAATGAAATTAATGCGGTCGTGGCGCAGATGATCGCATCTTTGCTGTACGGTGCAGTCTGGGCAGGCGCGTCCGTGATATGGGAGATGGATGACTGGAGCCTGCTGCGGCAGACAGTGACTCATCTGCTGGCAGGTTCGATTGCAACATTTCCGGTTGCATATCTGATGTATTGGATGAAACATAGCATTGCAGGGGTCGTTGTATATTTTGCAATATTTATCGGAATCTATGTTGGAATCTGGATCACATTATACAGCAGGGCAAAGAGAGAGGTCACAAAGCTGAATGAAAAAGTAAGTTTACAAAACCGGTAAGAGATCTGTTTTTTATTGCAAAACACCGCTCCATTTGCAGGTATTTTTCTAAAAAAAGAAATGATACATTGAAGAAAATGAGAAACTTGCAGGAGGGGGACTGCTGTACGGAACACAGGTTCTTACAGCAGCAAGGCAGAAAATGGAGAAAAATATAAAATTTGAACAGAACACACCGCTGTGGGATAACAGTCTTTCGATAGAAGAACGTCTTGACTATCTGACAGGGGCAATGACGCTTGAAGAAAAAATACACTGTCTGACGACGGGGTGTCCGGATATTCCACGGCTTGGAATCCGGGCAACTTACATGGGCGGTGAGGCTGCACACGGGATTGAGGCGAGACATGACCAGGCATTTAATAAAGGGGTGCCGGAGCCGACCACAGCTTTCACTCAGCGATCGGTATGAGTGCGAGTTTTGACAGGGAGCTGATCAGAGAATGTGGTCGCGCTGTCGGCGAGGAAGCCAGGGCTTTGTATACAAGAAATGGTGGAGGCGGGCTCTGCCGCTGGGCGCCAACGATTGATATGGAGCGCGATCCGAGATGGGGAAGGACGGAAGAGTCATACGGCGAAGATCCGTATCTGACCGGAGAGATGGCGGGCGCATATATCCGCGGTATGAGGGGCGAGGATCCTTTTTATATCCGCTGCGGGGCAACGCTGAAACATTTTTACGCAAACAATGTGGAGAAAGACCGCATTAAGATTTCATCTTCCGTAGACAGGAGAAATAAAAACGAATATTATTTAAAACCGTTCAAAAAGGCGATCATGGAGGGCGGCGCGGAGGCAGTCATGACCTCCTACAATGAGATCAACGGGATTCCTGCGATCGTCAATGACGAGGTGCGCCATGTTTTAAAAGGCACCTATGGACTGCCGGGGCATGTGGTCTGTGACGGAGGTGATTTTTCACAGACGGTGAACGATCATCATTTTTATCAGACGCACGGGGAAACACTGGCAAATGGCCTGAAGGCTGGTGTTGACTGTTTCACGGATGATGGAGAGATTGTTTATGCTGCGGCAAGGGAGGCATTAGATAACGGCTGGATCACGGAAAAAGATATTGATGAATCGGTGCGCAATTCATTCCGGACAAGGATAAGGCTTGGCATGTTTGACAAAGAGGGCGACTGCCCGTATCAGAACATGGGCGAAGAATATATCAACAATGAGGAACACAAACAACTTGCGCATAAAATGGCGGATGAGGCGGTTGTCCTTTTGAAAAATGAAAATGAAATTCTTCCGTTGGATGAAAATGCAGTAAAAAATGTAGCAGTAGTAGGTCCACTCTCTGATGTGTGGTACAAGGACTGGTATTGTGGCATCCCTCCTTATGAGGTTACTGTCTTAGATGGGATCAAAGAAGCATTTCCAAATGCAAAGATCAGCCATGAGACAGGACTTTCTGAGATCCGCATCCGTTTGACGGATCAAACCGGTGATAACTGCTATGTGGGACTGGATGAGAATACCCGGTTAAAACTGGTAATAAAAGAGCAGGCAGAAACATTTATTTTGAATGACTGGGGCTGTGGCAGCATGACCCTGGTGGCAAAAAGCAACGGCAGATTTGTCACTTTAGAGGAGGATACAGATATCATCAAGGCAGACAAAAAAGAGGCGTTTGGCTGGTTTGTCCGTGAGTTGTGGAATTTGAAGCGGGAAAAAAGCAGTTTTACACTGGAAAGCTGGAATAAGAAGCAGGTAATTGTGGATAAAGATGGTCATTTTTCCATCTGCGTGGATAATCCGCCGGCAAGATTTGAGATAGAGATCGTAAAAGACGGGAAAACTGCTGCGGAGAAAACAGCAAAAGAAGCTGATCATGTGATAGCAGTCATTGGCTGCAATCCGGTCATCAACAGCAAAGAGGAAGTTGACCGCACCACGATTGTACTTCCGACGGAGCAGGAAGAACTGGTAAAACGGGTGGCAGCAGTGAATCCGAACACCATTGTGGCTTTGATCAGCAACTATCCGTATGCCATCGGTGAATTGGAGAAAAATGTTCCGGCGATCCTGCTGTCTGCATCGGGCAGTCAGGAACTTGGACACGGAATCGCAGATGTGCTGACCGGAAAAGCAGCAGCTGCGGGACGATTAAATATGACATGGTACCGTTCGGATGAAGATCTGCCGGATATGAACGACTATGATATCATTCAGGGAAAACGCACTTACCAGTATTTTGACAGAGAAGTGCTCTATCCGTTAGGATATGGTCTGACTTATGCAGCATTTTCCTACGAAAAAATGCAGATCAAAAAAGAACGCGGCTGTATCAAAGTGAGCTGTTTTATCAAAAATACCGGGGAAAGAAGTGCCGATGAAGTAGTACAGCTTTATGTGCATAAAAAGGGTTCGTGTGCAGCGTCCGATCCGGCAGCTTGTTGGGTTTGAGCGCATTCATGATATTCAGCCCAAAGAAACCAGAAAGGTCACATTTATGGTACAGTTGTGGGAGTTAGAATACTATGATGTGATATCAGAGCGCATGATCTTAGAAGACGGAACATATCAATTTATGGCAGGCGCGTCATCACAGGATATCCGCTTAGAACAGAGTATTGAAATTGATGGAACGCATGCCGGAAAAAGAAATCCGTTCCAGGCAACTGCTGCCGACTGTTATGATGCATATGACCACATGTTTTTACATCGGGGAATCAACGGTTCATCTGTGTGATCCCTGGCTGTGCCGGAGATGATCCGGATGAGATGAAAAACAGCCGGTGAGTGGAAAGTTAATTTATCATGATTTTGTATTCAGCAAAAAGCCGCTCAGGCTGAACATCACGTTAAAAGTATTAGAACCGGTCAAGGTGACTGTGACAGGGAAAAATGTCGCAACGGTCACTGCAGAGCCGGTGGACTGTTACCGGATGTTAGAGATGGATCTGCCGGAAAATTTTATTGAAACCGGAAAACCGGAAACCATTCAGATCCAGGTGGAGGGAAAATGTAAGATATCCAAATTTGTGTTTGCCTAATAAAAAATTCACAATTGAACCGTGCGCAGTGAAGTGTTATAGTATGTTCTGGATGATATTCCGTATACAGGAAATCATACCAGAACATATTTTATCAGAAAAAGAGAATAAAACCAGGAAAACCGCTTGTATCCGTCAGTCGACGGAATGAGACAGTCGCATGCTGCTTCACAAAACGGGGAGTGAAATCCGGTTCACATTTTGCTCCGCCAGACAAAGGGGGAAAATCCCCTGTCCGTCAGAGGAGGATTGCATGCAGATCAGTTTTATTGGCGCCGGGAAGGTCGGCGTGTCACTTGGAAAATATTTTATCAGTAAGGGCAGGAAAGTAGGAGGTTATTATAGTCTGAGCCCAAAGTCTGCCGCATGGGCGGCAAATTTTACAAACACAAAGCAATATCAAAGTATCGAAGAAATCATTAGCAGCAGCGACATGATCTTTTTTACCGTGCCCGATGATAAAATCGGGGAAGTATGGGAGGTGGCAAAACCGTATGCCCACGGTAAAATCATTGCACACTGCAGCGGGATTCACAGTTCAAACATCTTTTCTGATATAGATCGTACTGGTAGTATGGCCTATTCTATTCATCCACTCTGTGCCGTCAGTGACAGGGAAACATCCTGGCAGGCACTTGGTGACGTACTGTTCACCATTGAGGGGGATGAGCGAAATATCTCCAATATCCAGAACATGTTTGCGCAGATGGGAAACCGGACGTGTTTTATTTCTGCGGAAAACAAAATCAAATATCATGCAGCGGCATCTCTGGCATCGAACCACATGACAGCGGTATTTTTTATGGCGCAAAAACTATTCTTAGAGTGTGGTTTTTCAATGCAGCAGGCAAACGAGGAATTGTACCGGCTTGCAAAAGGCAATCTGGAAAATATCCACGCACAGGGATGTATTAATTCCCTGACCGGACCTGTGGAGCGCGGGGACAAAAATACCGTACAGAAACATATGGATGCATTAGATGCTGACATGAAAAATGCCTATCTGGAAAATGCAAAGCAGCTTTTAGAAATCGCAGAGCAGAAAAATCCGGACAGAGATTATGCGGCAATGAGAGAAATTCTCATGCCGACAGAGATTGGAGAATGACAATGAAAAACACAGTAGTAACTTTGCAGAAGCAAAAACACGAGCACGACAAAATCACGATGGTGACGGCTTACGATTACACGACCGCGAAGATCATGGATGAATCCGGCGTGAATACGATCTTAGTCGGGGATTCACTTGGCATGGTCATGCTTGGCTATGAGGATACGTTATCCGTGACCATGGAAGATATGATCCATCACACGGCAGCAGTGACCAGAGGTGCAAAAATGCATTTGTTGTTGCAGATATGCCGTTTATGTCCTATCAGACTTCCGTCTATGATGCAGTGGTAAACGCTGGGCATCTGATGAAAGAGGGCAGGGCAAACGCAGTCAAATTAGAGGCGGCGTGGAATTTGCCCCACATATCAAGCAATCGCACAGGCATCAATCCCGGTTGTTGCACATCTTGGACTGACGCCGCAGTCGGTCAATGCGTTTGGCGGATTTAAAGTGCAGGGAAAAGACATTGAGGCGGCACAGAAGCTGATCGAGGATGCAAAAGCAGTCGAGGAGGCAGGCGCATGCATGGTCGTATTAGAATGTGTACCGGCAAAACTGGCAAAGAAAATCACGGAAATGCTGAAAGTTCCGACCATCGGTATCGGTGCAGGCGCAGACTGTGACGGACAGGTGCTTGTTTATCAGGATCTGCTTGCCATGTACGGGGATTTTCGTCCAAAATTCGTAAAAGTATTTGCAAATGTCGGCGATGCAATGCGTGAGGGAATGGCGGCATACATCAAAGAAACCAAAGAGGGAACCTTCCCTTCTGCAGAGCATTGTTTTAAAATAGACGATTCCGTGATCGAAAAATTATATTAGGAGGAACATACACATGAAAATCGTATCAACCATAAATGAAGTGAGAGAACAGGTAAAAGAATGGAAAAAAGAAGGGAATACGATCGGGTTTGTTCCGACCATGGGATATTTGCATGAAGGTCATGCGAGCCTTATCGATGCAGCACGTAAAAATAACGGCAAAGTAGTGGTCAGTATTTTTGTCAATCCGATCCAGTTCGGGCCAAACGAAGATTTAGACAGCTATCCGAGAGATTTAGAGCACGATGCAAAACTCTGTGAGGAACACGGCGTGGATCTGATCTTCCATCCGACACCGGAAGAAATGTATGGGGATAACTTTTACACCTTTGTGGATATGGATGTGCTCACAAAAGAACTTTGTGGATTAAGCAGGCCGGTTCACTTCCGCGGCGTTTGTACGGTCGTATCCAAACTGTTTAACATTGTGACTCCGGACAATGCATACTTCGGACAGAAGGATGCACAGCAGTTAGCAATCATCAAACGCATGGTAAAAGACTTAAATATGCCACTTTCCATCCACGGCTGCCCGATCATCCGTGAGGAGGATGGACTTGCAAAGAGCTCCAGAAATACATATCTTTCCCCGGAGGAGAGAAAAGCAGCACTCGTGCTGAGCCGCTCTGTTTTCCTTGGTGAAAAAATGGTGAAAGAGGGAGAACGCGACTGTAAAAAGTCATCGCTGCAATGACTGAAGAAATCGAGAAAGAGCCGCTTGCGAAGATTGATTATGTCAAAATCGTAGACTTATCCACAATGCAGCAGATCGATACCATAGAGCACGGCATACTTGCAGCAATGGCAGTATACATCGGAAAAACCAGACTGATTGACAACTTTATGATCGAGGACTAGAAAAGAGGAAAAAATGACTATTTCAATGTTAAAAGGAAAAATCCACCGCGCGACCGTAACGCAGGCGGAGCTTGACTATGTGGGAAGCATTACCGTAGACATCCAGCTTTTAGAGGATGCCGGCATTTTTGAGTATGAGAAAGTGCAGATCGTGGATGTGAATAATGGCGCACGCTTTGAGACTTATACGATCGCAGGAGAGCGCGGCAGCGGAGTCATCTGTTTAAACGGTGCGGCAGCCCGCATGGTACAGACCAACGACAAAGTAATCATCATGGCATATGCAGATGTGACGCCGGAGGAAGCAAAACAGCAGAAACCGGTTGTTGTGTTTGTGGATGAAAACAACCACACCACGGAGATCACAAACTATGAACGTCACGGGGAGATATCGGCAATCCGTTAAAAAATTTACTGTTTAAACAAATATGAAGGCTGTATTTAAAAAGGTTAAAGATACCTGAAAATCCAGAAACAGATGACCGGGAGTAAACGGTAACAGTTGAATCATAAAAAGCAATCAGTTATAATTATTTATAATTGATTGCTTTTTTAATCATGGAAACATATTTTTGTAGAACAGAATTTATTTTTGCAAAAGATTTTTAATTACATGGAGGAAAATATGCCGCAGAACTGTTATGAACTCGTATGGATATTTATCATTTATGCCTTTATCGGCTGGTGTACGGAGGTTTCTTACGCTGCATTAGACCGTGGAATTTTCGTAAACCGTGGATTTTTAAACGGGCCGTACTGTCCGATCTATGGTTGTGGTGTTGTGATTGTCGTTGCGGTGCTCACTCCATTGAAAGACAATCTGCTGATATTGTTTATCGGGTCTTTTTTGCTGACCTCCATTCTGGAATATATTACTGGATATTTACTGGAAAAAGTATTTCATAACCAGTGGTGGGATTATTCTGACAAACCGTTTAATATTCACGGTTATGTCTGTCTGAAATTTTCGATTTACTGGGGACTGGCATGTACTTTCATCATGGATGTGCTGCACCCGATCATTTATAAAGGAATCACACTGATGCCGCATATTGTTGGAATGATTTTAATTTGCATTATCATGACCGTATTTTTTGTGGACTGTGGCATTACCGTAGCAACGATCCTGAAATTCAATAAACGGCTCAAAGTCATGGATGAGATGGCAGAACGCATCCACAAACTTTCCGATGAGATCGGAGAAAACATTTATGAAACGTGACGGACATCGTGGAAAAATCAGGGGAGTTCCAGGAAACACATGCCGAACTGTTAGATAAATTAGCGGAGACAACCGGGGCTGCGAAGGATAAGATTGCCGAAACAACCGGAACTGCTAAAAATAAAATTACCGGCACAACAGAAACAGCCAGAGAAAAAATCGCCGAGACGACCGGAAATGCAAAAGAGAAGATCACAGATACCGCTGCAAATGCAAAACTTGCAATTTCAGAAAATATCATGGAAGCAAAGAGCAGTTTCGAGGCAAAGAAAAATGCCTGGACTGAAAAATCGGAAGAGTGGAAGAAAAACCGCGAAAAACAGAAGGCAGAGCTTTCCGAACTCTCTGAGAAATACGAACATCTTTTTGAAGAAAAGAACTTTGGCTTTCAGCGTTTGATGAAAGCATTCCCGGATATGAAGTCAAGAGAAAATGATAAGACTTTGACGGAATTTAAAAAACACTTTCATTTAGACAAGCCGGAACAAAAATAAAACAGATGCGCAGCGGGCAGCAGTGGACGCAGAAATGGAGAAAACATGATCAGAACAGTCGATACAAAAATAATTACAGAAAATGTCAAAGAGATGTGCATTGAAGCAAACCATTATCTTTCCAAAGATATGGATATTGCAATGAAAAATGCGGTTACAACGGAAAAATCCGAACTTGGCAGGAAAATATTAAATCAGCTTCAGGATAACTTAAAGATTGCGGATGAAGAGATGATACCGATCTGTCAGGATACCGGAATGGCAGTTATCTTTTTGGAAGTGGGGCAGGATGTTCATTTTGAGGGAGAGGCGATTGAGGATGCCATCAACGAGGGCGTGCGTCAGGGTTACACGGAAGGCTATTTGCGGAAATCCGTTGTGAAAGATCCTCTGATCCGTGAAAATACGAAGGACAATACCCCGGCGGTTATCCATTATTCCATCGTTCCGGGGGATAAAGTAAAGATTACCATTGCACCAAAAGGATTTGGAAGTGAGAACATGAGCCGTGTCTTCATGCTAAAACCGGCGGATGGTATCGAGGGAGTAAAAGATGCTGTATTGACAGCCGTAAAAGATGCGGGGCCGAATGCATGTCCGCCTATGGTTGTGGGAGTCGGGATCGGTGGAACATTTGAAAAATGTGCAATCCTTGCCAAAAAGGCGCTGACCCGTCCGGTCGGGGAACATTCCGATATTCCTTATGTCAAAGACATGGAAGAAGAACTGTTAGGAAAAATCAACCGGCTTGGTATTGGACCTGGAGGACTTGGCGGTACGACAACAGCACTTGCCGTCAATATCAATACCTATCCGACCCATATCGCGGGACTTCCTGTGGCAGTCAACATCTGTTGTCATGTAAACCGTCATGTGGTAAGGGAAGTTTAAAGGAGGATAGTGTGAAAAATAAGATTTTTCACACTGCAAATGAAAACGTTGTTTTCATTGAAAAGTAGCGCAAGAATGGAGGATATCATGGATAAGCATATTACGACGCCGATCACGGAAGAAGTGACGAAAGATTTAAAATCAGGTGATTACGTTTATATTACAGGAACAATCTATGTGGCAAGAGATGCCGCACACAAAAGAATGATCGAGGCACTGCAGCGGGGAGAAGAACTGCCGATCGATATCAAGGACAGTACCATTTATTATATGGGTCCATCTCCGGCGCGCGAGGGCAGACCGATCGGTTCTGCAGGACCGACCACAGCCACCCGCATGGACAGATATGCACCGACACTGCTTGATCTCGGGGAAAAAGCGATGATTGGAAAAGGAAAACGTTCAAAGGAAGTCATTGATGCCATTGTGCGCAACCATGCAGTTTACTTTGCAGCAGTCGGCGGTGCAGGGGCACTTTTATCAAAATGTATTACAAAATCAGAGATCGTATGTTATGAGGATCTTGGTGCAGAGGCAATCCGTAAGATCGAAATCAAGGATTTTCCGGTGATCGTTGTGATCGATAGTCAGGGGGATAATCTCTATGAGACGGCAGTCAAGGAGTTTGCAGGTTAGTATTTTATTTGCATATTTCCTGTTTTTGCTGGCAGGAGTATCTTTTGATAACATGCAGAAGATAAAAAATGGTACATGTATCGTGTCTGCCTGTTATGATGAAAAGCAGATGAGGGAGGAATGGGAACAAAAACTTATCTGGGATAAAGAGGATTTTCCGGGACTGCCGCAGGAGGGAGATACGGTTGGAATCAGCTATTATTTTTATGATGAAAAGGGGAGGCTTGATTCTGTTAAAAGTTATGGAAAATTAGATGATGCGTATGGAAACGATAAAGAATTAATTGCTGAGGATGAGATTTTTTACCGGTATGATCAGGCGGATGCGCAGGTATTTATGCAGTGGTACATGTATGTCCCGATTGCGTATTGGGAAAAAGAAAAATATTCATCGAGGTGTGTGAATAAATATCTGACGTATGATTATCTGGACGAAAAAGAAATGGAACAGATGTTTGATGATTTAAAACTGCCATCAGATAAATACTTTGAAACCTGTGCCAGAGAAGGGAAAATGGTTTCTGTCATGAGGAAAAATGACAAAAACGGGGATTCTGAAACAGAATATTATTGTCCTGTCAGAACCGGCGGCCAGAACAGACAGGATGCAGCAGTGTATCAACTGGATGGCAGTTACCTTATTCAGGACATGCGGCAATATGAAGAGGGTCAGAGACTGCGGACTGAAATGAATCATGATGGAGTTTTTTATTTTTATGATTATGATCGGAATGGAAACAGGGTCATGTCATTGTGCCGTACTTCAGAGGGAGAATGTTATATCCAGAAAAAAATATATAATGAAAAACAGCAGATCACTGCCCAATATACGCAATCCATATCAGGTGCAGAACAAAAAGAACTGTCATTAACGGATGGGAGTACTTTTATTTTGAAATGGAACAATGATAACTTCGTGCAGGCAGTATGGAAAAATCTGACGGAACAAGGGATATATATCAGTGGGAGCAGCAGGGCGATGAAAAAAATATAATCCAGACGCTCTCAGACGGCAGGGTGATCGACTGGAAATCATCTGCAGAACCGTGGTATGAAGATGCATTATCCGGAGGATGGCAAAACAAATACAACTGGTACATTGTAAAAGAAGGAGACAGTTTGTGGAGTATTGCAGAACGGGAATTGGGCGCTGGTGCACGTTATGAGGAATTGTACAGAAAGAACCGGTGTGTCATTGGAGAAAATTATGGTCAGTTATATCCGGGAATGAGATTAAAAATCGAAAAAGAGAGAGAATAGACAAAGGGTGCAATGCATTTTTCGGAATGGAGGACTTTATGGAAAAAAATTTAAACTGGGCGGTTTTAGGAACCGGTGTGATTGCAAATGAGATGGCACAGGCATTAAAAGCTATGGGTAAAAAACTTTATGCTGTGGGTAACCGTACTCATGAAAAGGCAGTCACATTTGCAGAAAAATATCAGGTCACAAAGGTATATGATGACTTTCATGAGATGTTTACAGATCCTGATGTGGATGTGATCTATATCACAACGCCGCACAATACCCATATCGAATTTGTCAGGGAGGCGCTGAAAAATAAAAAGCATGTGTTATGCGAGAAGTCGATTACCTTAAACAGTCTTGAACTGGAAGAAGCGTTAACGCTGGCAAAGGAGAATGGCGTTATTTTTGCGGAGCAATGACCATCTGGCATATGCCGTTATATAAAAAACTATGGGAACTGATCGATGCCGGAAAAACAGGTACATACGCTTCAAATGCTAATGAGGAGCACGAAGAAATCGCAGACTGGCTGGCTGATGGGGTTCCTGCTCTTGGAAAAGTTCAGATGATACAGCTTAACTTTGGAAGTTACAAAGAATACAATATGAAGAACCGTTTCTTTAATATGGATCTTGCAGGCGGGGCATTACTGGATATCGGTGTCTATGCACTCAGCATTGCACGCAGTTTCATGGAAAGCAAACCGGATCAGGTCTTAAGTCAGGTGAAATTTGCACCGACCGGAGCTGATGAGCAGGCAGGGATTCTGTTAATGAACAAAGAAGCACAGATGGCAACACTTGCTTTATCGCTACATTCGAAACAGCCGAAACGTGCAGTAATCAGCTGTGAAAATGGTTATATTGAAATTATGGAATATCCGCGTGCGGATCAGGCAGTGATCGTGGAAGCTGAATCAGGAGTGCGCCATACCGTGAACGCCGGCGAGACAAAGAAGGCCTTACAATATGAGATGGAAGATATGGAGCAGGCAATAAAAACAGGAGATGTCCATAAATTAAAAATTTCAGATACAAAGGATGTTATGGATATCATGACAGATCTGCGAAAAAAATGGAATATGAAATATCCGGGAGAAAGATGGGAATAAAACCCAAAAAACGGAGCCAAGTTTTATGCAGGCTGTCAGTCATTGAGATGTAAAACATCCTTTGATTCCTGGATTTCATGAATAAAAAAATGAAATGTGAAAATAATAGTTGACAAATCAGTAAAGATTTAGTATAGTTATTCATGCGTTACGGCGCACGAACAATATAATATTGTTAAATAATGACTTTGGAGAAGTACTCAAGTGGCCGAAGAGGTGCCCCTGCTAAGGGTATAGGTCGGGTGACCGGCGCGAGGGTTCAAATCCCTCCTTCTCGCTTATTATTTACAATATGAGTTGTTCAATTTTTTTTTGAGAAAGTTGTTGACAAATCGCACGAACTATTATAATATAAATAAGTTGCGAAAATAAAGGATTATGAATTGTTTGAAAAAACATGAAAAATTCAAAAAACAACAAATTTAAAAAAGTTATTGACAAACAGAACAACACATGATAAGATATCAGAGTTGTCGCGTTTAAGATAACAGATCGGACAAAACCGATTGAAAAGAAAAACTTTCAAAAAAATGAAAAAAGTTCTTGACAAAACAGACTTGATAAGATATAATAAACAAGCTGTCGCCGAGAACGACAACAAAACAAAGAACCTTGATAACTGAACAGTGAAATAACCTTGAAAGATTCAATGAATTTCAGGGTGTTGTGAATAACAACACACGAACGTTCTATAAAGAAACAACCTTAAAACA
>ENA-OQJH01000225-OQJH01000225.1-human-gut-metagenome-genome-assembly--contig:-NODE-225-length-33739-cov-2.216679_pt1 | contig 33739 bp, 42 predicted proteins | sample MGYA00242597_ERZ504763 | MGnify/ENA primary metagenome ERZ504763 (study PRJEB26092, sample SAMD00036359) | human gut metagenome | host: Homo sapiens | study: EMG produced TPA metagenomics assembly of...
AAGCATTTCGCCGAATAGCAACACGTTATGATAAATTAGCATTCACCTACTTAGGCTTCTTATGTATTGTCTCGATATTAATTTGGTTAAAATGAACAACTTAAAATGTTTTTCAAACACGCTCTAGCACTCTGTGCAGGAATGATAATAACGGGAACGTCTGTCGCCGGAGCACAGGAGCATCCGCAGTTTACGGCGGATCAAACGGAGATACGATTGGCAAAGGAGGAGCTGCAAACGGTGCAGCTTTCTATCGAGGAATATTTGAAGGAGTGCTGGAAGAACAAACAAGAGGTGATTGATGTAAGCGCGTATAAACTGAATGAAGAAGAACTGAATAAGGTCATCTTCGGGATACATTATGAAAATCCGGAGTATTATTGGGTGTTGCGCAACACTGCTATTAATAAAGACGAGGAAACAGGCTTCGTAAAAACGTATTATCAATATTACGAGGGAACGACGGGAAAACCTCTTGACAGGAGCGAAGAACTGGAACGGGAATGGGAAGTTGTAAAGGAAAAAACGAAATATTGTAAAACGGATATAGAAAAAGCGCTGGTAGTACATGAGCACTTGTGCGATACAATCGTGTATTCTTCCAGACTGCAGGCGGCGGCTCATGACATTGAAGGCGCAATTTTTGAGAAAGAAGCTGTGTGCGAGGGATATGCGCTTGCGTATAAATATTATATGAATCGTTTGGAAATTCCGTGCAAGATCGTAAGCGGAACGTCAAATGGTCAGTCTCATGCGTGGAATCAGATTCAGCTTAACGGGAATTGGTACATGGTAGATCCGACATGGGATGATGTGGCGAACAGTCATGACGTAAAGCATCAGTATTTTTGTGCAGTGAGAATAAGTTTCCGAATCATGTATGGAACAAGGAAAGCGAACTGTATGAAACTTGCAGCGATACGACGTATGACAATTTAGACTGGAAAAATGATCTTCAGGGAATGTACGCTTATCAGGGCGGACTGTACCGCTCTAAATCGTTGATCGTCGGCGGAAAAGAAGTGAGCGGTATATGGCGGATCGATGCGGAAAATATAGAGAAAGAAGCGGAATTAGTGCTTCCGATCACAGATCAGTGGCAGCTGAACTCTGTCAATGTAGTAAGAGGATATTCACAACTTCTTATTATGACGGAATGCTTTACTACAATACGCCGCGGGCTGTATGGAGATGGAATTTCGATCCTGAATCAGAACCTGAGAAAGTATTTGAACTGGATCAGAGTATTCCGGGCGAAATATGGGATGCAGAGGCTGCAAACGGGAAGATTTATTACGAGACAGGCGTTTATGAAAAGGAGAGAGACAGAAGGGGCAATATGTGTTTGACGAAGATTACCGGAAAGCAAAGCATCCGATCGCAGTAACCAAACCGGTTATGACAGTTGTAATGGGCGGTGAAAATGTGTTCCTGCAGTCGGCGGCTCCGGGGAACGTAACATATACGTCGAAGAATCCTGAGATCTGCGACGTTCAAGTTGTGTGGAAAGACGAGTCCTGTCAGCTGATTCCTAAAAAAGCCGGGGAGACGATCGTAACGGTTCATGCAGATCCGACGGATCATTATGCGGAAGGTGCGGTAGATGTAAAAGTGATCGTTAAAGAGCGGGATGATATTGAAGAAAAGATCACTCTTCAATATGAAGCCGGAGACGGAGGAAGTATAGCAGCAGTTGATGCGGCAACAGGGAAAATACTTGAAAACGGAGCAAAGATCAAACCGAATGCAGAAGTTCAGTTTACGGCGTCTCCAAATTCCGGTTATTCTGTGAAAAACTGGGTTGTAAACGGAGAAGTATATAAGGAAAACGGCATCGTTTATACAGGCATGGAATTAAAGCGCGCGATCACCGCTTCATCTGACAGCGTGAAAGTTGAATTTGTAAAAGATGAGCCGGCATTTGGTGAAGGCGATGTAAATTTAAGTGGGAAGGTCGAGATCGGCGATGTTCGTGAAGCTTGAGAAGTATATGCAAAAAGACAGAACTGACAGCGCTTCAGAAGCAGGCGGCGGATGTAAATGAAACGGAAACGTTGATATAGAAGATTTAAGGAAGATCTTAAGATTTGTCTGCGGAAAGATCGATCAACTGAATATGGAAGAAAGCGGGGCGTCAAAATGAAGATATTAATCATCGGCGGAGTGGCTGCCGGAACAAAAACTGCTGCGAAATTGAAACGGGAAGACAGAAATATTGATGTGACTGTGATTACGAAAGATAAAGATATCTCTTATGCGGGATGTGGTCTGCGTACTATGTGGGCGGACTGATCGAGGGCAGGGACGAGCTGATCGTGAATACTCCGCAGAAATATTCCGCAGCTGACCGGGGTTGAAGTAAGAACGGGGAAAGAAGCGGTTGCACTCGACGCAGAAAAAAAGCAAGTGACGGTGCAGGATGTACAGACAGGCGAGAAAGAAGTCTGTTCCTACGATAGATTAGTAGTTGCAGTAGGAGCATCTCCCGCGATCCTTCCGATAGAAGGAAAAGAACTGGCAGGCGTATTTAAGATGAGAACGCCTGACGATGCAGAAGGAATCCGTACATATGCAGAACAAAACAATGTGAAAAAAGCGGTTGTGATCGGAGCTGGTTTCATCGGACTTGAGGCTGCGGAGAATTTACAGGCAAAAGGAATCCAGGTGACCGTCATTGATTTTGCGGATCAGATCCTGCCGAATATTTTTGATCCTGAGATGGCGCTCTATGCGAAAAGACATCTGATCCGGCAGGGAATCCGCGTGCTTACAGGAACGAAAGCGGAGCAGATATATGAAAGAGGTACACAGGGCCGTGTGGCGGGAATTAAGACGTCTGCCGGAAATCTGCCGTGTGAATGATCATCATGGCTGCGGGAATCCGTCCGAATACGGAGTTTTTAAATGACAGCGGTATAGAGATGTTCAAAGGAACGATTCTTACAGACGATCAGATGAAAACGAATCTGGATGATGTATATGCGGCAGGAGACTGTGTGATGGTGAAGAACCGTCTGACGGGAAAACGTCAGTGGTCACCGATGGGATCTTCGGCGAATCTGGAAGGACGTACATTGGCACAGGTACTTGCCGGAGCGCAGAAGTCGTATCCGGGAGTCTCGGCACAGGCGTTGTGAAGCTTCCGGGTCTGAATGCCGGAAGAACAGGACTGACAGAAGCGCAGGCAAAAGAAGCGGGCTACGATGTAGTTACGGCGCTTGTTCCGACGGATGATAAAGCGCATTATTATCCGGACGCTTCGTTTTTCATTACGAAACTGATTGCAGACCGGAGTACAAGAAAACTGCTTGGCGTTCAGGTGTTTGGTCCGGGCTCTGTTGATAAGATGGTTGATATCGCAGTGATGGGATTGAATATGGGCGCGGTTCTGGATGATTTTGAAAATGCGGATTTCGCATATGCACCGCCGTTCTCAACAGCAATCCATCCGTTTGTGCAGGCTGTTTATGTATTGATGAACAAACTGGACGGTACGATCGTCAGCATGACTCCTGCGGAGTATGCCGCAGGAAAAGCAGAAGGCTATACGGTTGTCGATGTTGCGCCGGAGCCGTCGATCAGAGGAGCGGTATATGTAAACTTAGGAGCTGTAAACGGCGAAATCAAAGGACTTGGAAAAGAGGAGAAACTGCTTCTTGTCTGTGCAAAGGGCAAAAGAGGATATTTTCTTCAAAACCGGTTGCGTCATTACGGCTATACGAATACAGTCGTTCTTGAAGGAGCAACATTTTCAATGATGTAAAAGTGAAAAATAATATAGAAGAAGCTGTCTCTAAAGAAGACGAGACGAGAGTAAAAGCGCTTGGATTTTTAAAGGATAAAAGGACGCCGGATAAATTTAACGGACGTGTGATCACAAGAAACGGAAAGATTACAGCCGAAGAAGCGCACACGATTGCCGAGGCGGCGCAGTTATACGGAAGCGGAGAAGTGACAATGACCTCTCGTCTGACGATGGAGATTCAGGGCGTTCCTTATGACAATATAGAACCGCTGCGGGAATATCTGATGCAGGCAGGACTTGAGATGGAGGAACCGGCTCAAAAGTCCGTCCGGTTGTATCGTGCAAGGGAACGACTTGTCAGTACGGGCTGATCGATACGTTTGCATTGTCCGAAGAAATTCATGAAAGATTTTTCCATGGATACAGCGATGTGAAGCTGCCGCATAAATTTAAGATCGCGGTAGGAGGATGTCCGAATAATTGTGTAAAACCGGATCTGAATGATCTTGGAATTATCGGTCAGAAAGTTCCGTGGGTCGATCTTGAAAAGTGCCGTGGCTGCCGGATTTGCCAGGTAGAAAAAATTGTCCGATCCATGCGGCAAAAATGGTGGACGGAAAGATTGTGATCGACGAAAATGTATGTAATCACTGTGGAAGGTGCATCAGTAAATGTCCGTTTGGTGTGACTGAAGAATTTGTTTCGGGGTATCGCGTATATATAGGCGGACGCTGGGGCAAGAAGTAGCGCGGGGAAGATACCTTGAAAAAGTGTTTACAGATAAAGAAGAAGTGCTTGATATTGTGGAAAAAGCAATTCTTTTGTTCCGGGAACAGGGGATCACGGGAGAGCGATTTGCGGATACGGTTGAAAGACTCGGATTTGAAAATGTTCAGGAACAGCTTTTGGGAGATGGACTGTTAGCCCGCAAAGATGAAAACATAAGAGCGCAGAAACATTTGAAAGGCGGAGCAACTTGTTAAGAATTTTATAAAACGATAGAGTGCAGCATAGCGACTCATAAGGCAGATTGAAGGTAAAGGGGAAAAAGAAAAATGAACAAAAACTATGAGGCATGGAAAAGAGGTTGGAAAAAACGAGCGGGCGCACTGGCGCTTTGCGGCGGAATATTGATTGCGGGGACGTCCGTCGTAGGAGCACAGGAAAACCCGTAGCAGGCGGCAGTGCAGTCAGAAGTACAGCTTGCAGAAGCAAACTCTAAAGAGAAGCTGCTTCCGTTAGATCAATATCTGAAAGACTGCTGGGCAAAGAAGCAGACGGCGATTGATTTAACCGCGTACAAAATAACGCATGAAGAATTGAACAAGGTGATTTTCGGTATCCACTATGAGGAACCGGAATATTATTGGACGATCCGAAACGATATAACCGATACAGATCCGCAAACAGGACTTTTGAAACTTATTATCCTTATTATTCCGGCGAGACAGGAAGTCCTTTTGACCGTACGGAAGAATTGGAACGGGAATGGGAAATGGTTGAAGAGATGACGGAAAACTGTACGACTGATCTGGAAAAAGCGCTTGTAGTGCATGATCATCTGGTTAGAACAATTCAGTACAGTGCGTCATTGGGCGCTTTTGTGGCCCATGATATTGAAGGTGCCATTTTTGAGAAAAAATGTGTGTGTGAAGGATATGCATTGGCGTATAAGTATTACATGAATCGCCTGAATATTCCGTGTAAAGTAGTGAGTGGAGTTTCAAAAGGCCAGCCTCATGCGTGGAATCAGATTAAAATTAATGGAAAATGGTATTTTGTAGACGCGACATGGGATGACGGAAGCTGTGTGTTGGAGGAAAAAAGCCACCCTGTAAAACATGAATATTTCCTGAAAAGTGAGACGGAATTTTCAGATCACACATGGAACAGAGAAGGCTATGAAATTTGTAACGATACAACTTATGACAACGTAGAGTGGAAATGGGTTTCCAGAAAAATGGCCGCATATAAAGGCGGTTTATATGTTGCCGGATCATTCCCCAGAGACGGAGTGATAAAGAGCGGAATATGGAGGTATGATTCGGAAGACCCGACTCAGAAGGGAGAACTGGTCGTTGAGATCGAGGATGAGTGGCCGGTGTCACAGTATAATAAAGGCAAGGGTTGTATGGAAATTGCATATTATGACGGGATGCTTTACTACAACACTCCGAAAGCTGTATGGAAATGGAACTTTGATAAGAATACAGAGCCGGAAAAAGTTTTTGAGTTAGAAGAAAATGTTTCGGGCAGTATCTGGTATTTGCATGTAGCGGACGGCAAAGTTTATTACGAGACGTCTCTTTACGAAAAGAATGAGAAAGAAAAGCGGGAGTATGTAATTGATGTAAACTATCAGAAAGTGAAACACCCGATCGCTGTGACAAGTCCGGTAATGACAGTTGAACTGGGAGGAAATGCAAAAGAGGTATTCCTGCAGGGGGCAGCTCCGGGAATCGTGACTTTTAAAGCGAACAACCCTGACATTTGTGACGTGGAAGAGGCGTACGCAGACAGATCGTGTAAGCTGATCCCGAAAAAGGCGGGTGAAGCGACTGTAACTGTGCATGCGACAGCTACAGATCACTATTTGGAAGGCTCGGTAGATGTAAAAATTATTGTCAAAGGTGATTCAAGCACAGAACAGAAGATCACGCTTCAGTATGAATCCGGTTCAAACGGTTCTTTAAGAGCGGTTAATGCGGCAACAGGAGAAAATTTATCAAATGGAGCGCAGATTCTTCCGAATACAGAAGTTCAATTTATGGCATCTCCGAACGAAGGTTATTCTGTGAAAAACTGGACGATTAACGGAGAAGTGTACAAAGAAAACGGTCAGGTTTATACTGGTACTACTATGAAATATGCGATTACAGCTTCATCAGGCATTGTAAAGTCGAGTTTGTAAAAGATGAAGTTGAAGTTGTCAAAGGGGATGTAAACTTGAACGGAAAGGTTGAAATCGGCGATGTCCGTGAAGCCTTGAGAAGTATTTGTAAAAAGACACAACTGACAGAAACGCAGAAACAGGCGGGAGATATAAACAAAAACGGAACTGTTGATATCGAAGACTTGAGAACAATCCTGAGAGTTGTTTGCGGAAAAGTAGAAAGCCTGTAAGTGATGTAAATAGTAAATCGATAAGAAAAGCGGATGGTGATTGAGCTGTCCGCTTTTTGTAATGGGGAAGAGACGGATATTTGAATTTAAAGTACAAAAAATCACCGTCCCCGCGGCTCTCAAGTCCGCAAAAACAGTGATTAGAATGCGCGATCAGGGTTCGAACCCTGGACACCCTGATTAAGAGTCAGGTGCTCTACCAACTGAGCTAATCGCGCATGCAATAGTATGTTGTTTTACAACGCAAGAAAGATTATAATTTAAAATTTATGAAAAATCAACCCTTTTTAACAAAATTCGATTTTCTTTATTTTTTCTTTTATTTTCGTCTTTATTTTACCGATTTGTTTTTACTTTTCATCTTTTGTTAAAAAATAGTATTGTTTTTGTCTGTATTTGCGGTTGTCACCGGCTGTGTGTACATGAGAATAAAAAGTTGTTTGTCAGGAGTGTTTGCGGGAACAGAAGTCTGAATTTAAGATTTTGTACACTTCATCAAAAGAATTTTTGATAATAAGAAGTTTTCGGTTTAAGTCTCGGATGACAGTAGCATATTTCACAGAGACGGTATTTTTGATGTTTTCGTTTCATATAAACTCCTTTTAACGGAACGGATTGAGCGGACAGCTTAAATAAGCGAGGCCGGAAAGCGTCTCATACATCTTTCTATATTATATGAAAAAACAGGGAGAGGTTCGTTGGAAGCGTCTCACCCTGCTTTTTATAGCATATCCGTGCTGCCGCCGTTATTTTCTCATTGCGATCAGTTTATTGATCGGGTTTCCTTTTGAAGAAAATTTTTCTTCATATTCTGTCATAATATTTTCTTTGTTTAGCTCTTTGTTGTGATGCAGATCGTATGTAAAAGCCTGAAGCGTCCATCCGGCTTCCTTTACCTGTTCCAGAGAAAAGTCAAAAAGAGGGGTGTTGTCCGTTTTGAACTCCACAAGTCCTTGCGGTGGGAGGACTTTTTCATAACGGGATAAAAACTCTGTTGATGTAAGACGGCGTTTTGCATGACGTGATTTTGGCCATGGGTCGGAAAAATTCAGGTAAATGCGGTCGACTTCTGATTCGGCAAATACTTCCGGCAGTTCTCTTGCATCCATGCAGACAAAGCGGATATTCGGCAAATCTGAAAATTCTTCGGTGTCAAATTTTTCTACTGCCCGAAGCAGGACGCTGGAATATCGTTCGATTCCGATAAAGTTGATATTAGGATAGGTTTTTGCCATATTTAATAAGAAGCGTCCTTTTCCCATTCCGATCTCGATCCGTATCGGACGGTCGTTTCCGAAAACCGAAGTCCAGTTTCCGCGGAACTCTTTCGGATTCTTGATTACAGTAAAATGTGCCTGAAGAGTATCGTCGGCGCGGGGAATATTTCTAAGTCTCATATGTGTCTCCTTGTATTTTGGTCGTTATACTAGATTGTATCATAATATGCAGCATATGTCAGGTCAAAGATTTGCGGATGTTTGAGAATCGTTCCTGTTTAGGCAGAGGATAACATGGACGGATGTTAAGGGAATGTTAAAGGGAGCGCATTTTTGGAAGATGTGGCTTGCATTTTGGAGGAAAAGGTGTATCATAGGGATATATTATTGCTGACAGGAGGCTTTTTATGGACGCTATTTTGGATAAATTGACGGAAATTGAAAATGCAGCGTCTGCGATTGTTCGTCATGCAGAAGAGCAAAAAGACGTACTTGGACAGGAATTTGATGAAAAACGGAAAAAATTTGACGAGGACTTAGAAAATAAAACGAAAGCACGCCTTGAGAAAATCCGGGAACAGTTGGAAAAAGAACAGTCGAGAGTTCTTAACAGCAGCAGCGGCGCAAGTGAGGATACGATCTGCAGCTCCGGAAAGAATATGAAGAGAAGCATACAGAATATGCGCATGAGATATTGAGACGGATCACAGAGGTGTAACTTATGGGAAATTTACTTAAGTACAGCGGGATTGTGACAAAGATCCGGGCAATGGAGGCGAAGCTTTTGACGCCGGAGCAGTTTGCGGATATAGCAAATTTACGAAGTGTTCCGGATATTGCGGACTATCTGCGGAAAAATACGGCGTATGCGGAAGTGCTTGACACTTTAACGGAAGATCAGATCCATCGAGGAAACATAGAGAAGGTGCTTGTGCAGTCGCTTTATCACGATTACACAAAGATTTACCGTTTCTGCGGGCAGAGTCAGAGAGAATTTATGAAGCTGATCATGAAAGGATACGAGATCGAGCTGATCAATTACTGTCTGCGTATCGTGATCAACCATTATAAGAAACCGTTTGATCTTAATTATAAAAGTGCGTTTTTTGACCGGTATTCGCAAATATCTATCGGAAAGCTGATCACAGCCAGAACGACAGATGAGCTTGTGGAAAATCTAAAAGAAACGGAGTATTACGCTCCGTTGAAAAAAATAAAAGATACCGATAATGTGACTCTTTATGATTACAATCTGGCGTTGGATCTTTATTATTATACATCTACATGGAAAGAGCAGAAGAAGATTTTGAAAAAGTCGGATCTTGAGCTGTTTATGAGAGATCGTGGGTCAAAGATCGATCTTTTGAATATTCAGTGGATCTACAGGGCGAAAAAGTATTACAATATGAAGCCCGCGGATATCTATCTGATGCTGATTCCGATACACTATAAATTGTCAACAGAATTAGTGAAAGATATGGTGGAGGCTCCGGGAGTCGAGGAGTTTGAAAATGTCGTAATAAGAACAACTTATGCCCGGCATTATAATTTCAAACAAAATTTGACAATGGAGCAGATGTATGCGGACTGTCTGCATCATCTGTACACGGCAGACCGGCGAAAGAATCCGTATTCGGTCTCCGCGATCAACACCTATCTCTCTTAAAAGAAGAAGAATTGAAAAAGCTGACAACCGTTATGGAATGCGTCCGGTACGGACTGAATCCGGGAGAAACGGCAGCATACATTGGAGGTAGAACCCGATGATCGTAAAGATGAAATTTATTAATATATCAGGTCCGCGAAATGATATCGACCGTGTTACCGATCAGTATCTTTCGCGGTATGAGATTCAGCTTGAGTCTGCGCTGTCGGAACTTAAGACAGTAGATAACTTAAGACCTTTTGTGGAGCTGAACCCCTACAGGGAAGTGTTAAGTAAGGCAAATGAATTTGTCGGATATCTTCCGAATGCAGAAACAGTAGAGCCGGATACGAAACTCGGTCTTGACGATATGTTTGAGCTTGTACGCAAGGCGGATGAAGATTATCGTACACTTCAGGAAAAAAAGGAAAAGCTTAAGCAGAAAATTGAAGAATACAGGGCGAAACAGCAGATCGTAGCGCCGTTTCGACCGTTGGAATGCGATCTTCACCGTGTGCTTCATTATCGATATATCACTTATCGTTTCGGCCGTATCGCAGTGGAATTTTATCATAAGATGCAAAAATATCTTATGGATGATCTAAAAGCAATCTTCGTAGAAGGAGAGCGGGATGAAGTTATGTTTATGGAGTATATTTCGTTTCGCAGGCGGAGACACAGAAAGTTGACGCGGTATTCCGGTCGCTGCATTTTGAAAGAATCGAGTTGAAGGATGAATTTGAAGGAACTCCGATACGGCATACCGGTACTCGAAAACGAGATTGCCCGTGTCAATTTAGAAATTGAAGATCTGGATAAACAGGCAGGAGAGATGCTGGCGGACCGCGCTCCGCAGTTAGTTGCGGCAAGGGACAGGCTGGAAGAACTGTCCAATAACTTCGATGTGAGAAAACTTGCGGCCAGAATGGAAGATAAACAGGAAGATTACTATATTCTGTGCGGATGGATGGCGGAAGATGATGTAGATAAATTCGTTGAGGAAGTAAAGGAAGACGATAAAGTATTCGTCGTTGTGGAAGACGATCATGACGCATATTTCGGAGAACCGCCGACAAAGCTGGAAAATCCGAAATTATTCAAACCATTTGAAATGTTCGTCAGTATGTATGGACTCCCGGCACATAACGAGATGGATCCGACGATGTTTGTCGGTCTGACGTACTCATTTATCTTTGGAGTGATGTTCGGAGATGTCGGGCAGGGACTGCTTTTGATGATCGGCGGAGGATTGGTCTATAAGTTTAAGAAAGCGCCGCTTGCGGGGATTATTGCGACGGCAGGTGTTTTTTCCACGATCTTCGGATTTCTGTTTGGAAGTATTTTCGGATTTGAAGACGTTCTTCCGGCGCTGTGGATACGGCCGATCGATCATATGACGACTTTGCCGTTTCTCGGAAAGCTGAATACGGTGTTTATTGTTGCGGTGGCGTTCGGTATGTTTCTGATCATGGTTGCGATGGTGCTTCACATTATCAATGCGGTACGAGGGAAAAATATGGAAAGCGCATGGTTTGATCCGAACGGTGCGGCAGGACTTGTATTTTATCTTGCGGTCGTAGTGACAGTCGTTCTCTTTATGACGGGAAATCCGCTTCCGGGCGGAATCGTTATGGCGATCATGTTCGGAATCCCGCTTTTGCTCATCTTTTTCAGAGAACCCCTTACGAGGATGCTTCAGAAGCGGGCGGATAAGATGGAGACAGGAAAGGCAATGTTTGTTGTGCAGGGATTTTTTGAACTCTTTGAAACATTGCTCAGTTACTTCTCTAATACGATTTCCTTTATCCGTATCGGAGCGTTTGCGGTGAGTCATGCCGCGATCATGGAAGTTGTGCTGCAGTTGGCGGGAGCAGAGAGCGGAAGTCCGAACTGGGCAGGCGTGATCTTCGGAAACCTGTTCGTTTGCGGATTCGAAGGTCTGATCGTCGGAATCCAGGTGCTGCGTCTGGAATATTACGAACTGTTCAGCCGTTTTTATAAAGGCAGCGGTCATGCATTTGATCCGTATGCAAAAAGAAAGACAAAGAAAAACAGCCGAAAATAGATTTCTTAAAATTCATCATATCATAGGAGGAACTTACAATGACAATGGGAACAAAAATCGTTTTTATCATCACGCTGATCGTGAGCATTATCGTACCGTTTGGGTATTATCTTCTTGGGGAAAAGAGCAGAAAACGTTATAAAAGAGCAATAGGAACGAATGCTTTCTTCTTTTTCGGAGCGTTTGCGATTGCATCGATCATGCTTCTTGGCGGACCGAATGTACAGGCTGCGGAAGCTGTGACTGCCGATGCGGGATTCGCAACAGGCATGGGATATCTTGCGGCTGCGATCGTTACGGGACTTTCCTGTATCGGCGGCGGAATTGCGGTTGCCAGCGCAGCCAGCGCAGCGTTAGGTGCGATCAGTGAAGATTCAAGCGTACTCGGAAAATCTCTTATTTTTGTAGGTCTTGCAGAAGGAGTGTGTCTTTATGGTTTGATCATTTCCTTCATGATTTTAGGAAACCTGTAATAAAGATACATGCGGACGGCGCGGCGGGAGCAGCGTAAACGGTAAGGCAGAAAGGAAAAGGATCTGAAGTTATGAAGATGTATCTGATCAGCGACAATGTTGACACATATACCGGGATGCGTCTGGCAGGAGTAGACGGCATTGTCGTTCATGAACAAGATGAACTAAAGCAGGCGTTGGAACGTGTTCTTGAAGACAAAAGTATAGGAATTGTACTTTTGACAGAGAAATTCGGCAGGGAGTTTCCGGCGATCATCGATACATTCCGATTGGAACGTAAGATGCCGCTTCTTGTGGAAATTCCGGACCGGCACGGAACGGGACGAAAAAAAGATTTTATCACATCTTATATAACGGAAGCGATCGGATTGAAATTATAAGGCGGAGATATTCATTCCGACGAATGAAGAATACAGCGGACAAAGCAGTGATAGAGCAGAAAATAAATCAGGCAAATGAAGCAGATAAATCGTAGAAAAGGGAGGGCTTTCGGTTGACTCTTGAAGAAAAACTCACATATATGCAGACTGTGTCTATGGAGCAGGCGCGCGCAGAAGGAAATGCGATCATAGATGCGCACAGAGAAGCGCTGGAAAAAAATATTCAGCGACCATAAGTCAGAGATGATGCGGCAGGCGGAAACGCGCATAAAAGCAGAGACGACAAATGCAAAACGGACAGTAAGTCAGGCATTGGCAAAGTCTCAGCTGGAGATTAAACGAAGCCAGGGAAAAGTGCAGCAGGAGCTGAAAGACAAAGTGTTTGAAGAAGCGATGCAGCTTGTGAACGATTATATGAAAACAAAAGCATACGACGACTTTCTTGTTAAGTGTATCCGAAAGGCAGAGCGGTTTGCAGGCGATGACCCGGTCGTTATTTATATTAATCCGTCCGATGAAAAAAAACGTACGGAGCTGGAAAAAGAAACCGGGGCGAAGCTTACGGTGAGTGCGGAAGATTTTATCGGCGGGGTGCGCGCGGTAATCCGTTCGCGTAATATTTTGATGGACCATTCGTTTAAAACGCAGATCCAGGACGAATATGACAAATTTTTGTTTTTAGGAGGTGACGGAATTGCTTAACACAGGAACGATTTATGGAATTAACGGACCTGTCATCTACCTGAAAGGAAATACAGGATTTCGTATGTCGGAAATGGTTTATGTCGGAAAACAAAAATTAGTAGGCGAAGTGATCGCTCTTGATAAAGACAGGACGACGATCCAGGTGTATGAAGAAACGACAGGACTTAGACCGGGAGAGGAAGTTGTCGCAAGCGGAAATGCGGTTTCGGTAACGCTTGCGCCGGGAATCCTGAATAATATATTTGACGGAATCGAGCGTCCGCTTGAGAGAATTGCAGAGACAGGCGGCGCGTTTATTACAAGAGGAGTCAGCGTGGATTCGCTTGACAGAGAGAAAAAATGGAAGACTCACATCGTCGTTGAAAAAGGTCAGTACCTTCATGGCGGAGATATTATAGCGGAAGTGCCGGAGACACATGCGATCCTTCACAAATGTATGATTCCTCCGGATGTGGAAGGAACGGTAAAAGAGGTTGTAAAAGACGGAGAGTATACGATCGATGAAACTCTCGTTATATTAGAACTTCCGGATGGCGGTGAAAAGAAGCTGACTATGACACAGCGGTGGCCGATCCGTGTGCCCCGCCCGACACATCACCGATTTCCGGCGTCTGTTCCGCTTGTGACCGGACAGCGTATCATCGATACGATGTTTCCGATCGCAAGGGCGGAACTGCTGCGATTCCGGGAGGATTCGGAACCGGAAAGACAATGACTCAGCATCAGATCGCCAAATGGGCGGATGCGGATATTATTATTTACATCGGATGCGGAGAGCGTGGAAATGAGATGACGCAGGTTCTGGAAGAGTTCGGTGAATTGACAGACCCGCGGACAGGCAATCCGCTTATGGACAGAACAACGCTGATCGCAAATACGTCAAACATGCCGGTGGCTGCCCGTGAGGCAAGTATTTATACAGGACTTACGCTGGCGGAATATTACCGGGATATGGGATACGATGTGGCGATCATGGCAGATTCTACGTCCAGATGGGCCGAGGCACTGAGGGAACTTTCGGGACGTTTGGAAGAGATGCCGGCAGAAGAAGGATTTCCGGCTTATCTGGCATCAAGATTGTCGGCGTTTTACGAGAGAGCCGGAATGATGCACAATCTGAACGGAACAGACGGATCGGTTACGATCATCGGAGCGGTATCGCCTCAGGGCGGTGATTTTTCCGAGCCGGTCACACAGAATACGAAACGTTTTGTGCGCTGTTTTTGGGGACTGGATAAAAGTCTTGCGTATTCGAGACATTTTCCGGCAATTCATTGGCTCACAAGTTACAGCGAATATCTGAACGATTTAAGCCATTGGTATCAGGATAATGTATCCCCGCAGTTTGTTGATTATAGAAATAGGTTAATGGCGCTTCTGAATCAGGAGAGCAGCCTGTTGGAGATCGTAAAATTGATCGGAAGCGACGTTCTGCCGGATGATCAGAAGCTTGTACTTGAGATTGCCCGCGTGATCCGTTTGGGATTTTTACAGCAGAACGCATTTCATAAAGACGATACATGTGTCTCAATGGAAAAACAGTTTTTGATGATGGACACAATTTTATATCTTTATAAACAGGCAAGGACGCTTGTGACGATGGGGCATCCTATGTCTGTGCTGAAGGCGGAAAATATTTTCGACCGTGTAATCTCGATCAAATATGATGTGCCGAACGACAGATTGGAAATGTTTGCTCAATATCATCGTGATATCGACGCGTTTTATCAGAATGTTTTGGAAAAGAATGCATAAGGAGAACCGAAGATCATGTCAATCGAATATTTAGGATTAAGCAGCATCAACGGCCCGCTGATCGCGCTGGAGGGCGTACAGGATGCATTTTTTCGACGAGATCGTGGAATTCGTCGTAGACGGTACGCAGAGAAAGATCGGCCGTATCGTAGAAATATATGAAGATAAAGCCGTTATTCAGGTATTTGAAGGCTCTGAAAATATGTCCCTGAAAAATACGCATACAAAACTGACAGGCCATCCGATGGAGATTGCGCTTTCGCCGGATATACTTGGCAGAACGTTTAACGGGATCGGAAATCCGATCGACGGACTTGGACCGATTGCTTCTACGTTAAGAAGAGACGTGAATGGATCTCCTCTCAATCCTGTGAAGAGAGAGTATCCTCGAAATTATATCAGAACAGGAATTTCTGCGATCGACGGACTGACGACGCTGATCCGCGGACAGAAACTGCCGATCTTTTCGGGAAATGGTCTGCCCCATGACCAACTGGCGGCGCAGATTGTAAAACAGGCGTCTCTGGGAGAAAATTCAGATGAAAAGTTCGCGATCGTATTTGCGGCAATGGGTGTAAAGCATGATGTGGCGGATTTCTTCCGCAATACGTTCGAGGAGAGCGGGGTTGCGGATCACGTAGCCATGTTTTTGAATCTGGCGAACGATCCTGTTGTGGAACGTCTTATCACGCCGAAAGTGGCATTGACGGCGGCGGAATATCTGGCGTTTGAACAGAATATGCATATTCTTGTAATCTTGACTGATATGACATCCTTTGCAGAAGCGATGCGTGAAGTTTCTTCGTCAAAAGGTGAGATTCCGAGCCGAAAAGGTTATCCGGGATACTTGTACAGTGAACTTGCCACGATTTACGAAAGAGCGGGGATCGTACAGGGAGTGAACGGTTCTGTAACACAGCTTCCGATTCTTACGATGCCAAATGACGATATCACACATCCGATTCCCGATCTGACGGGATATATTACAGAAGGGCAGATTGTACTTGACCGTCCCCTTAACGGACAGTCGATCTATCCGCCGATCAACATTCTTCCGTCATTGTCCCGTCTTATGAAAGACGGTATCGGCGAGGGATATACGAGAGAAGATCATCAGGATCTGGCAAATCAGTTGTTCTCCGCATATGCAAAAGTCGGAGATGCCCGAAATCTGGCGTCTGTTATAGGTGAGGATGAATTGTCGCCTATTGATAAGAAGTATCTTGAGTTCGGAAAAGAATTTGAAGAAAAATATATCGGTCAGGGAATGAATGAAAACCGTACAATGGAGGAGACGCTTGATCTCGGATGGAACTGCTCGGACGTTTGCCGAGAGAAGAGCTTGACCGCGTTGATACGAAGATTCTTGATAAATATTATAAACCGTCTGAAGAAGAATAAGTTAGGGTGCAGAGAAACTGATCCTTTCAGAGTAAAATAAAAGCGGGGAAGGAGGAGGCATATGGATCCGCGTACATTTCCGACAAAAGGAAATCTTATGCTGGCGAAAAATTCGCTTGCGTTGGCGAAGCAAGGTTATGATCTGATGGATAAAAAAAGAAATATACTGATCAGAGAACTGATGGATCTGATCGATGAAGCACGGACGATCCAAGAAGAGATCGACACGACGTTCACTTATGCGTATGAATGTCTGCAAAGGGCGAACATCGAAAACGGAATCAGCAATGTTGAGATGCTTGCATATACAGTTCCGATCGAAAATTCGATCACGATCCAGACGCGCAGTATTATGGGAACGGAAATCCCTCATGTCAAATATATGCCTGATGCCGGAAAGCCAACGTATTCATTTAGTACGACCCGTGAATCGATCGATAAGGCGAGAGAAGCATTCCGCAAGGTAAAAGATCTGACGGTGAAATTGTCTATGGTAGAAAATGCGGCGTACCGCCTTGCGGGAAATATCAAAAAGACGCAGAAGAGGGCAAATGCATTGCAGAATATCACGATTCCGATGTATACATCACTTGTATATACGATCACGAATGCTTTGGAAGAAAAAGAGCGTGAAGAATTTACCCGTTTGAAAGTAATTAAACGAATGAAAACAAAGAAACAAGGCGGCTGAGAAACCTTACTGATCTTTTGGTATGCCCGTTTGAATATATTTTACGCATGCCGGAATGAAAGGTGCAGGAAAGAGGAAGGAATCACAATGAGCAATGAGGAACAAAAGTCAATAACACCGGCATTTACTTGTGGCTGATTGCAGTGAATATTTATATCAGCATGTTTGCGTTTGGCGGAGGTTATGTTGTTGTTCCTCTTGTACGCCGAAGTTTTGTTGAAAAGAAAAAGATATTTACAGAAGATGAGCTGATGGAGATGTCCGCTGTGGCGCAGTCAAGTCCGGGGGCGATCGCGGTGAATCTGGCGGCGTTGTCGGGGTATAAGGCGGCGGGAACGGCAGGGGCGGTGATTAGCTGTGCGGCTTCTGTAATTCCGCCGCTTGTGATTCTCGGAATCATTTCAGGATTTTATGATTTATTTATTGCAAATAAAATTGTTGCCGCTGTTTTAAAAGGAATGCAATCCGGAGTTGCGGCTTTGATCGTCAGTGTTGTAGCAGATATGTGCACTGTGATATTGAAAGAAAAATCATTTTTTCTTTTTTCCCTTATTCCGATCGCCTTTATAGCAAATTTTATTTTGATGTAATGTGGCGCTGATTCTGGCAGTATGCTGCGGGCTTTGTATCCTTCGGGTTTACGTAAGAAGCGGAGGTCACAAATGGAAATTCTTTTAAAATTATTTTTGACATTTTTGAAGATCGGCCTTGTCAGTATCGGAGGCGGGTATGCGGTAATCCCTTCGATCCATGAAGAAGTTGTAGTAAAAGCGGGATGGATCGGAGAAAAAGTATTTGCGGATATTATTACGATATCTCAGATGACGCCCGGTCCTCTGGCAGTGAATACATCTACGTTTGTCGGCTTGCAGATCGCAGGTGCGGCAGGCGCGGTTGTGGCAACAGTCGGATGCGTTTTTTGCGGAGTTGCGATTTCATTGACTCTGTATCGTTTTTTTCAGAAGCATAAAGAGTCAGTCTATATTTTTGAGACGCTTAACGGATTGAAAGCAGCTTCTCTGGGATTGATCGTATCAGCGCGGCAACGATCATATTGCTTTCTTTTTTCGGAACAGGAGATCCGGATTTAAAAACAATGAAAGAATCGCTTGATATCGGCGCGGTAGCTATTTTCGGAGGAGTGTTGTTTTTGTCGCGGAAGCGGAAGATCAACCCGATCATGCTGATGCTCGTAAGCGGAGCGGCAGGTATAATTTTATACATGTAACTGTAAAAGTAAAAAAGTAAAGAAGGCGGTCTTGAATAGAAAAGCGGCAAAGGGTCTGATAAGGAAAGATCAGAAACAGAGGAAAGAGGTTTATGAGAGAAAAGAAAAATAAGAATGATAATGTAAATGACGTAAATGGCAAAAGAGATAATAAGAAAGCGGCCGGAAAATTTAAAAATTGGACAACAGCTCTTAGCATGGAGCTAAGGGAACATAAAAGTTCGGCTATAGTGTATTTTACATTGAGGGCGCTTGTGATCATTATGCTCGTGCTCCAACTTTTGAATCGGAATTATGAAAATGTATTTTTGTGTATACTTACGCTTCTTTTGCTTGTGATTCCGAGTTTGGCACAGATTACATTTAAAGTGGAACTGCCGACAGCATTGGAGATTATCATTCTTGTATTTATTTTTTCGGCAGAGATACTCGGCGAGATCAGTGAATTTTATCTTGTATTTCCGTTCTGGGATACAGTGTTACATACATTGAACGGTTTTCTTGCGGCGGCGATCGGATTTTCGCTTGTTGATCTGCTGAACAGAAGTGACCGGACGGTTTTTTCACTGTCGCCGCTTTTTACGGCAATCGTAGCGTTTTGTTTTTCGATGACGATCGGAGTTGTGTGGGAGTTTTTTGAGTTTGGGATGGATATGATCATGGAACTCGATATGCAGAAAGATACGGTTATCCATACGATTCGATCTGTTATGCTTGATCCGGGCGGACATAATGTGCCGTATGCGATACAAAACATAACAGATGTTGCGGTGAACGGACAATCTCTTGGATTGGGAGGATATCTTGATATCGGACTGCTTGATACGATGCAGGATTTGATCGTTAATTTTATCGGCGCGGCTGTATTTTCCGTACTTGGATTTTTCTATGTGAAAAGCAGAGGAAAAGGAAAGGTGGCAGGAAGCTTTATACCGAGAAGAAAAGCGCATGACAGAGACTTTTTGAGAATTGCGAGAGAGTCTTCGGAAGTGGAGCAAGATATACAGGAGAAATCGCAGAAAGTGCCGAAAGGCAGTGCAAAAACGGAGACAGATGACAGAAAGAAGAAAAGGTATATGAAACAGGCGTCATAAGCGGCGCTTGGGAGACGGCAGTCGGTACAATAGATGTGGTTTTATAAACATTATCACAGAAACAAGTCTATTTTTGACAATGTTTGTTAAAAAATAGACATAAAGATTGTGGAAAGCGACAAAATATATTGCAAAAACAGCGGGTGCATTGTATATAATTTTTGATAATTTACAGAAAAAGAATATTGTTAAAAAAGAGAGATGAAAATTGAATAAATTTTCATCTTTTTTTATGTTATGAGGTGGCAAAATGAAAGAAAAAAACGGATTTTTGCCAAAACAGAAAATAAAGTGGAAATATTGACAAAAATATTCTTCGGGTGTAATGTTTTACTCGACTTTTAGGGAAGCCGGAAATACAGAAAAAACGGCTTGTACCGAAAACGGTCGGACCTAAGAGATGAAGATATAACAGGGGTTCGATGGGGAACGGTTCTCGATGGAAAAGAGCTCTTTTTTTATACCCAAAACGAACGGAAGCCTGTAATAAAAAAGCAAAGAAAAAGGAGGGAGCAATACGGGAAATCTGACAGAAACATTGATGGAGGAACTGAATTGTAAAACGGTTTTGAAACTTCCTGTTTTAGGAGGAATTTCGGAATCGGTTGTTGTCACTTGGATCATTATGGCAGTTTTGGTTCTTTTATCCATTATATTAGTAAGAAACCTTAAGGTTGAAAATCCCGGAAAGGTACAGCTTGCATTGGAGTCAATGATCGGTTGGGCGCAGGATTTCTTTGAAGGAATTATCGGAAAAGAAATAAGCTATGTGCCGTATCTTATCACGGTACTTCTTTATCTGGCAGTGTCGAATACGATCGGATTGTTAGGTTTTAAACCGCCGACAAAAGACTTGAATGTGACTGCGGCGCTGGCGATCATGAGTATGTGCGTGATTGAATTTTCGGGAATTCATAAAAACGGAGTAGTCCACTGGATGAAACATTTTGCAAAGCCGGTTCCGGTTGTGGCGCCGATTACGATATTGGAAATTGTGATCCGCCCATTGTCGCTTTGTATGCGGCTTTTCGGAAATATGCTGGCGGGATTTGTAGTGCTGGAACTTTTGAAATATTTTGTGCCGCTTATTTGCCCGATCCCCGTAAGTTTCTATTTTGATATCTTTGACGGGCTTCTTCAGGCATATGTATTTGTATTTCTGACCGCGTTATTTATGACGGAGGAAATGGAATAGAATCAAAAGATAAACAGCCGGGCTGTTTCAAATGATGGAAACGATTAAGAATAAAAAACAATCAATAAAAAACAATCAAACAGATTAAAAAAATTAAAGGAGAACAAAAAACATGGAAGCAATTATAGCAATCGGAGCAGCAGTAGCAGTATTGACAGGTATCGGAGCAGGCGTCGGTATCGGTATCGCAACAGGAAAAGCGGCAGAAGCGATCGCAAGACAGCCGGAAGCAGAGAGTAAGATCAGTAAGAATCTGATTCTCGGATGTGCGCTTGCGGAGGCAACGGCTATTTATGGATTTATTATCGGAATTTTGATCATCATTCTTCTCGGTTAATAAAGTCAGATGTTACATTGTGAAAATGACGGGAAAGGCATGGGAAAAGATGATAGAAATAAATATGAATCTTGTCTATACAATAATAAATGTGATAATTCTCTATCTCTTGCTGAGACATTTTCTGATCAAGCCTGTGACAGACATTATGGAGAAACGTAAACAACTGATTGCAGACGGACTGCAGAGCGCGCAGGATGCGCAGGATGGCGCTCTTAAAATGAAACAAGAATATGAAGCGGCGTTAAACGGAGCAAAACAGGAGTCTGTTCAGATCGTAGAAAATGCAAGAAAAAGCGCAAAGGCAGAGTATGACCGTATTCTGGAAGAAGCGGGGAACAAAGCGGACAGCATGATCGCGTCGGCAAAAGAGACAATCCGCATTGAACGGGAAAAAACGATCCATGAACTGAAGGGCGAGATCACCGGTCTTGCGATCGCTTCGGCGGCGAAGATTGCAGGCGGGAAGTCGGACGAAGAAAGAGAGAGTCAGTTGTTCGATCAGTTTCTAAGAGAAACAGGAGAGGGACACGGAAATGAAAACAAATAGAAAAGTAATTTGTTCTTCTTCGGCAGTGAGATACGCAGAAACGCTTTTTGAACTGAATATTCCGAAAGAGACGATAGAAAAAACTCGTGAAATATTTTCGGAAGTACCGCAGATCACAGATGTTCTGGACAATCCGACGATTCGTCAAGAGAAGAAGGAACAGGTCATAGATAAAGTGTTTCCGCGGGAAATGAGAAACTTCTGAAGATTGTCTGCCGTTATCGTAAGGTTCGTCTGCTTGGAGAAATTTTTGACGCATACGATATGCGGGCAGATGAGGAGGAACAGATCATAAGAGTGGTTCTTTTTTACACGGCGCTTCCAAGTGAAGAACAAAAAAAAAAGGCATGGAATCGTTTTTGTGCAGAAAATACGGAGCAACGCGCGTATATTGAGATGAAAAAAGATGATTCTCTGATAGGCGGATTTATTCTGCGGGTAGGAAACGATGAGTATGACAGGAGCACGAAAGGCCGTCTGGACAGATTAGAACAAAGATTAACACGGAGGTGAGCGAGGTGAGTTCGATCAACTCAAATGAAATCATTTCGATCTTAAAAGAAGAGATTGAGAATTTTGATATGATGAGCAAAGACAGTGAAGTGGGAACTGTCATTACAGTAGGCGACGGGATCGCTTCGATTTATGGAATAGATCATGCGATGTACGGTGAGATCGTTACGTTTGAAAACGGATTGAAGGGAATGGTTCAGGATATCCGAAGAAACGAGATCGGCTGTATTCTTTTCGGAAGCGATACAAGAATCAGTGAAGGAACGAAGTAACCCGTACGGGAAAGAGAGCCGGAGTTCCGGTTGGAGACGCTATATAGGAAGAGTCGTAAATGCGCTTGGCGAGCGATAGACGGAAAAGGAAGTATAGAAGCCGACGGTTATCGTCCGATTGAGCAGGAAGCGCCCGGAATCGTTGACAGAAAATCTGTCAGTGTTCCGATGGAGACGGGAATCCTTTCTATTGACTCTATGTTTCCGATCGGAAGAGGGCAAAGAGAGCTGATCATCGGAGACAGACAGACAGGGAAAACGTCGATCGCTCTTGATACGATTTTGAATCAAAAAGACAAAGATGTGATCTGTGTCTATGTTGCAATCGGACAGAAAGCGTCTACGGTAGCAAAAGTTGTTAATACATTAAAGACAAACGGCGCTCTTGATTATACGATCGTCGTGTCATCAACGGCAAGCGACTGCGCGCCGCTTCAGTATATTGCTCCATATGCGGGAACCGCAATGGCAGAATACTTTATGTATAAAGGAAAAGACGTATTGATCGTGTATGACGACCTGTCAAAACATGCGGTTGCATACAGGGCGCTTTCCCTTTTGCTCGGACGTTCTCCGGGACGAGAGGCTTACCCGGGAGATGTATTTTATCTTCACTCAAGACTGCTGGAACGCTCAAGCAGATTAAGTGATGAAAACGGCGGCGGTTCGATCACTGCGCTGCCGATCATCGAGACACAGGCAGGAGACGTATCTGCATATATTCCTACGAACGTGATCTCGATCACAGACGGACAGATCTTTTTGGAGAGCGGATTGTTTGCGGCGGGCATGCGTCCGGCGGTAAATGTCGGTCTTTCCGTATCGCGTGTAGGCGGGGCGGCACAGACGAAGGCGATGAAAAAAGCGTCGGGAAGTATCCGTATCGATCTCGCGCAGTATAGAGAGATGGAAGTGTTTACACAGTTTAGCTCGGACCTGGATCCTGCGACGAAGGAACAGCTGGAATATGGAAGCGGACTGATGGAACTTTTGAAACAGCCGTTATATCATCCGATGTCACTGCATGAAAAAGTAATTACTCTTTGTGCCGCGACACACAAAATATTCCTCGGCATCGATAAAAAAGAAATACGTCAGTTCCGTCTTGATCTCATGACGTGGTTTGATACGAAATACCCAAATATCGGCGAAGAGATCGAAGAGAAAAAAGTGTTGTCTGATGAATTGATCGATCAGATTGTGTTGATCGCAGAGGAATTTAAAAAGAGCAGGTGATAATATGGCAAATATCAGAGAGATACAAAGCCGTATCAACAGTGTAAAAGATACGATGAAGATTACGAACGCGATGTATATGATCTCTTCGTCGAAAATGACCCATGCGAAGAAAAAACTTGCGGATACAGAGCCTTACTTTTATGGCCTGCAAGGCGAAATATCGAGAATACTCAGACATTTGCCGGACTTGCATCATGGATATTTTTCGGCGCGCGAGAATGTTCCGGAAGGAGAGCGCAAGATCGGTTCGATCGTTATTACGGCGGATAAAGGACTGGCAGGGGCGTATAATCATAATATCGTGAAATTAGAAGAAGAGATACTGGCCCGTCCGGGGATTCATAAATTGTTTATCGTAGGAGAACTCGGTCGTCATTACTTTGCAAAGCGGGACGTGCAGATCGATACCAATTTTCAATATACGGTACAAAATCCGACGATGCACAGGGCGAGGGATATTGCCGCGGTTCTGCTCGACCAGTTCAGGGAGAGGGAATTGGACGAGATCTATATTGTTTATACGAGGATGGAAAATTCTGTTCAGGCAGAAGCAGAAGTAATGAAGCTTCTTCCGCTTGAAAGAAGCTCGTTTAACGAAATGAAAATGCCGTTGAACGTGCACAGAGAAGCAATCGCGCTGTATCCGTCTGCAGAAGCGGTAATGGATAGTATCATTCCGAATTATGTGACCGGAATCGTCTACGGAGCGCTTGTGGAAGCATATGCAAGCGAACATAACGCCCGCATGATGGCGATGAATCTGCGACAGACAGTGCGAAAAGTCTGATCCATGACTTGTCGATCATATATAACAGAGCAAGGCAGGCGGCGATCACACAGGAAATTACAGAAGTGTGCAGCGGGGCAAGGGCACAGCGAAAATAGAAATGCAGCAGAAAAAAGCCGGGGCTGATACCTCGGGAAGATCAGTATGTCAAACAGGCGGCAGAATGCCGCTATAGTTCTAAGAAAGTGAGAAAGATCATGAATAAAGGAAAAATCATACAGGTTATGGGTCCTGTTGTAGACGTTGTGTTTCAAGACGGGAACCTTCCTTTTATCAAAGACGCTTTGGAAGTTGAAAATAACGGAAAGAAATGTGTTATGGAAGTGGCGCAGCATCTCGGAAACAATGAAGTTCGCTGTCTGATGCTGGCTGCAAGCGAAGGGCTTCACAAAGACATGGAAGTAACTGCAACAGGAGCGGGGATTAAAGTTCCGGTCGGAGAGAAGACGCTGGGAAGATTGTTTAACGTACTTGGAGAGACGGTAGATGACGGCGAACAGATCACAGATGCAGATCAGTGGGTGATTCACAGAGATCCTCCGACATTTGAAGACCAAAGCCCGGTTGTTGAGATCCTGGAAACGGGAATCAAAGTAATCGATCTTCTTGCTCCTTATGCAAAAGGGGGAAAGATCGGACTGTTTGGCGGCGCCGGAGTAGGAAAACGGTGCTTATTCAGGAGCTGATCCGAAACATAGCGACAGAGCATGGCGGATACTCCATATTCACAGGAGTAGGAGAGCGTTCCCGTGAAGGAAATGACTTGTGGACAGAGATGAAAGAATCGGGAGTTCTTGAAAAGACGGCGTTAGTGTTCGGTCAGATGAACGAGCCGCCGGGAGCGCGTATGCGCGTGGCGGAAACAGGGCTTACTATGGCAGAATATTTCCGCGATGAAGAACACAGAAATGTTTTGTTGTTTATTGATAATATTTTCCGTTTTACACAGGCGGGATCGGAAGTGTCTGCGCTTCTTGGAAGAATGCCGTCGGCGGTCGGATATCAGCCGACGCTTGCTACGGAAATGGGAGAACTTCAGGAGAGGATCGCGTCAACGAAAAACGGTTCGGTTACTTCCGTACAGGCGGTATACGTTCCTGCCGACGACTTGACAGACCCGGCTCCGGCAACGACGTTGCTCATTTGGATGCGACGACGGTTCTCTCGAGAAAAGTGGTAGAGCAAGGTATCTATCCGGCAGTTGATCCTCTGGAGTCAAGTTCCCGTATTTTGGAAGCGGAGATCGTTGGGGAAGAGCATTACGAAGTGGCGAACAAAGTGATCGCGATTCTTCAGAAATATAAAGAACTGCAGGATATTATCGCAATCCTCGGTATGGAAGAGTTGTCGGATGAAGATAAAGCAACCGTTATGCGTGCGAGAAAAATCCAGAAGTTTTTGTCGCAGCCGTTCTTTGTGGCTGAGACGTTTACCGGAGTTCCGGGAAATATGTGCCGCTGAAAGAGACGATCCGAGGATTTAAGATGATCATCGACGGAGAGATGGACGAGTATCCTGAGTCGGCATTTTTCAATGTAGGTTCAATCGACGATGTGATCGAGAAAGCAAAGGCGGCGGAGTAGGCAGAGGTGTATTATGGATACATTTGGATTGAGAATCATAGCAAGTGATAAAGTATTTTCAATGGAAGATGTAAGAAACTGACGATTCCGGCGCCGGACGGAGAAAAGGCGTACTGGCGCGACCATGAAATATGGTGATCGCCGTTGTTGTCGGTATTGCGCGCATGGAATCAACAGAAGGTGAAGTGACGGAAATCGCAGTCGGAACAGGTTTTGCGGAGATCGTGAATAACCGTGTGACACTGCTCGTCGATACGGCGGAACGCCCGGAAGATATTGACGTGCGTCATGCCAGAGAACAAAGGGAACATGCACAAGAGCGGATGCGGCAGAAACAAAGCATTCAGGAATATTACCACACGCAGGCATCTCTTGCTCGGGCGATGAACCGCCTGAAACTTGCACAGGGAGCGAAAGACTGATCCACTATTAAGTGTGACAGATGCTTACGGTTGTCGAAGGATACATCGATAGCATGTTTGTGAAAAGAAACAGATAAAAAGAGTCAGATCACGAGTGACTGGCTCTTTTTTTATCTTGCATTTTATATGGCTGTATACTAAAATAATAATGCTTATGCAAGTAAATTATTTGCATTAAAATGCACAGAAAAATGTCAGACAGAACAGTTTAAATAAATATATGGATTTACAGATCAAAGAAAATGAAACGGGCGGGGAATTATGAGTGAAGGTTACAAAATCCGGTCTCTTAGCGAGATCGTAAACGAAATATTAAGTACGGTTCGCAGCTATTATGATGCGGAGTATGCTTATTATATTGAAAAAGACAGAGGAGACATCGAGACGATCTACGAGTGGTGCGATGAGAATATCGAGTGGCAGCGTGATCGGATGAAACTTCTCCCGGAAGAGCGTCAGCCGAAATGGATGAAAACAGAGATTACCGATACGACGGCTCGGGATTATAGCGTGTTTCTTCCGATCAGTGAAGATGTGACTGCTGTTCTTGCGGTTGTCGGAGTCAGACGGGGAGGCTGCACCATCGACTTGATGCGCGCTATCGTTCAGTATATTCCGCAGGCAATCGCACTGCAGAAGATGCAGAAGCAGCAGGAATATCTGAGTTATCATGACGATCTTACCGGTCTTTTGAACAGAAACAGTCTTGTTCACTATTTTGATACTGTGGATGAGAAGAAATTAAAATCGATCGGCGCGCTTTCCGTCGATATCAACGGACTGAAAAATTTTAATAAAGAGTTCGGGAGAGATTACGGAGACGAAGTCGTAATTCGTGTCGGAGAAGTTCTGGAGGAGTATTTTCACAGTGGGGAAGCATATCGGCTGACGGGAGATGAGTATCTCGTGCTTGTAGAAAATACGTCTTATCAGGATTTTACAAAACAGGTTCATGCGGTGCATACAAAGCTTGACAATATCAGTCTCGGACTTGTTTCTATCGGCTATGCGTGGGAGAAGATCGATATCGAGGTAGACAAGCTTGTCAACAACGCGGAAGTGATGATGCGCGAGGAAAAAAGAAAATATTACAAAAATTTGCAAAAAGGACATCACGAACCGATCATAAAAGAAGATCTTTTACAAGATATTGAAAACGGGAATTTTATCGTATGTCTTGTTCCGAAGATCGATACGCTCACAGGCGAGGTCGGCGGAGCGGAAGCGGTTGTGCGCTATCATCACAAAGATCTCGGAATAGTAGATCCGGGAAGATATCTTAATATGCTGGAAGAAACAAAACTTTCCCATTACCTTGATCTTTATGTGTTTGAGGAAGTGTGCAAAACGCTTCATAAATGGGAAGTAAGAGATATTCCGATGATCCCGGTTTCGGTGAATTTTGCAGGGGCAACTCTTCGGCAGGAAGGACTTGCGGATAAAATGCTGCATCTCATAGAAAAACATCATGTCAGATGCGAGTATCTCGAAGTTGAAGTTTCGGAATCAAGCAGCGATATGAATCAGGAGATGCTGGCAGAGACGAGCAGTAAGATACGAAAAGGAAATGTAAGAGTGATCTTGGATCATTTCGGTGCAAAAGATTCAAGTTTTTCGATCTTGTCTCTTATGGAGTTCGACGGATTGAAACTGGATAAGAGCGTGATTTCAAATATTGTCGGAAACGGAAGGAGCCGGATCGTGGCGCAGGCTGTTATCGACATATGCAGACAGTTGGGAGCGTCTGTTCAGGCAGCGGGCGTGGAAACTCAGGATCAGTTTAATGTACTCAGGGAGATCGGCTGTGATTATGCACAGGGAACATTGTTTAATAAACCGATCACGATTGAAACGTTTGAAGTGAGATATTTAAGAGACAGATAAGGAAAAGTATGGTAAAGGGATGGGCGGCGGACATTACGCCGCTTTACGATAAAGAAATATATATAAAATATTTTGAACGGCTTCCCCGTTTTCGGAAAGAAAAGGCAATGGCGCAGGCAGATCCTTTAAAGAGAGTGCAGAGCGTGGCGGCATGGAGTCTGTGGGAGAAGTTGAGGAAGAAATACAGACTTCCGAAGGAAACAGTGTTTAACCTGTCACATTCAGGGGAGTTTGTCATGTGTGCCGTCTGTATGGGAGGGGATTTGGCAGAGGGAAAACGCATACAGGTCGGGTGTGATATTCAGCAGATCGGCAGGGCGCGGGAGCATTTGGCAAAACGGTATTTTTGCGGTTCGGAATATGAGGCAGTGATGTCGGGAAAGACACCGGAGGAGAGGGCGGATATATTTTACAGATACTGGGTGCTCAAAGAAAGTTTTTTGAAAGCGACAAGATTCGGTATGAAGCTTTCGCTTGACTCGTTTGAGATACGATTGGGAAATCCGCCGGTTTTGATACGGAAACCGGATCTGTTTCGGCAAGATTATTATTACCGGGAATATGAGCATCCGAATAAACTATATAAAATGGCGATCTGTTCTACAGAGAAAGAGATTGCGCCGATATAGATATGGAGTTGAAATTATGAAAAAATTGACCGGAGAATTCCGGCTGAGACGAATGTTGGTCATCGGCATAGCGATCGGTCTTGTGGCGGGAGTTCTGTGTACAGGAGTTGCCGCGAAGTCGGTTTTGTCAAAAAATAAAGCGGAATTTGCCGCAGAAAAAGAAAAATTAAAAAAGAAAACAAATGAGCTGAAAGAAGAGATCATGAAGCATGAGGCGGCGAATAACAGCGCAGAGGCTTTAGGAAGCGACAAAGAAGGGTGGGCATTGGTTCTTGTCAACGACTCTCATCCTCTGGATGTTTCTTATGTGCCGGAATCTATGGTGGAGTTGGAAAGCGAACGGTTTGTCGATGCGCGTATCGAAGAACCTCTTCGGCAGATGCTTGACGATGGGGCAAAAGCGGGACTTAGTATGTATGTTGCTTCCGCTTACCGTTCTTCTGAGAAGCAGAAGGAAGTGTTTAATGCAACCATGCAGGACTGGATGGCAAACGGACGTACGCCTTTGGAAGCTTATGATGAGACGAAAAAGTCAGTGGCAGTTCCGGGAACGAGCGAACATGCGACCGGACTTGCAGTGGATATTATAGCGTCCGAGTATGAAGTCTGGATGACCGGCAGGGAGAGACGGACGAACAAAAATGGCTGATGGAACATTGTTGGGAATATGGATTTATTTTAAGATATCCTCCGGAAAAGGTGGATATCACGGGAATCATTTATGAACCGTGGCATTATCGGTATGTAGGGAAAACGGCGGCGGAAGAGATCATGAAAAAGAATCTGACACTGGAAGAATATCTTCTTCAATAAAAAGCCTGACAGTACCGTGCAGAAGAATCGCATAAGTATAAGTATAAGCAACAGTCCGGTCCGCGCTGGTTCTAAAAACCGCATTGCGGAAAATCTCTTGACGCAGACTGGGAAAAAGAGATAGGATAAAGTATATGGGGAATACCGTAAAGGGTTGGTAAAGAGTATAAATATACATAAGGAGGAAAAATGCAGGATTTAACATTTGGGGAACAAGTCAAGATCATTCTCGGAAGGAAAGGAATGACGATCAAGCAGCTTGCGGAATTGATCGAGGAAAAACAGGGAAGAAAATGTCGAGACAGAACCTGACACAGCGTCTTGGCAGAGATAATTTTCAGGAACAGGATATGCGTATGATGCGGAAATGCTTGAGTGTCCGTTTCATTTGAGTATCATGTCGGCAGAAGGGGCAGGGGAAGTAAGAAGCATTGCGGCGTTGGAGCGTGCGGCGGCAGCGAGAGTTGAAGCTGTAGAAGCCTCCGGTCATAAAGAGCTGACAGCAAAAGAGCAGGCAGAAGCGGAGTATGCAGAGCCGGAAGAAAAACTGATCGAAGAGACTGTGCCGGAGATGTTTGAGCATACAGAAGAGTTTGCACAAAACAAGGCAGAAGCAGAGTATATTGAACCGGAAGAACCTGTGGAAGCAGAGTATATTCAGACGGAAGAACCTGTGGAAGCAGAGTATATTCAGACGGAAGAACCTGTAGAGGCAGAGTATATCCAGCCGGAAGAACCTGTGGAAGCAGAGTATATCCAGCCGGAAGAATCTGTGGAGCAGAATATATCCAGCCGGAAAAAGAAGCGGATATGAGTATGCCGGATACGGAAGGGTTAGAGACACCGGGAGAAGAGGTATCGAACGATCGCGATATGACGATCGGCGAATTATACGAAATTCATGAAGAGTTGAATGAACTTGAAAAGAACGTGCAGGCGGGCGAGTCGATAGAAGAGATTAAAAAGGAACTCGAAAAGCCGAAAAAAGAACGCAGGCTCGGAAGTTTTTTCAGAAGAAGAGATTCACAGTCAAAAGCGGAAAAAGAAGTTTCACCAAAAGAAAATGAAGTGCAGACGGATGCGGTCGGAGAAAGCGGTATCGGAGAAAATGTAAATCAAAACGATACGGATCATGCCGACAAAGCAGGAGCTGTAGTTCAAGATGAGTCTGTTTCGTCGGATGCAAAATGGACAGAAGATGCGGCAGAAGATGAAAGGCATTTGCAGAAAGCGGGAGCACGGAAGATTTTGAGCCGGTCATTACACATGATGATGCGGATGAGGATACTCAGGCAGGCGATGTGAATCCGTACACCGGAAAAGAATACCAGTCGAACAGCGTGCGGATGCATCCGACAAGGATCGGATACGTTCAGGTGTATGACCGTACGATCCATAAATGGACAGATATGACAGAGTGGGCATTTCTCGGACTTCAGGAACGTAAGAAAGCTTTACTCGGCAAGGCGTATGAACCGCCGATTTATCTCGATTGACGTTTCGTTTCAATTCGGCGGATAATTGAACAATAAGGAAAGTGATACAGCCCCGCAGAGTTTTCTGTGGGGTTGATTTGCAACGGCGATATGTCAAAGTTCGGGCTTGCCTGAGACTTGGCGGCCATTTACAACTTCGGAATGTGGATTTTGGCGCTTCCGCCTGTTTGCGGGAGGAAAGGAGACGATAACGTATGGAATGGAGCAGGCTGCTTTCGACAAAACGTGAGAGAGCAGGCGGGAATTTTGCAAAGGCGGGCGATCTAAGAAGTGAATTTGAAAAAGACTATCACCGCATAATCGGAAGTGCATCTTTTCGCCGGCTGCAGGATAAGACGCAGGTTTTCCCTCTTGATAAAAGCGATTTCGTAAGGACGAGGCTGACTCATTCTCTGGAAGTATCTTCGCTTGGGAAATCACTGGGGCAGACGATAGGAGAAAATATACTGGAGCATCGGAAAAACTCAGGATTTACGCCTCAGATGAAAGAGGATATTTCTCATATACTTGAGTGTGCGGGCTTGATCCATGACATCGGAAATCCTCCGTTCGGACATTTTGGAGAAATTGCGATCCGGGAATGGTTTGAAAGAAATCTTCCGAAACTTACGTTTTGCCAAAAGAATGTTTCCGAGATGTTTACCGCGCAGATGAAACAGGATTTTTTTCACTTTGAAGGAAATGCTCAGGCGCTTCGTCTTGTGACAAGACTGCACTATCTTGTCGATGAGCATGGTATGAATCTGACATATGCGCTCCTGAATACGATCATTAAATACCCCGGATCATCTTTGCAGATAGATGAGAACAGTGGAAATATAAAAGACCGGAAGATGGGATATTATTTTGCGGACGAGGAAATATTTCATAAAGTGACAAAAGAGACAGGGGCGGGAAGAAACCGGCATCCGCTGACATATATGTTGGAAGCGGCGGATGATCTTGCCTATAAGACGGCGGATATTGAAGATTCTTTTGTGAAAGGATTTATCCGATATGCGGATCTGGAGCGGGAACTAAAAGAGTTGGAAGAGAAGAAACGAAACGGTACGTTGACCCGCATACAGACTTCGGCAGCTTTACGAGAGGGGAATACAAAAGCGGGTGCATGATCCGGAATCTTACGCCGTGAAAAATTGGATTGTAAATGCACAGGGATTTTTGCTTAACTGTGCGACAGAAGGATTTATGGCGAATTACGATGCGATCATGTCGGGAAAGTTCGGTCAGGATCTGTTTTACGGAACAAACGGGGAAGAACTGATGGAACTGCTTGGAGACATGGCGGACAGATATGTTTTTTCATCAATGGCAATCTACAAGATGGAAGTATCTGAGTCGGCTGTTATAGATTATTTGATGGAGCGTCTTGTACAGGCGGCTTTGTATTTCGATACAAAAGAAAAGCAGGGAACGATTGACAGGAGAGTAATATCGTTTATATCGGATAATTATAAGAATGCATACCGAATCCAATCAGAAGGCAAAAGCGAAGCGGAGAAATTGTATCTCCGCCTGCTGCTTGTGACGGATTATGTGTGCGGTATGACAGATAGTTATGCAAAACGTCTCTATCAGGAAATGAACGGGATCATCTAGGCCGGAGTCCGACACAGCGAAACCAATGACCGAAATCAGCGTTTGCGTTTCGCTCGTCGTCAGTCAGCATATCAGAATCGGCGTAAGATCTGCAGAAGCGTGGGAAACCGAAAAGGTCTGCCGCGCGGGCTTCTCTTAAGTCATATATGCCGGGAACTCCGAGCCAGAGCCGTCCGTTTTGCTCGGTAAGGAGAAGATGCCCGTAACTGTGGTAACCGTGCAGAAGAAAACTGTTGTTTGAAAGAAACCAAAATTTCCGAGGAAGAACTGTCAGATCGGAAAGCGATAGTTTTCGCGGAAGAGAAAGACCGGTTTTTGAGATCTCATTTTGCCGCACTTCTCCCCGGATGGAGGAATTTGATTCGCTTTTCGCGCGAGGTTCTGGTTCATCCGGTGATTCGTCTTTCGTGGGAGGTTTTGTCTCATCCGGTGATTCGTCTTTCGCGCGAGGCTCCGCCTCATCCGGTGATTCGCTTTTTGTGAGAGGATTCGCCTTCTCCTGAGAGTTGTTCTGCGGGCTGTCCGGTCTGGTGGATAGGGAGGCGGGATATGAGTCGCTTTGAATCGTGGAGTCGGTATCCAGAAAATGAATTTGATCTGAATCTATGTTTTCAGGACAGTTCGGCGTAAGCAAAGGGAGGATGACTCGGAACATTTCAGGAAAAACCCGTCGATCGATTCGAGACGGCGGCATTCGGGGAAGGAAGATTGCGGAGCGCAGAAACGTATGCTGTGTGTCATGGAGTCAATGGGAAAATGAGCGATTCTGTTTTGCGCAGATTTGATTTTCCTTGAAAAAAGAACGCATACATTTCCGCCTCGAAAACATTTTCAAGGCTGATGCTTCGGATGTGTGCCTGAAAAAATACAGGATTGATAGCGGCGGTAGATTTTCAGA
>ENA-OQJH01000226-OQJH01000226.1-human-gut-metagenome-genome-assembly--contig:-NODE-226-length-33694-cov-1.687997_pt1 | contig 33694 bp, 44 predicted proteins | sample MGYA00242597_ERZ504763 | MGnify/ENA primary metagenome ERZ504763 (study PRJEB26092, sample SAMD00036359) | human gut metagenome | host: Homo sapiens | study: EMG produced TPA metagenomics assembly of...
CCTGGATCTGGCGGTTCACAGCTTCAATCTCCTCACGGAGACTGGGATAATTTATCTACACTGGCTTTTCATTCTGCCACTGGGCTTTGCCTGCAGCAATTTATCATGAAGTTCTGCCAGTTCTTTCTGTAAGTCTTCCAGACGTTCTTTGCTCAGTCTGTCCGTCTCTTTCTTAAGAGCCGCTTCCTCGATCTCCATCTGCATGATCTTACGTGACAGTTCATCCAGCTCTGCCGGCATACTGTCAAGCTCTGTCTTGATCATGGCACATGCCTCATCTACCAGGTCAATAGCCTTATCTGGAAGGAAACGGTCGGATATATAACGGTCGGAAAGCACTGCCGCGCTTACAAGCGCAGAGTCTGCGATCTTTACGCCGTGGTAAACTTCGTAGCGCTCTTTTAAACCACGAAGAATGGAAATAGTATCTTCAACTGTAGGCTCTGCTACCATAACAGGCTGGAAACGACGTTCCAGAGCAGCATCTTTTTCAATGTACTGACGATACTCATTTAAGGTAGTTGCACCGATACAGTGAAGTTCGCCTCTTGCAAGCATAGGCTTTAACATGTTTCCGGCGTCCATAGAGCCTTCTGTCTTACCTGCGCCTACAATGGTGTGCAGCTCATCGATGAACAGGATGATCTGTCCTTCGCTCTTCTTTACTTCTTCCAGAACAGCTTTCAGACGTTCCTCAAATTCACCTCTATATTTAGCACCGGCTACCAGAGAACCCATATCCAGGGCAAACAGCTTCTTATCTTTCAGGCCGTCAGGAACATCACCACGGACTATTCGCTGCGCCAGACCTTCTACAACGGCTGTTTTACCAACACCAGGTTCACCGATCAGCACCGGATTATTTTTGGTCTTTCGTGAAAGGATACGGACTACGTTACGGATCTCGCTGTCACGGCCGATGACCGGATCCAGCTTCTGATCTCTGGCACGTTCTACCAGATCGTAACCATATTTCTGTAATGTATCGTAAGTTGCCTCCGGGTTGTCGCTTACCACTCTCTGATTGCCTCTTACAGTGGAAAGTGCCTGAAGGAACTTTTCTCTGGTAATACCATAGGTCTTAAACAGGTCCTTCATTTCCTTAGAAGGCTGTTTTAACAGAGCCAGGAAAAGATGTTCTACGGAAACATATTCATCTCCCATGGCCTTGGCTTCATCTTCTGCATTGATCAGGACTTTGTTTAAGTCATTGCTGATATACAGCTGTCCGCCACCGCTTACCTTGGTCAGTTTCTCTATGGCCTGCTTTGCCTCGTTTTTAAACATGTCGCCTGAATGCCCATCTTTGTGATCAGCTTCATGATCAGGCTGTCATCTAACGTCAGCAGGCTGTACAGCAGATGCGGCTGGTCGATCTGCTGGTTTCCATATTCATATGCCAGCTTTTCGCAGTTCTGAACTGCTTCCATTGATTTCTGTGTAAATTTATTGATATTCATATGCCCACTCCCCTTTCCGGAACAGTGTGTTTGTTATCTTGTTTTTTGTTCTATGCGTACTATAACACTTGTTGTTAGCACTGTCAAGAGGTGAGTGCTAATTTTTTTGTAAAAAGTTTTTTTTTTTATTAAAAAATCCCCCGTCTATTTCATAAGACGAGGGGTAATATTATAAGTTGATCTGTTTTTATTTTAATCTACATTCATTTCTACACTGCTTTCGGCTGCAGTCTGCCCATTTTTCCACGGTCCTCTTCTGTAGAACATAATGGATAATGTTGTTGCAACACACCAGCCTACCGGCCATGCGCACCAGATACCTGTTGCTCCCAGTGCTGTCTTAGAGAATACAAAGGCAAGTACAACACGAAGGATCAGGTCTGTAAAGGTTGCTACCATAAAGTTCTTCATCAGTCCGGCACCTCTTAAGATACCATCTGCTACCAGCTTTGCAGAAACTACAAAGTAGAACGGAGAAAGGATCTTTAAGTAAATGATACCTGTATGCATTGCCAGTTCTGTAGCTCGTCCATAAAGAGCTTTAAGACAATGTTTCCGCCGAAGAAGTACAGTAAAAACAGGGGCAGACTTAACATCCATACCATTTTAACACCGGCACGGAAGCCTTCTTTGATACGTGGCATTTTTCTTGCGCCCAGGTTCTGTGCTGTGTAGTTGGAAATACCATTTCCAAGTGTGGTGAAAGAAGTGATGACCAGGTTATTTAACTTGACAGCCGCTGAGTAACCTGCCATAACAGGGGCTCCAAATCCGTTGATGATACTCTGGATCACAATGTTTCCAAGAGAGATAAAACTCTGCTGTAAGGTACTTGGCACTGCGATCACTACGATCTGCATTAAGATCTTTTTATCGAAAAATGGTGCTTTTTCTTTTCCTTCGATCTTTGCAAGTCTGCGGAAGATAACTACCATTGCAAGGATACAGCTGATACCCTGACAGAGGAAGGTTGCCCATGCAACACCTGCAACACCCATGTTAAATCCTTTTACAAACCAGATATCTACTGCGATATTGGAAGTAGAGGAAGCAGCCAGGAAATAGAACGGTGTCTTGGAGTCTCCCAGTGCAGAGAAAATACCGGTTGCAATATTATAATAGAACACGAACGGCAGGCCCCATGCATAAATATCCAGGTACAGTTTGGAGTCTGCAAATACTTCATCCGGAGTACGGATCAGTTTTAACAATGCTTCGGATCCCAGGATACCGATCAGCATCAGGCACACGCATACAAAGGCGCTGAAAATGCAGGCTGTATAAACAGCTGTTTTCATTCCCTTAAAATCTTTTGCGCCAAACAGCTTTGATACAACTACAGAGCATCCCATATTGCAGCCAAATGCAAAGGCAATGAAGATCAATGTAATCTCATAACTGTTTCCTACTGCCGCCAGGGCATTTTCACCGATAAATTTTCCTGCTACCAGGCTGTCTGCGATGTTGTATAACTGCTGGAAGATAATACTTCCAAACAACGGCAGACAAAATTGCCAGAGCACCTTTTCAGGATTTCCTACTGTCAGATCCTTATTCATTTTCCATTTCCCCCATTCCCCTTAAGCCATCAATGATCACATCCACGCAGCCATCAATTCCAAGTTTACTGCTGGATAACATCATGTCATAGCTTTCTGACTGTCCCCATTCAGTCTCGGAATAAAACTCATAAAAATGTTTTCTCATTCTGTTCATATGTTTGATCCTGTGGACCGCTTCTTTTTCACTGATCTGGTTTCGCTTCATAACACGCTTGACTGTACTCTCTTTATCTGAATAAATAAATACAGACAGTCTGTTCTCCTTCGGGATCATGGAAGCAGCACAGCGACCAATGATCACACATGGACCCTGTTTTGCGATCTTTTCGATCACTTCTTTCTCTGCATTGAATGTCACCTGGCTCTCTGAATAGAAAGTATTGCCAATGCTTGCAATATCCGCATAAGGATTTCCGCTTAAAAACTGAATACTGTTGATCGGTGACTCTTCTGTTTTGGAAATAAAATCTGTGCTTAACCCGGACTCCAGCGCCGCTTTCTTGATCAGCAGCTTATCGTAACAGGGAATTCCCAGTTTTCTTGCCAGCTTTTCACCGACCTCACGGCCACCACTTCCATATTGTCTTCCAATACAAATAATGCCCTTCATGTGATCCACTTCTTTCTTATTTATTTTAATTAATGTTGTTGAATGAATATTGAATGTTGTTTTTTGACGTCGGCTGTATTATAATCCGTAACAAGATATATGTAAAATATTAAAAATGTAATTTAGATATGTGTTTTTGATATAATAAGCGCCATGAAAAACAAGCCATTAACGAAGGTTCCGCCTGCGAATGCAGGCAGTAAAGCGCGTCAGCGCGGGGAACCTGAGTATACAAGTGTATATATGGGGGAAAACCAAAATGGACATCAGCTACGATTATTACCGTATCTTTTACTATGTTGCAAAATACAAAAGCTTTACAGGGGCTGCGGAAGCACTGCTGAACAGTCAGCCAAACATTACCCGGACCATGAAAAACTGGAAAAGAGCTGGGATGTACTTATTTGTACGCCAGAGACACGGTATTGCACTTACTCCGGAGGGCGAAAGCTGAATGCCATATTTCCGTTGCTTTTGAACATATTTCCTATGGGGAACAAGAGATTGGCCAGGGATAAAAGCCTGCAAGTCCGGTATCGTTACCATTGCAGCCAGCGAGATCGCCCTCCACTGTATCCTTCTTCCCACCCTGAAAAAATTCCGCAACACCTATCCAGGCATCCACATCCGTATCCTGACCCATTCCACTCCCCAGGCCATGGATATGTTAAAAAGGGGACTGGCAGATTTTGCCATTGTAACAGAACCTTTTGAATTTATATCCGGATTTTCTTTCCGTATTCTCAGAAGTATCCAGGAAGTGCCTGTGTGCAGCAGTGTTTTTCCCTTTCTACCGGAACGTCCCTTACAGACGAGCAGATCAAAAAATATCCCATCATCGGTCTTGGTGAAAAGACAAGTTCCTTTGCCTTTTACTCCGACTATTTTAACAGAAGGGGCGGTACCTTTGCCCCGGAGATCGAAGCAGCGACTGCTGACCAGATCCTGCCTATGGTACAGTCTGACCTTGGGATCGGTTTTGTTCCAACGGATTTTCTGGAAAAAGAAAATATGGAAAATCTGATCATTTTAAATATGGAACCGCCGATCCCCAAGCGAAATATCTGTATGATAAAAGAAAGTATGAGTCCCTCAGCATTGCTGCTGCAGAACTGGAGAAAATGATCCTGAATAATAATAGTAATAATAAGAGAAATTAAAAACAGTACCCCGGAACCATCCTGATCTAGATGATCCCGGGATACTGTTTTTATAAGTTGTTCTTTTTATTTTGTAGATTATTCTACGCCTGTGCTGCAACCGTCTTATCGGTCAGTGTACCATCATAGATCACTGTTACCTTGTCACCAACGCTGATACCGTCAAACATTCCTTCTGTTCCTACAAAAGAAAACAGGGTATTTTCCGGATCTGCAGTATCCAGAACAATATGATCTGCCTCAACTTCTGCTACTGTACCGGTTAAAGTTTTCTTCTTTGCTTCTTCTGTATCTTTTGCATCAGCTGTTACAATGCGGGTCGCTACTGCTGCGTCATCTGGATCTTCCAGATCACCGTAGTAAGTTACTTCTGCTTCTGCGCCAGCTTTGATACCGTCTTTTGTTACCTTCTGGCGATCAGTGCATTCAGTGTATAGGTTCCTTCTTCTGTCTTTAAGGTAATGGTGCTGTCATCTGCACTTTCAATAGTTCCTTCTACTACCAGATCTTCCTGATCTGCCTCTTCTTCCCTTGCAACCTCAGCTGCGGAAGTCATGATCTCTACTGAAGTTGCCTTTGTAACATCACTGCTTAATTCACCGGCAAAACCTACGTTTACTTCATCGCCTTCGCCGATCTCATCTGCACCTGTTATCTCTGCATCTGAAATATCAAATTTTGCGGTATTACCTCCATCTTCAGAAACAGTGATCACATTATCTTCTACCAGGCTGACAAAGCCATAGTAATAATCTTCTTCTACTTCTTCATCAGAAGTCGCTTCTGTACTTTCTACTTCCTGTGCTGTGGTAGATTCTGTATCTGCTTTTTTAGAAGAACAAGCGGTAATTCCCAGTGCAACTGCCAGAAACGCAACTGCTAAATACTGTTTTTTCATAAAAATCTCTCCTCTCTCTGCCGCCTGTGGACTAACTTTTTGCGGCACGATACATCTTACTACGAAAGCTGTGTTTTTACTATGTATTTTTTATGAATTTTTCCTTAAATGTGTTTTTGGGGATTTTTAAGATCTGTCTTTTCTGGATCTCCTTTTCATGACCACTAAAAGGATCAGTCCTATGAAAAGCCCAAGTATACCGATCGCCACTGTGATCATAAGGCCGGTGCGGACCAGATACCAGAAGGTCCCTGTCTTTTGACCGGACTGTCATTCTTTTCCGTATGATCTTCTTTTATCTCCATGGTCGTTTCTTCCTCTGTCATTTTTGCAGGTTCTTCCAGCTGATAGATCACATGAAGTTCATAATAATCCGGCTCTTTCCATTTTACTTCCCCTTCATACAGCACTTCATAATCCCGTAAAAGCCGTTTTCCAAGTGCCAGCGCCTCCCTGCAGATCTGCCCGTTTTCATCTGAAAATGGTTCTCCGTTCCATACTAAAGAGGTGATCCGGTAATCATCTTTAGAAAGTCCCAGGTCTTCTAAGATCCAGTCACCTGCCTCTGCTGTTTTTTCAAGAAGCTGGTCTTCCCCTGCCGGGATCACAAGATCTCCCAATTCATATTCATCTGCCCCATAGGAATAAAATGTAACAGGTACTGAAAAATCTTCCTTCCACTGCTCCCCTGTGATCTCAACATTTTTTCTGTATAAATTTCCGGAAAGCAGGATCCATCCGGGATCTGTTTCATCTGCCAGAATGATTTCAGGAACCTCCTCTGCAGCTTCCACCTTGGGATATTCCACCCGTTTTTCCAGGGTACGGGTAATCTCTTCCCCTTCTTTTTCCTGTAATTCCCAGTGTTTTAATTCATAGCGGATCCCATTTTCATCTTCATACTCTTTTTCAGGTTCTGACAGTTCTCTGACTTCTTCTATTGTAAGTTTCTCTGTAAAAGTCAGCTCTGTCTGTGCCATGACGCTAAGACCTGCGGCCATACTGGTAAAAATTCCTGTAGCAAGAAATGCCAGCCCCTTCAAATACCATTTTCCCCATGTTCTGTTTTTCTCTTTCATACTTTCTCCTTCACAATATTTACGTAAGACCCTGTGTTTTGGTTTCTGTATTTAATTGTCAAGGTTCGGTTTTCAATGGATTTTTAGTGATTTCATGAAGCCTGTTATAGCTGTGATATGGGAGATCTGAATGTCTCCTGAATGTTTCATGGAGCTGTTAAAAACAGCTGTAGGTTTATTATAAAAAAGGGAGGGGATTTTGTCAAATACATCTGGCAAATATCCCCTCTCCTTGATGGATCATTTTTAATTATTAACGGAACTGGCTGTATTTATGTCCTGCTGACATTCCGCCTCTGGCTGCTGCCAGTTCGCTGACTGTAACTAACTGATATCCTCTGGCTGTCAGTTCCGGGATCAGTACTACGGCTGCGTCTGCAGTAGCATCGTAAATATCATGCATTAAAATAATATCGCCATCTTTTACCTGGCTTAAAACGTTATTGATGGTCCTCTGTGCATTTCTGTGCTGCCAGTCTCTTGTATCAATGGACCACATGATCGCCGGCATTCCCATAGAACCAAGGAACAGAAAGGAATGGGCATCTACATAACCGCCTGGCGGACGCATTACAACCGGTGATACGCCGCAGACTGCTGCGACTTTCTGGTTTACAGCACTTACCTGGCTTACAATGCCGTCACTGCTCAGTTTGGATATGTATTTATGGTCATTGGTGTGATTTGCAACCTCACAGCCCTGGGCTACCATACGGCGGATCACATCCCCGTTGTGTGGAACATTGGTTCCTACCATAAAGAATGTAGCTCTTCCTCCATACTGGCTTAAACTGTCTAAGATGCGGTTTGTAACAGAGGCTCTTGGACCATCATCAAAAGTCAGGGCGATCATCGGCTTTGACGGATCTACTGTTGAAGAAGCTGTTTCTGCAGGCGCTCCTGCATCTTTTGCTGTATAGATGCCTTGATGCCATCAACTCTCAGTCCTGCGCCCTCTGTTCCCGCTGTTGCACCGTTTACCGCCCAGTCTGTCCAGGAACCGTTCTGGTATACCTTATAGTACAGATCATAGGAAGCTGCCGAAGAACCGGTCAGTTCCATGGCAATGGCTTCCAACGGCTTTTCTGCTGATGCCCCGCCGTTTTCTACGCCGTCTGCTTTCCAGTCAAGCCAGCCGGTACCGCTTAAATTTACTTTGTAACGGACGCCGATCTGTACTCCTGATGGAATATTGATCAGATTAGCTTTCATAGATGTGACCCATGACTCTGATGAGGCTGACAGTGCCTGGTTATCTGCTGCCGGATCGCTCCAGCCCTGATTTCTGAAATATACACTGTAGTTGACCTGAAGTGGGGTATCTGTATTCTGTCCTGTTTCTCCGGAAGTCTCCTGTGTATCATCTACGGTTACAGTACCTATATCCTGCTTTACCTCTCCCGGTCCCCCGGTCTGGGACGCAGTCTTTGCCGCACCAATACCGGTAGTTCCTGCCAGTACTGTCATTCCCTGGGCAGTAAGATCATTCCTGCTGCCATAAGGACCGCAAGAACCCTGCTTTTCATTTTTCTCATTCTCTTCTCCTTTTAACCGAATACTCTTTCACACAGCATCACGTATTCTTCATAATAAATGTGGCCTTTAAATTCTTTCAGAGCCTCTGCCACGCCTTTGTAATACCAGCCTTGCATCTCTTTGTCTTTCTGGTTGAAACGCTGCCACACTTCATCTCCCAGAACAAGATAATCTCTGGCTGTACTGCGGATATTGCTTAATTTGTCCGCAAGAGCCAGGATCTTTTCATCTCTGGTTGCCGTTTTCAAGCGCTCTACGGTTGCACCTTTACGTTCAACCCAGCTTTTTGATTTATCTTCGCTTTCCCCGTCTACCAGAAATGCCACCCTGGGGCCGAACTTTTCTTCCAGTTCTTCTCTTGTAACCCCGGCGTCCTCTATTACATCGTGAAGAAGGGCCGCAGCTATCATCTCCGGTTCATCTGTAAATGCCGTTACGATGGCCGCAGTTTCCATCGGATGCGTAATATAAGGGATCTCCGTTCCCTTTCTGAAAACGCCCTGATGAGCCCGATCTGCAAATTCAGCCGCCTCTTTTATCATATTGTGCTCTACCTCTTTTCCCCCATGTTCAGTTGGCCTCTCTGATACCAGATTGCTACGTGCTTTTGACCCTGGTATCATCATACCATACCCGGACATTATTTTGAAGTTGTATTTTATTGTCACTTTCGTAAGACTTCTCAATGAATAATTCCTTGTAAGTAAACTGTTTTTCTGCTATGCTATAGAGAGTTTTTAACAAAGGAGGAAATGGTAATGGAACACCATTCATCATACAGCGCACCAAGAAGCAGCCGTGTTCAGAACATACCCGCCCTGCTGCTTCCCGTCCAAGTCAGAGACGCAGCCGCAGTCCAAAGAAAGGCAGCAGTTTCGGACATATTTTACTATGTTACATACTTCCATTTTTAGCAGTCAATCTGGCGATCTTTTTTTATTGTCACGGCTACACCGAAAATTGAAATGACAATCAGCGATACTACCGATTATAAAACGCTGGATGTAAGCTTTAAGGTCCACTCTCTTCTTCCTTTAAAGAAGATGACAACGACTCTGGAGTCCCAGCCAATTGAATTCCAGAAAGAAAAAGGCGTTTATCATGCAGTCCTGACAAACAATGGTACTCTGGAAGTCTACGTATTAAGTTTGAACGGTATGCAGGCCCAGGATATCGAACATATTGCTGTACTGGACGATACACCGCCTTCCTTTGATGAAGAAAGTGTTGTAACGGAAAACGGTACTCTTACCATAACAATAGAAGACAGTATCTCCGGCATTAATTATGACTCCCTCTATGCTACCGATGATGCAGGAACCAAGATCCTTCCTGACAGCTACGATAAGGAAAACGGGGAAGTCACCTTTAAACTGGAAGAAGGTTCCCTTACTGTCTATGTAGAAGATATGGCAGGAAACCCAAATCAGGCTTCCTTCTCTCTCAGCCAGTCCGGAATTGATACCGAAGACCGGGAAAGCAAGTTCCCGACAGACGGAAAGAATGGTATGAACGGAACTACAGCAACAGAAACTGAGAACGAAACCAAAGCCTCTGAAACTAAGTCTTCCGAGACAAAGGCTTCTGAGACAAAATCTTCCAGCACCAGCAGTACCAAAGCAGAAACAAAGGCTGAGACGAAAGCATCATCTGCAGCTAAGTCTACTACTGCAGCTGCTAAATCCACTACTGCGGCTGCCAAATCTACTACCGCAGCCAAGTCCACCACTGCAGCTGCTAAGTCTACTACTGCGGCTGCTAAGTCCACTACCGCAGCAGCGAAGTCCACCACTGCAGCTGCTAAGTCCACTACCGCAGCAGCGAAATCTACCACTGCGGCTGCCAAGTCCACTACTGCAGCAACCACAGAAGCAGCGAAATCTACTACTGCAGCAGCACATGAACCATCTACAGCGGAAGCACCTGCTACCATTGCTCCGTTAAATTAACAAATAATAAACAACAAAAAGCTGACCGATCTTCTTATTTTTCAAAGAATTTCTGTCAGCTTTTATTTTTATGATACTATTCAGTCATGGCCGAACTGCAAGTATTTTACCATCCTTCCGCTACGATCTCATCAATAATATCCACGTATTCTGCACAGTATTTTTCATATAACGGCATAACTGCCTGCTGGAACCGCAGTTTTTCTTCCGGTGAAAGCTGGGTGATCACACAGCCTTTTGTTTCTACGCGCTGTCTGGATATAGACTCTCTCGCTTTCCACTGGCTTCTTTCATACCATGCTGACTCCTGGGCACATTCCCGGATGATCTCCCTGTATTCTTCCGGAAGTTTGTTCCAGGTATAAGTAGAAGCGATCTGAACTTCCGGCACACGGCTGTGTTCATCTACTGTAAAATATTTTGCCACTTCGTAATGCCCTGCAGACTCATAGGATGGCCAGTTATTCTCTGCTCCGTCTACTTTTCCAGTCTGAAGTCCGGAATATACTTCCCCATAGATCATAGGAACCGGAACAGCTCCTAAAGCCCGGACTGTATCACTCATCAGTTCCGACTCCTGAACACGGATCGTCATTCCTTTTATATCTTCCAGTTTTTCAATGGGTTTTATGGAATTATAAAAACTTCTGGCACCTGCATCATACCATGAAAGCGCAATCAGACCGGAACCATCAAAAGAATTAAGGAAATCATCTCCAATAGGACCTTCCAGTACTTTCCACATGTGATCTGCGCCTGTATACAAATAGGGCATCTGAAGTACATTTAACTTGGGAATGTACTCTGCTACCGTAGAAATGGATACTCTGGCAAAATCAATACCACCAAACTGCAACTGTTCAATGACAGATTTTTCATCTCCCAGGCTTCCGCCTGCATTGACCAGTATCTCAACTTTGCCTTCGGTTTTTTCTTTTACCAGCTCCGCAAACTTATCTGCACCCTGGGTCGTCGGATAATCTTCCGCCTGGTTTTCCGCATAGGTCAGTACAAAATCCGGTTCCGTTTCCTTTTCTTTTCCTTGAAATACCCCGGCACAGCCGCTTAAAATAAGCGCAGCTGCCCACAGACAGAATATCTTCTTTTTTATCATTGTTTCCTCCTGATCTTGTGACTGCTGCGTTTCCTTTTATTTTGACTTTACCTGGATCTGAGACTGCTTTTTCATCAGCCAGTCATAAAAAGTTGCTTTATCTTCTCCGATGACACGGTCTGTAAGTAAATATCCATGGGATGGATCTGTAAAAATGATGGCCATCCCCGGCAGCTTTGCGATCCTTACCATTTTTCTCCACGGAATCTTATCGTAAGTATTTCCCACTTTTACCTGGATCCCAACATCATCCAGACGGATCTCTGTGTCCTCCCCGGAACCGGATGCCAGTTTCCTGCACTGAGATAAACAGCCAGCGGCTGAAGGATTGGAAAAAGGCAGCAGCCTAAAACCATACAGATGCGGAATACGGTTCCCGAAGACTCCCATTTTGCACAAGTAAGAGCTATAAGAGCTGCTGTAAAAACAAGGTTTACCATGCCGGTCATGGAATGGTAGATGAAATACATGGACATTTTCCAGTATTCACCTCTGGTTGTTTTATAACGGTATTGGTACATGAATTGGTCCCCCTTGAATGTGCGTATACACTCACGAACCCCGCGCATTCGCACTCTACTGCCTGCTGACGCAGGCGGTTCGTTCGTTAATGGCTTGAAAAAACAAATGTCTGCTTCGCAGCCGCTTGTTTTTCCCTGTGCTCATTACATTATAGCATAAAAGGGGATGTCCACGACACCCCCTTTATTTTATATGTACTACACTTTTATCAAACTTCTGTCATTCTATCAATGTGCAAATACACTTGGAAGCCATAAGCTGATTCCTGGTACGAAGGTGATCAGCAGCAGGGTAATGATCATGCACAGATAGAATGGTAATGTTGCTTTTACAACCTTTTCCATCGGGATCTTTGCAACAGCAGAACCGATGAAAAGTACAGCACCTACAGGAGGTGTCAGAAGTCCGATACCACAGTTAAGGACAACCATGATACCAAACTGGATCGGGTCAATACCAATAGATGTTGCGATCGGCAGAAGGATAGGAGTTGCGATCAGGATGATCGGAGCCATATCCATAATGCAGCCTAATACCAGAAGGATCAGGTTTAATAACAGAGCGATCAGGATTGGGTTATCAGTCAGTCCAACAATAGCCTGAGCTGCCAGATCCGGTACGTGAAGTCTTGTAAGGCAGTAACCGAAGATACTGGAGGTTGCGATCAGGATCAGTACGATAGAAAGAGTATCTACACACTCGCCCAGGACTCTCCAAACACCTTTCCAGTCAAGACCTTTGTAAATAAATACGCTGACGATCAAGCTGTAGATAACTGCAACTGCTGCAGACTCAGTAGCTGTGAACACACCGCCTACAACGCCGAACACTACGATCAGAACGGCTGCTAATGCCAGAAGGAAACGCTTAACTGCTTTAACAGGTTCTTCATGCTGAACTTGTCGCCCTTTGGATAGTTGCGCTTTACAGAAATAATGTAAGAACCAACCATCAGGGATGCTGCTAAAAGAGCTCCCGGAACATAACCCGCAAGGAATAAGCTCCTACGGAAATACCACCTGCTGTGGTAGCATAAATAACCATGTTGTGGCTAGGTGGAACCAGAAGTCCCTCACAGGAAGAAGTAATAGTAACTGCAGTAGAGAAGTCACCGTCATATCCCTGGTCAACCATCATAGGGATCAGAATAGATCCTAAGGAAGCAGTATCTGCAGATGCAGAACCGGAAATACCACCAAAGAAATAAGATGCAACGATGTTTACCATTGCCATACCGCCTCGCATCCAGCCTACGCAGCATTTGCCAGAGCGATCAGTTTTTCAGAAATACCACCGGAACCCATCAGGCATCCCATTGTGATAAAGAAAGGTACTGCCATTAAGCTGAAAGAGCTGATACCTTTTACCATCTGCTGACAGATGGTAGTCAGAGGAAGCCCCTGGGCCATCAGACAGAATACAGAAGAAAGAGCTACTGCGTACGCAATCGGGAAACGCAGCATGATCATAAGGAAGAAGCTTCCCAGTAATATAAGAATTGCCATGCTATTTACATCCATACTACTTCTCCTCCTTTACATAAAAGCTTCTGATATGATTGTACAGTGCTTCGATCTCGAAAATGATCATCGCAACACCTGCTAACGGAACCGGCAGATACATCCAGAAACGGGATACTCCAGGCATACTTACATAAGTACCTTTGAACCGATACCGGAAGCATAAGTCCAGCCTACAGTCAGCATGATGACAGCCAGTACTAAAACAGCTACATCAGCAAGGATATCCAGGGATTAACCAGCTTCTTTGGCAGATAGCTGTCAAGAGCGGTCATACGGATATGAGCACCGCGCGGATTGCCAGAGCTGCGGAAAGCACAGCCATATAAGCCATACAGGAAAGAACTACTTCTTCAGACCATGCCGGATCTGGAATAAATGAGATATAACGTCCTGCAACGGACATACTGGTAATAGCGATATCAACTACAAGCAAAAGCTTGCAGATAAATAATACAAATTTATATACCGCATCATACAAAGGACGGATCTTATCGATCTTTTCAAAAATTGAAGGCATTCTTCAGTCCCCTTTCTTAATTAAAAGCGCAGGAGAGACGCGCTCCCCTGCGCCTAATACACCATTTCCCTATTTAACTGGCTGACTCAGATTATTTTGCCATATCAAGGATCTGCTGATACAGTTCTGCGTTATCCTTTGTAGAGGACTCGATAATGTCCTTGCAAGCTTCCTGCCATGGAGTCTTATCTTCTACTTCTACAACGTTTACGCCATTTGCCTTTAACTCATCCAGAACTTGTTCTCTGCTTCTTCAGAGATCTTACGGTTGAATTCAGATGCATACTTTCCAGCTTCGGTCAGAACATCCTGCTGCTCTGGAGTTAATTTATCCCAAGCGTCATCTGTGATGATAACCTGGATAGCACCTAAGGTATGTCCATCAAGGATCAGGTTAGGAGCAACTTCTGGGAATGCGTTGGACTGATAGTTTGCGATTGGCTGCTCAGCACCGTCAACAACGCCGGTCTGCAGTGCGGAGTACAGTTCGTTGAAGGAAACAACAGTTGCGTTTGCGCCAAGTCCAGCTACCATACCGTTCATGATCGGGTCGTTAGAAACACGAAGCTTCATTCCCTTTAAGTCTTCCAGACCATTTACTGGCTTAACAGTGAAGAAATGACGGAAACCTTCTTCTCCGTAGAACAGACCTCTTACGCCCAGTCCGTTGTCATGCGGTTCCATTAAGAACTCTGGAGCTAAATCGCTGTCTGCGAACTTCCAGAAATGTTCACGGTTCTGGAATGTATAAGGTACAGACAGAAGTACGGACTTCTCTGCGCCGTAGCTTGTCAGAGCGAATGCGGAGATACGGGACATATCAATGGTTCCGCCACCACCAAGCATGGTATCCAGAACGTCGTTCTCAGAACCAAGAACACCACTTGCCTGCAGGTCTACAGTGATAGATCCGCCGGACAGCTCTTCTACTTTCTCTTTGAATGCTGTATCAGTCTGTCCAACGATAGTATCCAGTGGATTAACCTCTGCCATTACCAGAGTAACTGCAGGTCCTACAGGCTCCCCAGCTGCTGCAGACTCTCCTTTGGATTCCTCTTTTGCTTCTGCTGCTGTGGTCGCTTCCTCCTTAGCTGCCTCAGTAGCTGCTGCTGTAGTAGTTGTTTCTGGGGATTTAATCCGCATCCTGCCAGTGATCCGGCTACCATAGCTGTGCAAAGTGCTGCGCTTAACCATCTTTTTTCATTTTGTTTACCCTCCTGTTAATACGTTTTTCACATATTGTTTATGTTTTTTTACGCTTTCTTTATGCTGATTTCATTATAAGGGTAAAATCTTGTTCTGACCATGGTAAATTTTTGATAATCCTAGTATGATTTTGACCTTATACCGTAATTTTTTGTTTATAATTCAGCCATGCGCTGGCTTGGAGATTATTTTTCCCGGAACACAGTATTTCGATACTCTGAAGGACTCTGCCCTGTGATCCTTCTAAACACTTTTGTAAAATAATTAGAGTCTTCGTATCCTACTGACTTTCCTATATCCTTAATATTGACGGTAGGTTCTTCTAACATTTTTTTCGCCATGGAAACACGGTATTCTGTAAGATACGCTGTAAAATTCTGTCCAAAACTCTGCTTGAAAAGCCGGCAGAAATAAGGCTCTGAATAATTCATCTTGTCAGCCAGATCCTGTACAGAAAGATCATACATGTAATTTTCACGGATATAGTCCCGTATGATCTCTGTTACTTTATTCATGCGCAGATTTTCACCTGCATCATCTTCTGCCAGTTCTTCCGGATCGTCCCGTTTTTCTTCCTCGGATACCTCTTCTGTCTTTTCTTTCTGAAAATCTTTTTCTTCTCCCGCCATTCGCATGGCTTCTTCCAGTACCAGCATCAATTCTTTTTCATCCCAGGGTTTTAAAAGATAATCTAACGCCCTGACTGTGATCGCCTTCTTGGCATAGGCAAATTCATCAAAAGCTGTAAGAAAGATAATACAGCATTTTTTATCCTTCTCCCTTATCCTCTCTGCTGCCTGGATTCCGTTGATACCTGGCATTTCAATATCCAGTATGGCGATCTGGATCTTTTCTTTTTCATATATTTCCAGTGCTTCTCTTCCGTTTTCTGCCTGGAAGATCTCACACTGCCCTTTCAGGTTCTGGCTTAATGTTTTAAAAAGAACCTTTCTCTCGATCATTTCATCATCTGCGATCAGCAGTCGGTACATATACTTCTTCCCCCTGTTTTTCTTCTCCCTGCGGTATCATCAATTGTATCACTGTTCCTTTTCCTTCCCGGCTGTAGATCCGCAGATCTCCCTTTTGGTACATCATATGGACACGCTTATAAATATTTCCAAGCCCGATCCCAATCTTTGCCGTGCGGTGTTCTTTCATTGCTGCAGCAACTTCTTCGCACCGCTCCTGACTCATACCAAGGCCGGTATCTGCCACTGAAAGGATCAGCATACGGTCCTTTTTCCAGATCCGGATATGGAGGATACCTCCCGTTTCTTTTTTAGAAAGACCATGAACCACCGCATTTTCTACAAGAGGCTGCAGGGACAGGGACGGAATGATCACGTCTGCCGCATCCGTCTCCAGGCTCAGACGGTATTTGATCCTGCTTCCAAAACGCATTTTCTGAAGATACATATAGTCATTTACGATCTTTAACTCCCGGTCTAATGTTACAGTCTGCTCCCTTGTTTTCAGGTTATAGCGGAACAGATTTCCCAGACTTAAGATCATCTTTTCCGTATCCACAGCATCTTCCAGTTTTGCGGTACATGCGATCATATTCAGGGTATTAAAGAGAAAATGGGGATTGATCTGGCTTTTTAACAGTTCCAGCCTTGCGCTTCCTAACTGTTTTTCCATTTCACTGCGCTCTAATTCCTCTTTGTGGAGCAGCTCCTGCATTTTGTTATTTTCTTTCATGGTGGCAATATAGCCCTTGGTACTGTGTTTCATTACATTGAAAGCTGTGACCAATTCTCCCATTTCATCTTTATTTTCTATGATCAGGTCCGGCTCATCAAAGTCATTGGCAGCTATCTTTCTGGTACTTGCAGCCAAAGATACAATGGGTTTTGCAACGGAATTTGAAAGAATTTTTGTCAGCCAGATCGCTATGATCATAAGTGCGATGGAAATGGCCACAATAATATACGGAATATTAGAAAACATTGCTGCTTCTTTCTGATACTCTTCTGTTCCTTCTGCCATGGTTATCTGCACCAGACGGCCGGTATATCCCTGGAGGTACTCCTGCATTTTGTATACGTAATACAGTTCGTCTACAAATTCACTGCCTGTTTTATTTCCTTCCGCTACGTCATCACGATAAACTTTGTAACCTTCATAGGCATTTCTTATGTTCCATGTCCTGGCACTGCGCTCTTTTCCAATCCTTCTGTACTCAGAAGGCAGTGACCACAGGCAACGTTCTGTTCTTACACATGCCACCCTGTAAGTATCCCGGCTTTCCTGGTCTGCATTTCGCACATAATGCTCAAAAGCTCTGATTTCCTGATCCAGTGCCTCCTGAAAGTCATTGCAACGGGAGTTGTCATTCAAAATTCCTCCAAAGCTTCCCAGGGATACGTTGGTGATCCACACATTAAAAGAAGCGGAAAGAGCCATGATCAAAATGACCATGGTTGCAAAAATTCCTATTTTTCTTTTTATGGAGATCGTCATCCATAGCTTTCTCAGAGAAGGACGCATGATAACCTCCTGTTGTAATTCTTATGTCAGTTTCTTTATGTCTTTTGTAGCTTTTTAGCGTTTTTTATTACGGCCTCTTTTTTTGGCTGCTCTGAGTGCTGCTTTTTTTGCTGCAGCTGAGGTTGGAGCCGGGGCTGCGGGTGCTGGAGATGGAGCTGGCTCTGGTTTTGTAACTGCTGAAGCAGGAGTTGTTACTGGCTCTGCAATCGGATCTGCAGGTGCTAAAACTGGTACTGGTTCAGGCTTTGCTGTTTCCAGTTTCTTTGGTTCTTCTTTTGCAGTTGCCAGCTTTTTCGGCTCTTCTTTTTTTGTTTCCAGCTTGTGAGCTTCTGTCTTGGCAGTTGCTAACTTCTTTGGCTCTTCCTTTTTAGTCTCCAGTTTGTGGGGCTCTGTTTTAGCGGTCGCAAGCTTTTTTGGCTCTTCTTTCTTCTCTGCCGTCAGTTTTTTGGGTTCTGTTTTCTTTGTAGCTAACTTTTTCGGCTCTTCTTTTTTCTCCGTAGTCAGCTTCTTCGGTTCTTCCTTCTTTGTTGCCAGCTTCTTTGGCTCTGCCTTCTTTGTGGTCAGTCTCTTCGGGCTTTCCTTCTTTGTGGTCAGTCTCTTCGGGCTTTCCTTCTTCTCCTCTGGTGTGCAGGAGAATACCATAAAGCTCATTGGCGGGATATGGATCTCAATGGAGTTCTCTCTTTCATCCCATTCTATCTTCTTGGATGCTTTCACACGGCTGTTGGTACGGCCTTCGCCGCCAAATTCTTTTGCATCACTGTTGAAGATCTCTTTATATTTTCCTGCAAATGGTACGCCCAGGCGGAATTTCTCATGATCCATATTATCAAAGTTACATACACAGAGCAGAGTTTCTTCTTTGCCTCTGCGCAGGAATATGATCATGCTTTCCTCATGGTAGCTGCAGTTGATCCACTCAAAGCCTTCCGTATCAAAGTCCTGCTCATACAGTGCCGGATGGGCCTGATACAGCTTGTTTAACTCACGGACATAGGTCTGCATGTTCTTATGCAGCGGATATTTTAACAGATCCCATTCCAGGGACGCATTTTCGTTCCACTCATCGATCTGGCCATAGTCCTGTCCCATAAATAACAGCTTCTTGCCTGGATGGGACATCATAAAGCCATAGGCAGCCCGCAGGTTTTCAGCCTTTGCCTCTAAAGTCTCTCCCGGCATCTTACCCATCATAGAGCCTTTTCCGTGAACGACTTCGTCATGGGAGAATACCAGGACAAAGTTTTCACTGTAGGCATAAAGCATGGAAAACGTCAACTCGCCATAGTTATTTTACGGAAATATGGATCACAGCGCATGTAGTTGGTGAAATCGTTCATCCAGCCCATATTCCACTTATAATCAAAACCAAGTCCGCCGTCTTTTGGATCACCGGTGATCATTGGCCATGCAGTAGACTCCTCTGCGATCAGCACCGCACCGTTCTTTCTGCCCTTGAATACAGTATTTAAGTGCTTTAAGAACTCTACAGCTTCCAGATTTTCATTTCCGCCGTAGATATTTGCCACCCATTCACCGTCATTTTTACCGTAATCCAGATACAGCATGGAAGCCACCGCGTCCATACGGATGCCGTCTGCGTGGTACTTCTCAGCCCAGAACAGTGCGTTGGCAATGAGGAAGTTAGATACTCCCGGACGGCCGTAGTTATAGATCAGTGTACCCCAGTGCGGATGAGCGCCCTTTCTTGGGTCTGCATGTTCATAGACGCAGGTTCCGTCAAAGCATGCCATTCCGAAAGCATCTCTCGGGAAATGGGCCGGTACCCAGTCTAAGATCACACCAATGCCCTGTTCATGCATATAGTCCATGAAGTACATGAAATCATCCGGTGTTCCATAGCGGCTGGTAGGAGCATAATAACCAGTTACCTGATATCCCCAGGAAGCATCTAAAGGATGTTCCATGATCGGCAGCAGTTCTACATGGGTATAGCCCATATCTTTTACATACTCAGCCAGCTTTACAGCCAGTTCCCTGTAATTGTAGAACTCGGAGCCAATGATATCTTCCCCGTTTTCGTCCTTGGCAATCTCTTTTCGCATCCAGGAACCTAAATGGACTTCATAAATATTGAAAGGCTTGTCCTTTGTATCAGAAGCAGCCCGCTTGTCCATCCATTTTTTATCTTTCCACTGGTAATTGTTGATATCCCATACAATGGAAGCATTATTTGGACGCAGCTCTGCATAATTTCCATATGGGTCTGCCTTCATCATAGGCAGTCCAGCTCTGGTCTTGATCTCATATTTATAAAGGCATCCTGCTTTCAGGCCCGGAATGAACAGCTCAAATACGCTGGCATCTCCTTCGCCTACTTTGCGCATCTGGTGGCGTCTGCCGTCCCATAAGTTAAAGTCACCTACTACACTGACACGCATGGCACATGGAGCCCATACTGCAAAATAAACGCCTTCTACTCCGTCAATGGTCATTGGATGAGCACCCATTTTCTCATAAATGTCGTAGTAGATACCTGCACCGAATTTCTTTAATTCATCTTCTGTAAACTGTGGTCCGAAAGAATAGGGATCGTGGATCTCTTCTTCGGTTCCATTATCATAAGTGACAAGTAAGGTATAATCTGTCACTGTTTTTCTTGGGATCAGTACAGCATAAAATCCTGCTTCATCTGCCAACTCCATAGGGTATTTTTTCCCATTTCCTGTAAGCTTTACAGTGATCGCTGTTGCGGTAGGTATAAATGCCTGTATCAATAAGCCTTCTTCTGTTGCATGTGGTCCTAACATTCTGTGAGGATCGGCTGACTCTGAATAGGTCAGTTCCTCAATCCCCGCCCAGTCCATAATATCATATAATTTCTGTTCCATCTGCGTGCCCCCTTTTAGCAAAAACAATGTTGTTTCTATTATAGCTGTTTCGCCCGTTCTGAAATATTCTGTCTGAAATTGATCACATCATGCTCATATTCTTCATCCATAAGAGGTGATGAGATCATAAAATCTGCACTTGCCTTATTGTTTGCAATGGGAATATCGTAAACCTGTGCAATACGCAGCAGTGCCTTTACATCCGGATCATGAGGCTGTGCTGTCAATGGGTCGGAGAAGAAGATCACGAAATCGATCTGTCCTTCTACGATCTTGGCGCCGATCTGCTGGTCGCCTCCCAATGGGCCGCTGTTATATCCCTTTACCGGAAGTCCGGTATAATCGGTGATCATTCTTGCAGTTGTTCCGGTTCCGCATAAGAAATGTTTCTCCAGAATGGATTTATGTTCCTTGCACCATTCCATTAATTCATGCTTTTTCTGATCATGGGCGATCAGGCGATATTTTTCTGCTTCTTGATAGTCATTGGGACAAATTCCATTGTATGCATACCTCCTTATGTTGCCTGTCTCTTGTGTTGCTGTCCTAAATATATAGTATACAATTGCTCATTTATGATGATGCCGCCGTCAGGCAGCATACATGTTTATTCAACTACCGGATTGGTAAGTGTGCCGATCCCTTCAATGGTACATTCTACTACATCTCCAGGTTTTAAGAATTTTGGCGGTGTAAAGCCATTCCTGCGCCTGCCGGTGTGCCGGTGGCAATGATGGTTCCAGGTTTTAATGTCATGCCTTTTGAAAGCTCACTGACGATGTGGTCAATACCAAAGATCAGCAGTTCTGTGTTGCTGTCCTGTCTCAGTTCCCCGTTGACACGGGACTGGATAGAAAGCTTTGGCGGATATGGGATATCTTCCACTGTGGTGATACATGGTCCCATTGGGAAAAATCCGTCTAAACTCTTTCCAAAATACCACTGGTTATGCTGGGTCTGAAGGGTTCTGGCACTGACGTCATTGATAATGGTGTAACCAAAAATGTAATTTTTTACCTCTTCTTCCGGTACATTTTTTGCTTCTTTTCCAATGATTACTGCCAGTTCTACCTCATAGTCTAAATCTGTTACAATGTCTGAATGGCTTTCAATGCCTTCACCGTTTGCCACTGCCTCGTTTACACGTTTGGAGAAGTAAACGGCATAGGGACGTTCGCCTCCAAATGCCTCTTTCTTGTAGCGGGCAGACTCCTCTGCGTGAGCCATATAGTTGATACCCAGCAGATCACATCCTGTTTCGGATTTGGGATCGGCGCCAGAAACTTACTTCTTCAATAGGTGCCGCTCCTCTGATCTTATAAGGGTCCTGACCGGACACATATTCAAGCAGCTGTTTTTCTGACTCGCTGATCCCCTCGATCAGTTCCTGCATGGTCTTATAATCCATATCCAGGGAGCGAAGAGGATAGACCCATTTTCCGTCTCTGCTGATCACGCCCAGACCGCCTTTATGTTCCACTTCATATGTAACAAGCCTCATAACAGCCTCCTTATTTCATTTAGCAATTTCTTAATGCTTACTTTATCACATTTTTCGGATATTTTCCACCTTGCCACAAATGTTTTACATAATCTTAGAAAATTTAGCGGACAATTCAGACGTCATTTAAGCGGTTCCTGCGCTCATCATTTTGTAGATCTGAATAACTGCCGTTGGTGCCAGCGCACCTAAAACCACTGCCAGTAACTGTGAGCCTGTCAGATCCCCTGCGGCAAATACATCCTGAAGCTTAGGCACAAAAAGCACTGCACACATAAGGACTACACCTACAAACAATGCCATAACACACCAGAGATTGCTTCCTATTCCCAATGAAAGCAGGCTTTTTCTTCCCCTGCAGTTAAAACCATGGAACAGTCTTGCCAGAGTCAGAGTGGAAAATGCCATAGTACTGGCAATGGCTTCCCCGCCCTGGGAATATCCCATTTCCCATGCCCACATGGTTGCTGCACCAATAAGAAAACCCTGGAATAAGATCTTCCCTGCAAATGGAAAAGAAAGGATCCCTTCTTTGGGTCTCTGGGAGGCTGGTTTAAAAGATCCCGGTCTGCCGGTTCCATACCTATGGCAATGGCAGGAAGGGAGTCTGTCAGCAGGTTGATAAACAGCAGATGCACCGGTGCAAAAGGCAATGGAAGCGCCTTGATAGATGTATACAGTACACAAAGGATCCCTGCCATATTTCCGGACAACAAAAACTGGATGGAATTTTAATATTCCGATATACATTTCTTCCATTTGCCACTGCCTTGATAATCGTAGCAAAATTGTCATCTGTTAAGATCATGGCAGCGGCATCCCTTGAAACTTCTGTGCCTGCTTTTCCCATAGCGATCCCTATGTCCGCCTTTTTTAAGGCAGGAGCGTCATTTACCCCGTCTCCTGTCATAGCTGTAATGTGCCCTTTTTTCTGCCATGCTTCCACAATGCGATCTTATGTTCCGGAGACACCCTGGCATATACGGAGATCTTTTCCAGTCTTTCCTGCAGCTGCTGATCGCTCATCTGATCCAGATCTGCTCCTGTAACAGCCAGATCACCAGCTGTAAAAATACCAATCTCCGAGGCGATCGCTGCCGCAGTCTCTTTATGATCCCCGGTGATCATGACCGTGCGGATCCCTGCTTTTTTAGCATCTGCACTGCCATTTTAGACTCCGGCCTTGGTGGATCTGTCATAGCAGCCAGACCCAGAAAGATCATATTTTCCGCCTTTGCATCCCTGATTTCTTCCTCTTTTAATGGTTTACATGCCAGTGCCAGAACCCGCATTCCCTTTTTGGACCATAGACCGTTCTGGCGAAGGATCCGCTCTTTATCAGAAAAGGAAAAGGACGTCCCCAGGAAGCAGTCTCTTCTTCCTGAAAGAGGGATTGACTGCCAGACTGCATTTAGACAGTAAAACGTCTACCGCCCCTTTTACAAAAAGGATCTTTTCTCCCCCTTTGCTGCATATGGCACCCATATATTTTTTATCAGAGTTAAAAGGGATCTCCGAAATACGACGCCACTGCCTGCGAAGAAGTCCGGGATCTTTTCCTGCTTCTTCTGCCATATGTAAAAGAGCCTGCTCTAAGGGATCTTCTTTTCCCCGGTCTCCTCTCCGGAAGCATTATTTGCAAGAATGACTGATCGCAGGAAAAGAGAAAGATCCGGGTGGTGGGAATATTTTTTTAACTGCCCTGTATCCATGACCTTCCCATTTATGCAAACAGCCTCTGCCCGCAGACTGTTTTGGGTCAGTGTCCCTGTTTTATCAGAACAGATCACAGATACACAGCCTAAGCTTTCCACTTGCTTTCAGGTCCTTTATGACTGCATGCTCTTTTGCCATTTTCTGGGTTCCCATTGCCTGGACAATGGTCACAATGGAACCAAGAGCCTCCGGGATGGCTGCAACCGCCAGCGCTACCGCAAACATCAGGCATCTAATACAGGCTCCCTGCGATACAGGCTGATCAGAAAGATCGCCCCGCAGATCCCCATAATTCCTAATGCCAGATGGCCGGAAAACCGGTCTAAACTGGCCTGCAAAGGTGTTTTCTTTTCCACTGTGCGGTTCATCAGGGAAGCAATGGTCCCGATCTGGGTATCCATTCCTGTTTCCGTCACTACCGCAGTTCCCCTTCCGCCAGTGATCAGAGCACCGGAAAAGACCATATTGCTCTGATCTCCCGGAGATAAAGGCGTTTTTCCTGCCGGCAGTTTTCCCTCTCTTTTTTCCACATTTAAAGCTTCTCCTGTAAGAGAACTTTCGTTGCAGGTAAGGCTGCAGGACTGAAGGATCCGGCCGTCTGCAGGTACCATTCCTCCTGTTTCCAAAACCAGGATATCCCCTGGAACCACCCTGGAAGATGGCGCCGTACAAACGCGTCCTTCCCGGATCAGAAGTGTTTCCGGAGAAGCAAGTCGCTTTAAGCTTTCCAGGGATTTTCGTGCTTTCTGATGTTCCACAGTCCCTAAAATGGCATTTAACAAAAGGACGGAAAAGATCACAAGAGCGCTTTCCGGATCTCCGGTAACCATGGATACCCCCGCAGCCCCAATGAGGATCATGACCAGAAGATCTTTAAACTGTCCTAAAAATACCTGCCACCAGGGCATTTCTTCCTGTTCTTTTAAAACATTTTCCCCATATGTTTCCAGCCTTCTTTCTGCCTCTTTCTCATTTAGCCCGGTCCTGTTGGTGCCAAGGCGCTTTAAAACTTCTTCCTGGGTCAGACCATACCATTGTGCCATTCCTGCCTCCTATAGACTCTGTATAGACTTCATATAGAAAAAAATGAGGATGCCCTGACCCGTCTGGCCTTTACAGCATCCTCATCTGAATGTATATGTATTTCTCTTTTATCTTTATGCAGGAAAAAACAGGCTTATGACCTGCCTCCGAATATCATCTCAAAAGCAACTCTGTATCCTAAAGGAAGGGAAGCTTCTTCTACATATTCCTCTCTTGTATGAGCGCCGGCTCCACTATAGCAGCCCACACATACGCTTGGGATTCCCATAGAAAGCGGGATATTGCAGTCTGTAGAACCAGAACCAACTCCAGGGCAGATTCCAGTCACTGTCTCTACCGCTGCTTTTGCACGTTCAAGAAGGCGTGCCTGACGTTCTTTATCTACATCACCGGAGCATGGACGGATGCCCAGGATCTCATAAGTAATATCAAGACCGGCTGCCTTTGCCTCATCTACTGCTGCCTCAAATTTTTCTTTCATATAAGCCAGATTTACTTTTCTGTCAGAGCGGAACTCATATAACATGGAAGCTTCCTGGGCAATGGTATTAACAGAAGTGCCGCCGGAAATAGTGCCTACATTGTAAGTATCTTTCCGCCCTCCGGAACCTGGATCCGGTACAGTTTTTCAATGATACCTGCCAGCTTTTCAATGGCATTATCACGGCCGAAATTGCCAAAGGAATGACCGCCCTGGGTGCGTACCGTCACTTTATAACGGTTAGATCCCACTGCTTCATCTACCAGATGCTCCAGACTGCCGTCGAAGGTGCAGAAAGTGCTCATACGGCTGCCGTAATCTTCGCAGATCTTTTTAACGCCTTTCAGGTTTCCAAGACCTTCTTCTCCTGAATTGCATACAAAGATCAGTCCAGGTTCTGTTTCCGGCCGGATCTGGTTAAGTTTGCCTTCTTTTATCATAAGAGCAGTATATTTTGCTGCCAGAAGAACACATACAAGGCAGGCAGTATCATCACCTACTCCTGGACAGCAGATACGTCCATTTTCCACCTTTAAAGGAAGTTCCGTCTCATCTGGAAAAACTACGTCTGTATGGGCCATATAAACATCCACATTATCCCTTAAAGCAGCTGGATAAACTACATTTAATGCCTCATCAATATAGACTCCCTCTGCCCCCTGTTCCTTTAACCAGTTACAGCAAAACTGGGCTCTTTTTTCCTCATGATTAGATGGGGAAGGGATCTTCGCAATGGTAAGAAGCAGGTCATATGCCTCTTTTTCATGTTCCTTGATAAAACGTTCCATAGCTTCATTTAACATGTTCTGTTCCTTCTTTCCGGTCGCTTTCGGACCTTTGCTTTGTGTTTTTTTCTTTTCCGGGCATTTAAGTCCTGCAAATACCTGGATGGATCTTGCAAGGACAAGAGCCTCTTTCTGGTCATCCAGATGTCTTTCCTTACCTGACGGCAAAAAGCCGTTCATACTGTCTTCAGCTGTATCAAGGACCTGATGCCAGATATATCCTGACGGCAGATTGGGAAGTGCAAATGCATGTGGCTCCCAATGCATGTTGTAAGCAGTATAGAAATAAGGTTCCTCGCTGCCGTCTGCATTTTCCCCATAAGAAGCACTGTAAAACACCCCCAGCTGGCGCTGTAGCGTTCAAAGTCCGGACACCAGGCCTTCTCCCCGTGGAAAGACACATCCGGCAGTCCTACTGACTTATGATCCATTAAAGTAGGTTCTGTACTGCGGTGGAACAGGCTGTGCTTTTTGCGGAATGCGATCAGATTTTTCGTAAACTCATAAAGCCCCTTGTGAGAGTCTAATAAATTCCAGTTTAACCAGGATATCTCATTGTCCTGACAATAAGCATTATTATTTCCCTTCTGGGTACGGCCAAATTCATCACCTGCCATAAGTAACGGGGTTCCCTGGCTTAAGAAAAGCATGGCAAGAGCATTTTTAAGCTGACGTTTTCGTAAGCCAATGATCTTTTTCTTTCGCACCGGTCCTTCTGCGCCACAGTTCCAGGACTGGTTGTAATCGGTACCGTCATGGTTTTCCTCGCCATTGTCCTCGTTGTGCTTATGATCGTAAGAAACCATATCCATTAAAGTAAAGCCGTTGGTATTCGCCATGTAATTAATAGAAGCCACTGCATCCGGATTGTCCTTTACATGAAGAGCCACCTGGTTTAACATACCTTCATCGCCTTTTAAGAAGCTGCGCATATCCAGCATAAATCCTGTTTCGTAAGCAGATAAACGGCGTCCGGTCTCTTTCTTTTCTTCTTTGGTTCTGTTGCCCCTGTCTGTTCCCGTTGCAGTTCTCACTTCGTCCCAGTTCTTCGCCCAAAGTTTCAGATCAGAAAGATATGGGTCTTTCACAATAGTTTCCAAAGGGGCATAACCTACTAAATGGATACCATCTACATGATACTGGGCAGCCCAGAAGCGGAGTACATCTACCACATAGGAAGGAGACTGTGTCCCGTCAAAGTATAATTCAACGACCAGCTCCAGACCTTCTTTATGTAATGCCTTCACCAAAGTCTTAAACTCTTTTACCGGATCCTTTTTCTGTCCCGGCGCTGCGCCTGCATAGGCTGCTTTTGGTGCAAAGCTGTGTCCACAGCAGTACCCCCAGTAATTCACCTTTCCGGGAGCGTCTTCCATGATCTCGTCAAATTCTACAGGCGGCATCATTTCTACTGTGGTAATGCCCAGTTCTTTCATATAAGGGATCTTATCTGCGACCGCTCCAAATGTTCCCCGCCTCCAGCTTTCACCTTTAAAAGAAGCATGTTTTGAAAAGCCTCTTGGGTGTATCTTGTATATAATGCACTCATTGGCTGGGATCTCAGGCCGCTTGTCATCTTCCCAGTCAAAGGCTTCTTTCACTGCTTCAAAAGGTGTGTGAAGTGCCTGCCCTGCTGCCTTCTCGTCTCCCCATTTTTCCCGTCCTGTAAAACAGGTTCCAAAAGGATCAGAGATCTCTTTTCCATCTTCCTCAAAAGCGTATTCCAATCCGGTAAAATCCCCTTTTACCGTCATGAAATGCACATTCCCCATACGGGCATTTCCGGAAATGCAAGTCTGGCCATCCGTTTTCTGCTTCCCTTTTCAAAAAGCAGCAATGCCGGACTTTTCTCAGAAACAAATGCTACATCAAATCCCCCGGAGTCTTTGTCACTCCCAGGGGATAGATTTTTCTCTCATTTGTCTCTATGCTATACTCTCTTTTCATATATTGCCGCCTTTCAATCCCATTTCCTTTATTTGCACTGTCAAATCCCAAATCCTGCTGCGCGGCATTGCCGCAAAGAAGCTGCCTTTCAGATTTTGGCCTATTTCTGGCTTTCAATCTGTTCCACCAGATCCGTCAGATACATCCAACGGTCCATTTTTTCCTCTAACTGTGCCTCTTTTTCTGTCTTTTCTTTCATCAGTTCATTGAGACGGGTATAATTGCTGGCAGATTTCTCGATCTCTGTTTCCAGGGCTGCAATGGCCTCTTCCAGACCTGCAATATCCCTTCAATGGTCTCCCATTCTCTCTGCTCTTTGTAGCTTAAACGCAGCTTTTTCTGGGCACCGGAAGTCTCTTTCCAGTTATTTTTGTTCACTGCCTTTGCATTTGCAGCGTTTTCTTCGTCAATATCTTTATCGGATGCCTTTCCAGAACCTGCATTTCCGGCTCCAGCCCCATTTCCACTGATCTGTGGATGACGCTCATTCCATGCACGCTGATAATCGGTAAAACCACCCTCATACTGCTGCACCACACCATTTCCCTCAAAAGCGAAAATGCGGTTTACCACACGGTCCAGGAAATAACGGTCATGGGATACAGTGATCACAATACCAGGGAATGTATCCAGATAATCTTCCAGTAAGATCAGCGTCTGGATGTCCAGGTCATTGGTCGGCTCGTCCAGGATCAGTACATTTGGTGCTTCCATAAGGATACGCAGAAGGTACAGACGGCGTTTTTCACCTCCGGACAGCTTTCCAATGGTTGTATACTGCATACTGGAAGGGAACAGGAAACGCTCTAACATCTGGCTGGCGCTGATGCTGCCGTCTTTTGTCTTTACGTACTCTGCTGCATTGCGGATATAGTCGATCACCTTCAGGCTTTCGTCCATAGCCTCATTTTCCTGGGAGAAATAACCCAGCTTTACAGTCTGGCCGATCTCTACTGTACCGGAGTCCGGCTGTACCCAGCCTGCAATGATCTTCATCAAAGTAGACTTCCGCTGCCGTTCTGACCGATGATACCTACACGGTCATTTTTCAGGAAGATATAGGTGAAATCTTTCATCAGCACCTTATCACCATATGATTTGCAGATGTCCTTCAGCTCTACGGTAGTACGTCCCAAACGGCTGCCAATGGACTCCAGCTGTACATTTCTGTCATACTCCGGACCTTCCTGGTCACGAAGCTGCTCATACCTCTGGATATGGGCTTCTGCTTGGTAGAACGCTCTGGCACCACGCTGCATCCAGGCGATCTCTGTGCGCAGGATGGACTGCGCTTGCGCTCTGCTGCCTCTGCCATGCTTAAACGCTCTGCCTTTAATTCCAGATATTTCTCATAACCGCCCTGATAACTGTACAGTTTTCCCTTGTCCAGCTCTACAATACGGTTGGTAACGCTGTCCAGGAAATAACGGTCATGGGTGATCATTAAAAGAGCGCCCTTAAATGCCTTTAAATAACCTTCCAGCCAGTCAGCCATCTGGCTGTCCAGGTGGTTGGTAGGCTCGTCCAGGATCAGCAGATCTGCTGTACTTAAAAGAACGCTTGCAAGAGCCACACGTTTTCTCTGTCCGCCGGAAAGAGTCTCCACTTTCGCGTCAAAATCTTCGATCTCCAGACGGTTTAACATGGTCTTGGCAGAAGCCTTTAACTCTTCCACAGAGCTGAAATGAGGCTCGTTTTTATTGTCCCTTACAATGCTGTCAAGAATGGTATCTCCAGGGGTAAATTCCGGGATCTGGGGCAGATAGCGGATATACAGGCTGCGGCCTTTTACAACCGTACCGCCATCCGGCTCCTCCAGACCTGCAGCGATCCGCAGCAGGTAGATTTCCCTGTGCCGTTGATACCGATGAGACCCACTTTTCTCCTTCGTTGATAGAAAAAGCAGTGTCGTTGAACAGCAGGCGTTCTGTATAGGATTTTGTTAAATGTTCGATGGTAAGTAAATTCATATTGTTCATTTTCCTCTTATTCATACATCTTAGAAAAGTATAACACAAAGGAAAAAAGGGCACAACAAAACACCGGATGTTTTTTATCCACATCCGGTGCTAAGATTTTCTGCTTTTTTCACATATCCGACATTAATCTACATTTCCATATAATTCATGGACCTTACTCATAAGAACCTTTCCCACACTGTTACGTGGAATTTCTTCTACGATCTCCACATACTTACTGTTTGATCTTTGCCAGATTTTTACTACAGTATTCTTTTATATCTTCTGCTGTAGCCTTAGAGCCTTCTCTTAAGACTACAATGGCTTTCCTACTTCACCTTTTCGCTTATCCGGTACACCGATCACACAGACTTCGTGAATACCAGGACACTCCTTCATGATATTTTCAATCTCTACCGGATAAATATTTTCGCCATGGCTGATAAACATGTTCTTTTTACGGCCTACAATGTAATAATATCCTTCTTCATCCTGCTGGGCAATATCACCGGAATGCATCCAGCCATTCTGTAATGCCAGTTCTGTCTCCTCCGGGTCGCCCCAGTAGCCGGAAAACATGGCTGCAGAGCGGATAAACAGTTCTCCTTTTTCACCCTTTGGAACATCTTCGCCTTTTTCATTTACAAATGCGAAGCTTCACATAAACCATTGGTTTGCCTACAGAAAGGCGTTTTTCCTCAATATCCTTTACGCTCATGGAATTAATAGGCATTGCAAGAATGCCAGGTCCTACTTCTGTCATTCCATATCCATTGCAAAATCGAACACCCTTTTTCCAGTAAGCTCTCATGATCTCCAAAGAAGCAGGCGCTGCGCCACAGCGGATACGTCCGATCTCAGAAAAATCAGCTGTTTCAAATGCCGGATCTTCCATCATATACTGGAAGATAGTAGGAACTCCTAACAGGAATGTAAGATGTTCCTGCTTCATGATCTGGAATACATCCTTTTTGTCAAATTTTCTGGTCATGACCATTCTGGCACCTACATATAATAATGGCATCAGAAGGCTGTTCCAGGCTGCTGCGTGGAATAAAGGCAGACATACATAAACTACATCTCTGTTGTTAACGCCATAAGCTGTCACCTGATTGATCACATTGTAATAAAGAGCCCGATAGGAGATCATCGCTGCTTTAGGGATACCTGTGGTTCCGCCTGTATGTACAAGCATTGCTATGTCTTCAAACTGATGCTCAGGAAGAGGGCGATCTTCATCAGAATACTCTAAGACCTCCTGATAACAGGCCAGATCTCCTTCCTGCTTTTTGTCTCCTATGGAAATAAATGCTAACTCTGAGAAACGTTTTTTCAAAGCAGCTGCTTTTTCTTTAAACTCTTCCTCATAAAGCAATACAGACGGCTTTTCTTTTAAGATCAGCTCTGAAAGTTCTCTCTCTGTCAGCTTTACATTATAAGAAGTCATAATATATCCAATGCGGACAATGGCATAGAACATATCAATATGCTGCACACAGTTTCCGGCGCAGATCGCCACTCTATCCCCTTTTTTTATTTTCGCCTTATCTGTCAGGAAATTCGCAAGTTTTCTGGAACGTACTTCAAAATCCTGATAATAATAACGAATGCCTGTAGTATAGTCCAGCAAAGTTTCACTTTTGCCGTCCCGTTCTAACCGGCTCATAAAAAGTCCCGGATGATCTCATTATCGTTCATCATGTATATCCCCCTTTAGATCTCACTGTCGGAAACGTCTTTGATCTTGTTATAATAAGCCAGATAATCTGGTGAGATCTTTTCTTTTTCCAACATAGTCAATACCGTTAATATTACAACACTTGCCGGTACTGCAGCCCAGAAAGGCTGTATTCCAAAAGGATTTCCGCTAAAGTGCCATACACCTGCTAAAATGCCGCCGATCAGGATGGACCAGAATGCAGCCCGGTTGCTTACCTGCTTCCATACCAGTGCAATGATCAGCACCACACCTGCTACGGAACGGATCTGGAATGCTCCTAATATCTGTGTCAGGATAGAAGAAGTAGTAAGTCCAAAACCTGTGGCTACTAAGGCCATTACAACAATGGAGCCCTTAGAAAACCGGATCTGTTCTTTTTCACTTGCCTGAGGCCGCACCAGCATGTAAAAGTCTCTTGTCAGTGTAGCAGATAATGATAAAAGAAGTCCGGGGCCAGTAGAAAGAATGGCTGCTAAAACTGCCATGCTGACAATACCGCTGAATACCGGGTGAACACTTTCTGCCATGGTATAGATGATATTTCCAGCCTGGGCATCAGGCATTGTCACAAAACCCGCAATACCGATCAGAGCCGGCATCAGTGCAAATGGAATAACCAGAATACCAGACCAGACAATACCACTTTTTGCTGTTTTCAAAGACTCTGCTCCTAAACAGCAGTTTACAACTGTAGAAGAAAGGATCATGGAAAAAGCAGCTCCTAACACCTGGGCCGCTACCGTTATTTTATCCGGATAAGTAACGGTAAAATAATGAGCCGGTGTATTTGCCATCATATATGCCAGACCTCCGGCTTTTCCTACAGCAAGGAAGCTGACTACAAACATTCCTGCAAACATCACAAGAGAATGGATCACATTCATTCCTGCAATGCCTTTTAAACCATGAAGAGCCATATAGGCAAATAAAATACCTACGATCCAGCTAAAACAGCCTTATTTACACCTAACATGGATGAGAGAAGGGCAGCCGCGGCAATGGGCTGCTGGGAAATATGATCCCATATACAAACATGATGATGACTAACACCACCAGACGCACTCTCTTATCAAAGCGAAAGGCAAATGCCTCCGGTACAGACATTACTCCAAAATGACCTGCTCTGCGATAAAATTTCGCCGTACAGAACACAAATACCAAAACTCCCAGTACCATTCCCCAGTTGGTCCATACAGAAGACAAGCCCATTTTAAAGGCACTGGCAGCATTTCCTACTGTAGAACTTCCTGCAACCATTTCCCCAAACATTAAAGCTACGGTAAGACCTATTCCCAAATGCTTTTTTGCTACAAAAAAATGCTGTATGGAATTGTCCCCTTTTCCATTCATGATCTTTCCCGCGGCTGTGGTAATGATAAAATACGCAACCACCATAAATAATTCTATCATATCCCTCTCCCATCTTAGCTGATGCAGTAAGGCTTATTCAGCCTTACTGCTCCGTATCCGTTTTGTAAGTTCCGGGATTATCTCAAATAAGTCCCCTACGATCCCGTAATCTGCAATGTTAAAGATCGGTGCATCTGGATCTTTATTAATAGCAATGATCACATCCGAAGATGACATGCCTGCCACATGCTGGATGGCACCGGAAATACCACATGCAATATAGATCTTTGGTCCAACGCTCTTTCCAGTCTGTCCAACCTGGTGTAAAGAAGAGATCCAGCCGGAATCTACAGCTGCTCTGGAAGCACCGATCTGGGCACCGATCTCATCTGCCAGCTCTTTTAATACTTCAAAACCTTCTGGTCCGCCAACGCCTCGGCCACCTGAAACAATGATCTCTGCTTCTTCCAGGTTCACATCTGCTCCGCCAGCCTCTGTAATAACCTCTACAATGCGGGTACGGATCTCATCTGGTCCAAATTCCACGGTTTCATGGATGATCTCGCCCTTACGTCCTGTATCTTCCTCTGGCTTTTTAAATACGCCTGGACGTACAGTACCGATCTGTGGTCTGTGATCCGGGCAGAGAATGGTTGCCATCAGGTTACCACCAAAAGCAGGTCTGGTCCATTTTACAAGACGGGTCTCTGA
>ENA-OQJH01000227-OQJH01000227.1-human-gut-metagenome-genome-assembly--contig:-NODE-227-length-33642-cov-5.382664_pt1 | contig 33642 bp, 51 predicted proteins | sample MGYA00242597_ERZ504763 | MGnify/ENA primary metagenome ERZ504763 (study PRJEB26092, sample SAMD00036359) | human gut metagenome | host: Homo sapiens | study: EMG produced TPA metagenomics assembly of...
GCAGGATGTGCAGGGTGTCAAAGCCCTCAGCCCTGAGGTAGGCGTTCATCTTGTTGGCCGTGGTCCACCAGTAATCGTGGTTTCCCTTCATGATCAGCTTCTGGCCGGGAAGCTCCTGTAAAACGCAAAATCCTGCGCGTATCGTTCAGGCGCATGGCCCAGCTGATATCCCCCGCCAGCACGATGGTGTCCTCGGGTTTGATCAGCTTGCGCCAGTTGCGCTCCAGCCGCTCCACATAGCCGTTCCACCCCGGAAAAACATCCATGGGTTTGGAAGCGCCCAGTGAAAGATGGGTATCGCCAAGCACATAAAGTGCCATTCATTTTTCTCCTGTTCTAAGTCCGGCAGGACAAGGTTTATTCCTGATAGCTCAGCGCCACCTGCGCGATCTGCTCCGGGTCGATGACGGTATTGAACCGCTCGGCCTTCTGCCGCAGGGCAGCAAGGCTTGCGGGAGCAGTGCGGCCGGTGGCTTCTTCCAGCTCCTGCATGGCTTCAAGTCGTTCTGCGGGGCAGTGTGGCCCAGAGCCTCCAGCACGCTGCGGGGGAACTTGTAGGGGGAGGCAGTGGACAGCACCACCATGGGCACACCCTCGCGCTTGTGACGGCCCGCCACATGGAAGGCCACAGCGGTGTGGGTATCGCAGAGATAGCCATCCTGCTCATAGCGGGCACGGATCTCCCCTGCCACCTCTTCCTCGCTGCTCCAGCCGCAGCCAAAGCTTTCCTGAATGGCGGCCAGCGTCTCGGGCCGGACGGTATAGCTGCCGGTTTCAGACAGGCTCTTCATCAGGCCCGCCACCTCGCATCGCTGCCGGTGACGTGATAGAGCAGGCGCTCCAGATTGGAGGACACCAGAATATCCATGCTGGGAGAAGTGGTCTTGAAGAATTCCCGCTTGGCAGTATAAGTACCGGTGGTCAGGAAATCGGTCAGGACGTTGTTCTCATTGGAAGCGCAGATCAGCCGGCCCACCGGCAGGCCCATCTGCTTTGCATAGTAGCCCGCCAGAATATCGCCAAAATTGCCCGTAGGCACACAGAAGTCCACCTTGTCGCCAAAGCGCACCTTCCTGCCTTGAGCAGCTGGGCGTAGGCGGCAAAGTAGTAAACGATCTGCGGCACCAGACGGCCCCAGTTGATGGAGTTTGCACTGGACAGGCGGATGTTCCGCTTTGCCAGCTCGGCAGCAATGGCCTGGTCGCCAAAGACCTTCTTCACGCCGGTCTGGGCATCATCGAAGTTGCCGCGCACAGCGTAGACCGCCACATTTTCGCCTTCCTGGGTCACCATCTGCAGGCGCTGGATCTCACTGGTGCCGCCCGTGGGGAAGAACACCGCGATCTCCACACCCGGGATATCGTGGTAGCCATCCAGCGCGGCCTTACCGGTATCGCCGCTGGTCGCCACCAGGATCAATGTTTTCTCAGTGCGGTCAAGATTTTTCTTTGCCTCCACCAGCAGCTTCGGCATCAGCTGCAGGGCGTAATCCTTGAAGGCGCAGGTCGGGCCGTGCCACAGTTCCAGAGAGTACACCTCATCCGAAACAGGGGCCAGATAGCCCGCCTTTCCGCCAAAGGCCGCACCATAGGTGCCTTGGCGGCCTCCTGCAGGAACTCCTGTGAATAATCAGTCAGATACTGCCCACGATGCAGCAGCCATCTCGGGGTAATCCAGCGCACAGATCGCCTTGACATCCACCTGTGGGAAGCTCTGCGGAACAAACAGACCGCCCTCATCCGACAGGCCCTGTGCAATGGCCTGAGAGGCACTTACCACGCGGTTATGATCTCTCGTGCTGAAAAACTGCATTGTCGTCGCTCCTTTTTGCCAGCGGGGCCCGCATTGGCCCCATGTTTGCGGCAGCGGCAAAAGCCGTTTTCTGCCTTTTCCCACCGATGCACCCCGCATTACGCGGTAAACGCACCCTTTATAATATGTACCATCCAGCGCCCGCTGTCAAGAGGGGTCACTTCGGCAACGTCAAAACGAACCGGTTCATCACTCTGTCCGGTGTGCTGGAGATAATATTCTGCGGTGCGGATGAGCCTGCGCTGCTTGGCAGGGGTCACGGCCGCAGCAGGTGCGGCCAGCGGGTCGGGGCTGCGGGTCTTGACCTCACAGAGCACCAGTGTGCCGTCCGGCTCCCGCAGGATGAGGTCGATTTCCCCCATCCGGGTGCAGTAGTTGTGGGCTACCAGCTCACATCCCTGCTTCTGGTAATACCGCGCGGCCACAGCCTCGCCGGTGCGGCCGGTCTCGGCCCGATCCATCACTTGCCCTCCGGCCAATAGCCCTGCTTTTTCAGGAAACTGCGGCGGTAGAAGGGCTGGATCCCGTACTGTTCAATCAGCTCATAATGGAGCCTGGTCGGGTAACCCTTGTGTTTTGCCAGCTGATACTGCGGGTACTGCTTGTCCAGCTCCATCATATAGCGGTCCCGGCTGACCTTTGCCAGGATCGATGCCGCGCCGATGCTGCGCTGGTGGCATCGCCCTTGACCACCGGCTGGGCGGGGATCTCCAGCGCAGCCGGGGCACGGTTGCCATCCACCAGCACAAGATTCGGCACAATGTCCAGCCCTTCTGCAGCCTGCTTCATGCCGCTCATGGTGGCGTTCAGGATATTATCCCGGTCGATGATCTCCGGGCCTACAAAGACGATCTTATAGGCCAGCGCTTGTCAAGGATCTCATCAAAGAGGGCTTCCCGTTTTTTCTCGGTCAGCTTCTTGGAGTCGTTGATGCCGTACACCGGCTTCTCCGGGTCAAGGATACAGGCCGCCACAACGACCGGGCGCACAACGGGCCGCGGCCCGCTTCATCCACACCGGCAAAAAAGCCATATTGCGCACGGATGGCGGCATCATACTCGTACAGAGGGGCAGAGATCTCCTCGTCAGAACGCCGTTTCATTCGTCGTCCTCCTCGCAAAGTCTGCCAGATCATCCGCTGGGGCGGGCGCTCCAGAGAGATGCGGCCCCACTTGCAGGCGCGGAACTCGTCCACCAGCATGATGGCACAGCGCTCGGTGTTCACCTCGCCGCCGCGCACCAGCAGACCGCGCTTGCGGCCGATGGCTCCATCAGTTCGTAGGGCGGCAGGGCCAGCGTCTCTGCATCCAGCTTGTAGCGCTGGGCCACGAGGTCGGGGTAATTGCGGCGCACCTCATCCAGCAGATTCATAGCCAGCTCTTCCACATCCAGAATATCATCCTTAATGGAGCCGATGAAGGCAGATTAGAAGCAATGGTCTTGGAATCGAACTTTTCCAGAGCACGCCGGCATATCCAGCAGGTCAAACTTCTCAGTGCTGACCCACTGCTTGCCCTTGGTCACGCCGGGGCGGTCTGCCGCTTGGCACGAGCAGAGCCTGCAAAGGTGTTGATGAAGGTAGATTTGCCCACGTTGGGGATGCCGCAGAGCATCACCTGAGTTTTGGCACCACCCATACCACGGTTCTGGCGGCGCTCCAGCAGCGAAGCCAGTTCCCTTTCAATGGCGGTCTGCACCGCCTTGGCACCGCCCTTCTGCTTGGCGCTGATGGCCACGCAGCCTGCATCGGCGGCGCGGAAGTATCTGATCCACTCCTCTGTCACGGCAGGATCAGCCAGATCGGCCTTGTTCAGCACATAGAGCTTGGGTTTGCGGGCCGTAATGCGCTCCACCTCGGGGTTCAGGCTGGAAAGCGGGATGCGGGCATCCAGCAGCACCAGACTGGCATCCACATGCTGGATCTCCGTCTCCATCATCCGCAGGGTCTTGGTCATGTGGCCTGGGAACCATTGGATGTTATATTGATTTGCAAAGCGGGTATCGTTGTTCATTTTACCACCCCAAAATCCGAAAAGGGCAAAAAGCAGAGCAGCACTTTGCCCAGAATATCGCGTTCATCAATGCAGCCCACATAGGACGAGCGGCTGTCCAGCGAGGCGTTGCGGTTATCGCCCATCACAAACACCGTGCCCTCCGGCACCGTGTACGGGAACGTTACGTCATAGCCAAGATAGGTCGGTTCAGCGATATAAGCTTCCTGCAGCACTTCCCCGTTCACCGAGACCGTGCCCGCCTGATAATCAATGTTCACCACATCGCCGCCCTTGGCAATGACACGCTTGACCAGCGGCTTGCCGTAGGCCGTGTAGCTGTCCACGATGACCACATCGCTCCGCTGGGGCTCGTAGCCCGCGCCCCAGACGATCAGCTTATCGCCGTTCTGCAGGGTGGGCACCATGGATTCGCCGTCCACCTGAATGATGCGGAAGAACAGTGAGAATACCAGCACCAGCACCAGCGCGGCGGAGATCAGCGCCTCGTACCACTCAAACACATTCTGTCCGCGCACAGTTTCCTGTGTTGAAGCATGCTTTTCCATTTCCCGATGCACCTCACAATCTTGTCTGGCCCGGAATAAAGAAAAAAGGGACAACAAGTTGTCCCTTTTCTCTCGGTTTTACGCGGGGATCATCAAATATCGCTCTTGACCTTAGCAGCCTTGCCGGTACGACCACGCAGATAGAACAGCTTGGCGCGGCGAACCTTGCCCTTGCGGACAACGGTGACCTTCTCAACGAAGGGGCTGTTGATGGGGAAGACACGCTCAACGCCGACACCGTAGGAAACGCGGCGAACGGTAAAGGTCTCTGCAACGCCGCCGTGCTTCTTAGCAATAACGGTGCCCTCGAAAGCCTGGATACGCTCACGCTCGCCTTCCTTGATACGAACATCACGCGGACGGTATCGCCAACGTTGAACTGGGGCTTCTCAGCTTGATGCTGCCTTCAGAAATAATCTTCAGTGCGTCCATTTTTGAATCCTCCATTTGTTTTTAGACGTTCATGCACGGCACCTTGCCGTCAGAGGACCGCCCGTTTAATGATATTGTCATTAACCCCGCTGTGGTATCAGCGGACACTAACGCCTTAATAGGATAGCACAAAACGCCCGTAAAATCAAGCGATTTGCCCAAAATAATCCCAAAAATTTTCTGTTCTGCCCAAAAGGCATTCTTTGCCCGGGAAATCAGGCAAAGAGCTGCCGATCCGCCGTCAGGAAGCGCTTGCGCAGGATGCCTGCGCTGGCGGCAGGCAGACCAAACTTTTCTTCCAGAAAGCCGGTGAGCAGCGAGGGATTCAGGTTCAGCTCCTGTGCGGCAGGCAGGCAGAGCTCCATGCAGACACGATCCCCTGCAGTGGTATATTCCACCTGCGGGATGTGATCCTTGAGTTCCACGATCTTTTTGCCCTTTTTGCTGTGCTTTTCCACCGGGGCGCTTTCCAACGCGTTATACTGTTCCAGCACAGCCGCTGCCGCTGCCGGTAGGTGATCTGGTAGCAGGCAAAGGCGATGAGGTCAGCCTTCATCTGCACCGGGCCCACATGGGTGATGCGGATGCCGGTGGGCATGATGGCATTCAGCTCGGTCTGCCACTGGGCAAAGTCCGGGTTCTCAGCCTCGGTCTTGACATCCACGCACTCACACTCGCTCTCCTGCCCCAGCGAAAGCGGGCAGGCAAAGGTCATGTAGATGTGGGGGTTGAAGCCCAGCGTGTGCCACACAGGCAGGCCGCTGCGCTTGAGCACCCGCTGCATCACCCGCTGCAGATCCAGCAGGGAGATGTAGGAGGCCTCATTCTTCTTCTCAAACGAGATTCTGACTGTAATCAAAGCAGGGACCTCCTAACAGATGATTGGCACCGCAGCCATGGCAGGCGCGGTTGCAGGGCTGGGTGGTCTGGGCGGCAAGGGCCTTGTTGTACTCCCGCACCAGATATTCGTGGGTCACACCGTAGTCCATGTGGCTCCACGGGGTCACCTCGTCCAGCCCAATGGGACGCTGGCAGTAGAACCTGGGTCAATGCCAGATCCTCAAACACCTGCATCCAGGTATCATACTTGAAGCACTCTTCCCAGCCGTCAAAGTAACAGCCCCTCTTGTAGGCTTCCAGAATAACAGGAGCCAGACGGCGGTCACCCTTGGCGAACACGCCTCCAGAAACTGGTGGTGCTGTCGTGATAGTTCACCTTGATCTTGCGGCTGTGGACGCTTTCCAGCAGGTGCTTCTGCTTGGCCTGCAGGCTTTCCTCCGTGTCCATGGGCACGAACTGGAAAGGCGTATGGGGCTTGGGCACAAAGCAGGCACAGCTGATGGTCACCTGCACACCCCTGCCCTTGGCGTGCCTGGGGTTGGAGTAATAGAGATCTACCACCTTCTGGGCGGTCTCGGCAATGCCTCGATGTCCTCCATCGTCTCAGTGGGCAGGCCCATCATAAAGTAGAGCTTGACCGAGGAATAGCCGTTGGCAAAGGCCAGTGAGCAGGTCTTTTCGATCTCGTCCCAGGTAACATTCTTGTTGATGACATCCCGCAGGCGCTGGTACCGGCCTCGGCCGCAAAGGTCAGGCCGCTCTTGCGCACCTTTGTGGTCTTTTCGATCAGGCTCTGGGAGAAGTTGTCCATCCGCAGGGAGGGCAGCGAGAGGCTGACGTGCTCCTTGGGGGCCCACTCGTTCAGATCATCCAGCAGTTCTTCCAGCTGGCCATGGTCGGAGGTGGACAGGCTGGACAGGCTCAGCTCCTCATAGCCGGTGTTGGCGCACAGATCCTGCGCCGCCTTATTCAGCAGACTGGCATCCCGCTGGCGCATGGGGCGATACAGGAAGCCCGCCTGACAGAACCGGCAGCCGCGCACACAGCCGCGCAGCACTTCAAGCTGGCGCGATCCTGGATGGCACCCACCATGGGCACAACAAAGTTTGTTGGCGGAGCAAACTCGTTCAGATCCTTGATGATGGCCTTGGTGATGACCGCCGGGATGCCCGGCTCGTTGGGGGTAATGGCCTTGACCCGGCCGTCCTCAAAGTAGGTCACATCGTAGAAGGCGGGGATGTAGACCCCGGGGATCTTTGCAATGCGGCGCAGCAGCTCCTTTTTGGAGACACCGCCTTCTTTCTTGGCGCGCTCGATCTCGGTGCAGATGGCAGGCAGCTGGTTCTCACCCTCACCCAGCTGGATAACATCAAAGAAATCCGCAATGGGCTCCGAGTTGCAGGCGCAGGGGCCGCCCGCCACAATCAGGGGCCAGTGCTCGTCGCGGTCCTTTGCGTAGAACGGAATATGTGCCAGATCGAGCATGGCCAGAATGTTGGTATAGGAAAGCTCGTACTGCAGGGTAAAGCCCACCGCATCAAAATCGGTCAGGGGGTCCTTGCTCTCCATAGTGTACAGGGGCAGGTCCAGCCGCTCCATCTCAGCCTTCATATCCAGCCAGGGCATAAAGGCCCGCTCACACCACCAGTTCTCGTGGCTGTTGAGCAGCTCGTACAGGATCTTCTCACCGAGGAAGGACATTCCCACCTCGTAGGTATCCGGGAAGCAGAATGCAAACCGGACATCCACCTTTTCTTTGTCTTTATACGCGCTGCCCGGTTCGCCGCCGGTATAACGGCCCGGCTTCTGCACCCGGCCCAGCGCTTCTTTCAGCTTGGGATCAAACATCAAGTTCCTCCATTGACAGAACAGTTTTACTTCATTCATTTTATTGTACCCGATTCTGCCGGGAAATGCAATCATTGTTTTGGAGGCACCACCATCCGCACGCCGCCAGCTGTGCCCCATCCAGCGGCGGGATGGGCAGGAGGTTGAAGGCCCCGGTCAGGAGGTTGGCCGCCAGAAAGGCACTGGCCCGGATGGTGGCCCGCTGTTCCAGCCGAAGCATCCAGAGCCCGGCCAGCACAAAATTCACCGCAGGGCCTGCCGCGGCAAGGAGAGCGGTCTGCCACAGGGTCATTTCCCTGCCCCGGGTGCGCATACAAAAGCCGGTAAGGGTGACTTCAATGACCGGAAACTGCCCAAACAGGGCAAGATAAGCCCGATGTGCCCCCACTCATGCAGGAATGCTGCCAGCAGCCCCAGCCGCAGAAACCCGCTTGCATCGAAATAGAGCAGAACGTACAGCGTCCCGCAGAGCAGCAGTGGGTCCCGGAACACAAGCGGCCCGTACCGGAGCCGATGCCGCATCATGCAGGCTCAGCGCGGCAGAAGGATCATACCGGATGCCGCCTGTCAGAAATTCAAAGTGCAGGTGTGCCCCGGTGGCACGGCCCGTCTGTCCGGCAGTGCCCAGCCGCTGGCCTGCTGCAACCACCTCCCCGGCCCGGACATAGAGATACTGCATGTGGGCATAGAGCGTTTCCTGCCCGTCCCCATGGGTCAGCCGGACATAGTTGCCGTAAGCGGCTCCACGCCGGGCGGCGGTCACCACGCGTCCAGTGCCGCAAGGCTGGTGTGCCCTCCCCGCAGGCAAGGTCCACGCCCCGGTGGAAGGCTTTTCCCCGGTAAAGGGATCCTCCCGCCAGCCATAAGGTCAGAGACACGCCACGCCGCCGTTTCCAGCGGGAAGCAGAGCGTCTGCCCCGGCTTTGCCTGTTTCAGGCTGGCTCCCGCCGGGACATTTTTGCCCGCACAGACCGGGAGCACCCTGCCCGCCAGCAGTATGATCAGCAGCACCGTCAGAGCCAGCACCGCCGCCCGTTGATATCGCCTGTGTTCCCCTGCTCGCCCATGTTTTGCCTGCATCTTTTCGCCCTCCGTTCTGGAAAGTGTATGCAGAAGGAAGATCCCTGAGAACCAAAACACCCCCTGGGAGATTTCCCAGAGGGTGCTCTTTCCGTATTTACCGGCGGAGCCAGTCATGGAGCCGCTGGAAGAGGCTGGGGTGGCCGTGCCGTTTCGCTCGATCAACAGCATGCGGAGCGGGTGCGCTCTGTACAGCCGGGGCAGGTGCTGCTTTCACCGTGGCAGGCTGTTTTGCTGGTTCTGCGGGCTGCTCCGCCACCTGAACCGGCTCCGGTCTCGTTACGGCTCAGACGGCTGCTCCGGTGCCTTTGGCTCGGGCTGCTCCGGTTCTGCCGCAGAAGCGGTATCCCGGGCGAGCCAGTCATCCCGGAGCAGATCGTACATGTCCATCTGGCCGTTGACAAGGGGCTCACCGGGGGCCGCTTTCACCTTCTGATAGCTGCCGTCTGCCCGCATCTCCCGGGCATTGACGTTATCCCTCAGCTGCAGCTGCAGGATATCGCTCAGTTTCTGGATGAGGACAGGGTCCTCCACCCGGACACCCACCTCCACGCGCACTCGGTGTTGCGGGTGAGGAAATCGCCGGAGGCGATATAGATGCGGGTGGTCACGCCATCGTAGAAGCTGTAGATGCGGCCATGCTCAAGGTAGCGGCCCACCAGACTGCGGATATGCAGGTTCTCGGTCTTACCCGGCACCTCGGCGCGGACACAGCAGATGCCGCGCACGATCATATCGATGCGAACCCCCGCACAGCTGGCTTCTTCGAGTTTCAGGATGATATCCCGATCCGAGATGGAGTTGTTTTTCAGGATCATGGATGCCGGGCGGCCCAGCTTGGCGGCATTGATGACCCGGTCCATCTCGTCCAGCAGCACGCTCTTGAAGCGCAGAGGAGCCACCAGCATCTTCTCGGTGGTCTCCGTCAGTTTCTGCACGGCAAGGTTCTGGAACACGTTGGAGGCTTCCTCACCGATGCCAGATCTGCCGTGATGAACGAATAATCGGTATAGAGCTCGCTGGTCTTTTCGTTGTAGTTGCCGGTGCCGATCTGGGTGATGTAGCTGTAGCCCTGCGGGCCCTTCTTGGTGATGAGGGTCAGCTTGGAGTGCACCTTGTAATCATCAAAGCCGTAGAGGATGGTACAGCCAGCCTCTTCCAGCTGCTTGGACCAGTCGATGTTATTCTGCTCGTCAAAGCGGGCACGCAGCTCTACCAGAGCCACCACTTCCTTGCCGTTTTCGGCGGCTTCGATCAGGGCCTGTACGATCTGGGATTCCCGCGCCATCCGGTAAAGGTCATCTTAATGGAGATGACCTCCGGATCCCGCGCGGCCTTTTTCAGCATCGCGATGAAGGGGCGGATGGACTGATACGGATAACTGAGCAGGACATCGTGCTTTTCCACCTCGGCAGCGAGGTCATAATCCTGGGGCGGCAGCATGGGCCGGGCCGAGGGATAGAACAGCTCCGGGTTGCCTCGGCCTCCATTTTACCGGTGAGCTTGTAGAAGAAGCTCAGATCCAGCGGGCTCTTCTGGGCGAACACCCGCTTATGACTCAGTTCTAATTTATCGCAGAGGAGACGCAGGATCTCCTGCGGGGCCGTGGGAGTTACCTGCAGGCGGACAGCGGCCAGCTTGCGGCGGCGCTTGAGCAGGTCGGCCATGATCTCGCGGTAATCGATATCATGGTCCATCATGCCCTCTTTTACATCAATGTCAGCGTTGCGGGTGACGCGGAACAGGCACTTTTCCTGGACGGCATCCTTGCCGAAGATGAGAGACGCATAATGCAGCACCAGTTCCTCTGTCAGGGCAAACTCGGTCTTGCCCTCCCGGCGCACCAGGATCAGCCGCTCCATCTGGCTGGAGATGGGGATCATGCCAAGGCTCTGGCCCTCTTTTTCCTTGAGCAGAGCGCCCAGGTAGATCTCCTTATTGCGCAAGAACGGGAACGGGTGGCGGTTGTCCACGATCTGCGGGCTGAGGATGGGGAACAGCTCGTTCTGGAAGTACTTTTTCCAGAAGCGCTCCTGCTCCTTATCCATCGCATCGAAGTTTACCTTTTTATAGCCGCAGGCATCCAGATTTTCCAGCGCTTTCTCGTAGTATTTATCGCAGTCCTCCTGCAGATGGGCAACTTTGGGCATGATAGCGTTCAGCTGTTCCTCGGCCGTCATGTTGGTCTTGTTCTCACGCTTGTCTTTGTCCTTCTGACTGCGTGCAAGGTTGGCGCGCTCCTGCAGGGAGCCCACACGCACCATGAAAAATTCATCCAGATTGGAGCCATAGATGGCAAGGAATTTCACCTGCTCTGCCAGCGGGACATTCTTATCCTTGCCCAGCACCAGCACACGGCGGTTAAAATCCAGCCAGCTGAGTTCACGGTTGATGAAGATCGTATCCTCTTTCATAGTAGTTTACTCCCTTTTTCCCTGACATGCGGCTTTCGCCGCAGCGCTTCAGCTCACGTAAGCAAGCCCCTCCCACTCTTCCACCACCGCTTCTGTCAGGCCGGGCACGGCGGCGGCCTCTTCCACCGCGGCAAAGCGCCCGTACTGCTCCCGGTATTCGATGATGGCCCGGGCGCGCTGTTCCCCCACCCCCGGCAGTGCAGAGAGCGTCCTGCCCGGCGGTGTTCAGATCGACCCGTGCCAGCTGGATGAGCGGTGTTTCACTCCCGGCTGCACGGCCCGGCCCTGTCTGCCGCGGAACGGCAAATCCAAACGCCATCACAACGCACACCGCGCAGACAAGGGCCGCTGTCCACAGAAATCTCTGTTCCGTTTTTGTGAGACTGGCTTTCCTCATTCCATTGTACCCGACTTTCTCTGAAAAAGAAAGCCCTCTGCGGAGAATTTGCAGAGAGCTTTACAATGATTTTACGCAGAAGTTTCTGCAAGGCGCACCATGCCGTACAAAAGCTCTGCCGCCGCACCGGTATCGTGGTCAGTCAGGGTCATCCGGTTGGCAGCAAGGCGCAGTTCAGGCGCGGCATCCGCAGGCACAACGCTCTCCCCCGCCAGATGGACAAGGTCGAGCATCTGGGTGCAGCCGGCCAGCACCGTCAGCTGCTCGGCGGCATAGCCGGAGAGGGCAGACGGCGTTGAGCATAGCACTGCCTGAGACAAGGCCCGGGGTAAGCACCAGCGTATCCGGTGCAAGGCGCTCCGCATGCAGGAAAGCTGCCGCGTCCCCCAGCGCCTTTTGCAGTGTGGCAGAAGGGGCATCTGCTTTTGTCCTGATAGAACAGGATGCGCAGAACGTCCTCGCCCTTGACATCGGCGGCGTTGCTCAGCACAAAGGGAGTCCACTCCTGCTTGAGGTGGAACACCAGTCCTTCGCTCATCCGCACAGCGCGGGTGGAGCCATCACGCATCTGCAGGGCAATGCCCACGCCGGACAGGAGGGCAGCATCTTCAGAACAGACTCCTCCATCCCCTCAAAGCTGCACAGCGCGGTGCCGGAGCCCTCCGAAAGTTATAGGCCAGTGTGCCGCCGCAGACCAGCGCGGGCGCACTGAGCCGCACCCCGCCCAACAGAGAGCGGACCGCCCGGGGCGAGCGCTGAGAGAAAACGGTCAGCCTGCCGCCCCTGCTGGCAAAAAGCTGCAGCACATCCCGCTGGAGCTGAGGCAGATTGCCTGCAGCATCCAACAGCAGGCTGTCCAGATCACAGAGACTAAGGTCTGGTCAATGGTCGTCTCTTTCATAGGGTATTTCCTCCTGTGCGCTGACGGAGCGTGGTCAAGAAGCGGGTGAAGTAATCCGGCAGCTCAGAATCGAACCGCAGGTGTTCCCCCGTGATGGGTGAACAAACCCCAGCGTTTTTGCATGCAGGCACTGGCCATGCAGGCTGGTGATGCAGTTGTGGGGGCCGTACACCGGGTCGCCCGCCACTGGGTGGTGGATGGAAGCCATGTGAACGCGGATCTGGTGGGTACGGCCCGTTTTCAGGCGGCACTCCAGCATCGTGAACTCGCCCAGCCGTTCCAGCACTTTGTAGCCGGTATAGGCGTACTTTGTGTGAGGCTCACTGGCCGGATAGACCGCCATCTTCTTGCGGTCGGTCTTGCTGCGGCCCAGGTTGCTCTCCACAAAGCCTTCATCCTGGGCAAAGCCGCCATAGACGATGGTATTGTAGGCCCGCTCCACGCTGTGCACCGCCATCTGCTGGGAAAGGCCGATGTGGGTTGCATCATCCTTTGCCACCACCAGCAGGCCGCTGGTGTCCTTATCGATGCGGTGGACGATGCCGGGCCGGATCTCGCCGCCAATGCCGGAAAGGCTGCCCTTGCAGTGCCAGAGCAGGGCGTTGACCAGGGTGCCGTCCGGGTTGCCGGGAGCCGGGTGGACGACCATCCCTTTGGGCTTGTTGACCACCAGAAGGTGCGCATCCTCATAGACGATGTCCAGCGGGATCTCCTGCGGCACAGCCTCAATGGGCTTTGCGTCGGGGATCTCCAGCAGGATGATATCCCTGCCTTGAGCTTCAGGCTTTTGGCCGGGGCCTGCCGTTGCAGAGCACATGGCCCTCAGCCACAAGGCCCTGCAGGGCACTGCGGGAAAGGCCGGTATCCTCGCCGCTCAGGAAGCGGTCGATGCGCTGGCCTGCGCCCTCGGCTTCTACGATGTATTCACGCTGCTCCATGGCTTACTGCTCCTTCGGGCCCTTTTTCGTATCCTCGTGCAGCTCCTCCAGGAAAATGACCAGTACCCAGAGTGCCACACCAACGCAGACACAGATATCTGCAAAATTGAACACTGCGAACCGCATGAACAGCAGGTTGATGTAATCCACCACCTCGCCGTTCAGCACACGGTCGATCAGGTTGCCGATGCCGCCGCCCAGCACCAGGATGAGTGCGGCCTGCTGCAGACGGTTGTTCCGGCTGCGGAAGAACAGCCAATAAGCAACCAACAGCAGCGCTGCGCTGGTTGCAACGATCAAAAACAGCTGCTTGCCGCTGAGCAGGCTGAATGCCATGCCCTGGTTGAGCACGAACCGCAGCTCCACCACATGGGGGATCAGCGGCATTGCGCCCACCGGCTGCAAAGCGCTGACAGCCCAGAACTTGATGGCCTGATCGAGCCGACCAGCGCCGCAACGCACAGCAGATTGAAGATCACAAATGCCATAAAAATACTCCCAACGGCGGCATGCTGCCGCCTGTGTTCTGATACCAAAAAGCGGCGCTCCCTGCTCGAAAGGAGCGCCGCAGCGTTTATTTCAGGAAGGCTTATGCTTCCACCACGCTTGCGCAGCGTGCGCAGAGGGTGGGATGTGCGGCGTGGGTGCCGATGTCTGCGGAATACTTCCAGCAGCGCTCGCACTTTTCGCCGGTGGCATGTGCAGCAGCAACACCCAGACCCTCAACAGCGGAGGCAGAACCACCCTCGCCCTTGACCAGCTCCACATGGGAGACGATCATCAGGTCAGCCAGCTCGTCCATGGGAATGCTGTTCAGCAGGTCATAGACGGCATCATTGCAGTACAGGGTAACGGAAGCTTCCAGAGAAGCACCGATGGTCTTTTCTGCACGGGCCTGCTCCAGCACCTTCTTGACCTCGTCACGGACAGCAATGAGCTGTGCCCACTTGGCCTTGAAGGCATCGTCTGCAGCGTACTGGCCTGCCTTGGGCATTGCTCGAACACAACGTACTTGTTCATGCCTTCGGTCTTGGGCAGGAAGTCCCAGATCTCCTGGCTGGTGAAGCAGAGGATGGGGGCAATGATCTTGTCCAGAGCGACCAGGATCTTGTACATGGTGGTCTGGGCAGCCTTGCGGCCCACACCGTTGGTGCAGTACAGGCGGTCCTTAGTCACATCCAGATAGAAGTTGGACATGGCAACAACGCAGAAGTTGTAGACGGCGTGATAGACCTTGTTGAAGTCATACACATCGTAACCAGCTTGGCATTCACGATCAGGTCATCCAGAGCAGCCAGTGCCCAGCGGTCGATCTCCTGCAGCTGGTCATCTGCCACACAATCGGTGTTGGGGTCAAAGCCATCCAGATTGCCCAGAATGAAGCGGGCGGTGTTGCGGATCTTGCGGTATGCCTCGCTCAGCTGCTTGAAGATATTCTTACCGGCGCGCACATCCACAGTGTAGTCGGAAGAAGCGACCCACAGGCGGATGATATCCGCGCCATAGTCCTTGATGATCTCGCTGGGCTCCACGCCGTTGCCGGCGCTCTTGTGCATCTGCTTGCCCTGCTCGTCCACGACCCAGCCGTGGCACAGAACGGACTTGTAAGGTGCACAGCCCTTGGCAGCCACGCTGGTCAGCAGGCTGGACTGGAACCAGCCGCGGAACTGGTCGCCGCCCTCCATATACATGTCAGCCGGGAAGCTCAGCTCCGGGCGCTCCTCCAGAACGGCAGCGTGGGTGGAACCGGAATCGAACCAGACATCCATGATGTCGGTATCCTTGGTCCACTCGGAAGCGCCGCACTTCTCGCAGACTTCATCTGCAGGATGATCTGCTCTGCCTCGTACTTGTACCAGGCATCGGAGCCTTCCTTGCGGAACAGCGCGCTGACAGCCTTGATGGTGGCATCGGTGATGTGGTAAGCGCCGCACTTCTTGCAGTAGAAAGCCGGGATGGGCACACCCCAGGTACGCTGACGGCTGATGCACCAGTCGTTGCGGTCACGGACCATGCCCTTCATGCGGTCGTGGCCCCAGTCAGGCATCCACTTCACGGTGTCGATGGCCTTGTAGACATCGTCACGGAACTTGGCAACAGAGCAGAACCACTGCTCGGTGGCACGGAAGATGATGGGGTTGTGGCAGCGCCAGCAGTGGGGATACTGATGCTTGATGTGCACCTGGCCCATGATGGCACCGGCTTCGGTCAGGTCGGCCAGAATGGTCTTGTTGGCAGCCCAGACACGCTGACCTGCGTACTTACCGGCCAGCTCCGTCAGGCAGCCGCCGTCGTCCACAGGAACAGTGATGGGCACGTTGTACTTCTGAGAAACATTGAAGTCATCCACGCCGTGGCCGCCTGCGGTGTGGACGCAGCCGGAACCGCTTTCCAGCGTGACATGGTCACCCAGGATGACGGTGCCCTCCTTGGGCAGGTAGACGTGATGATAGCGCATCAGCTCGAACTCAGCGCCGGAAACAGGTTCGCCCACGATCTCGTAGTTCTCAATATGGCAGGCATCCATCACGCTCTTGACCAGCTCGGTGGCCATGATATGGTACTCCTCGCCGATCTTGACAAAGGAATACTCAAAGGCACCGTTCAGGCAGATGGCCTCGTTGGCGGGCAGGGTCCAGGTGGTGGTGGTCCAGATCACGAAGTAGGTCTTGTCCATCGGGATGCCGTGTTTTGCCAGCACACCGTTGGGATCCTGAGAAACGTGGAAGCGGACGAAGATGGAATCGCAGTCGTCCTCGCCGTACTCGATCTCGGCCTCAGCCAGAGCGGTGCGGCAGTCAGGGCACCAGTACACAGGCTTCAGGCCCTTGTAGATGTAGCCCTTCTTGGCCATCTCGCCAAAAATCTCGATCTGGCGGGCCTCGAACTCAGGCTTCAGGGTCAGGTAGGGGTGCTCAAAGTCACCGATAACGCCCAGACGCTTGAACTGGTCGCTCATAATGTCGATATGCTCGGTGGCGAACTTTTCGCAGATCTGGCGCAGCTCCAGCTTGGAGATGTCCTTCTTCTTCTCGCCCAGAGAGGACAGAGCCTTCAGTCAATGGCAGGCCGTGGGTATCAAAGCCGGGCACATAGGGAGCCTGGAAGCCCTCCATGTTCTTGTCGCGGATGATGATATCCTTGATGATCTTGTTCAGGCGGTGCCATGTGGATGTTGCCGTTTGCATACGGAGGCCGTCGTGCAGGACAAACTTGGGCTTGCCATCGTTGTGCTTGATCAGGTTGTTGTACAGGTCGTTCTTTTCCCAATCCTCCAGCATGGCGGGCTCCTTCTTGGGCAGACCGGCACGCATCTCAAACAGAGTCTTGGGCAGGTTCAGGGTACTATCGTACTGAGACTTATTCTTAGCCAATGGTTACACACTCCTCTAATTTACTAAAACGCTTTGGGATCACTCGCTGAACTTCACGCCCTTAAAAGCGGCGTAGTCCGGCGCTGCTGCCTCATCCTCGGCAGCAGGGGCCGGGGGCGGGTCGAGCTTGAGCTGGCTCTCGTCCTGTGCCCAGAACTCCTCGCTGGTCTTTTCATCCGCAGGTGCCTCGTCCTCAGCATCCACATCCGCTGCAGCGGGCTGTGCCTCGGCGATCTCCTCGGTCACAGCGGCGGCAGTGGTCTCGGTAGCTGCCGCCTCGTCCTCGGCAGGAGCATCCTCAGCGGGCTCCTCCTTCTGGAACTCAGGCAGGCGGCTCAGAGACTCAACATGGCTGCGGTACAGGTTCAGCACATCGGACTTGAAGCGGGTCACTTCCAGCCGGACGCGGTCATACTCGCGCTCCTGGGCAAGCTTTTTCTCGTTTGCCTCGTTGATGATCTCATCCGCGCGGTCACTGGCTTTTTGCAGCAGCTCGTTGGCATCACGGATAATATCATCACCGCGCAGATTTGCGCGATGCAGGATCTCTTCCGACTTCTGGTTTGCTTCCCGGATGACATTCTCGCCCATCCGCTGGGCATTGATCAGCGCGCTCTTGAGCATATCGCCGTCCGCCTCGTAGCTCTCCATTTCCTTGTGCAGACGCTGATTCTCGGCGGTCAGCTCAGCGATCTGGCGGCGCAGCTCCTCAGCCTGATCTTCATCCTGCTTCAGCTGCTCCTCTACTTTATCCAGGAAACGGTCCACCTCTTCGGTCCGGTAGCCGCGGATGTTCTTTTCAAACTGTGCAGCACGCACATCCTGCGGGGTCAGCATAGTGGTTTCCTCCCTTTTCATTCAATATTGAAAAAACTCGATGATCGATCGGTCTTTTTTGCTTTTTCCGGGCAGGGCCGTCAGGCCAAAGCGCCCCTTGCCGCGCACCGTGAACACATCACCCTCATACACCGGGGCGTGGGCACTCTCTGCAGGCAGATGGTTGATCTCCACCCGGCCCGCCGCGATCCACTCACACGCCTGCCCGCGGCTGCAATGGAGCATGGCCGCAAGCACAGCGTCCAGCCGCAAAGAGGACACGGTGGCTGTCTGCGTTTTGCGCTCTGCCTGCGGGAATTCGGGAACCTCATCCAGCGAAAGCAGCGTGGTGGTGACCTCTGTCCGGCCCACCTGCAGTAGTTCCCGGCAGATGAGCTCCCCCGCCGTTTCCAGCGCAAAGACATAGGCAGTGCCCGGCGTATCGGCCGGGAGCACGATATCTCCCAGCGCTTCCCGACGCAGCTCCAGCCCCATCAGGCTGCCCAGATAATCCTTGTGACCCGGCAGTGCCGCCCCAGAAAGGGTGCGGCAGGTCAGCTTCACGCAGCACAACGGACTTGCAGGGTAGCAGCCTCCGGCTCCAGGCAGAGCAGCTTCCGCTCTGCTCCGGGCCAGCCGCCCTCAAATGATGGTCGCTCTCCGGCACATCGGCACGGTTCAGCGCAGCACGGGCCAGATCCTGTTCCCTGTCGCTCAAAAAGCCGGAGTAGCGGGCAATGCCGCGTCCCTCGGCCGCGCGGGCCAGATCCTCCACATGCCGCATCAGAAAGCGCTCTTCATCGGTGCGGGCGGGCACAAAGCCCCGCACTGCCCTGGGAGCAGGATCAATAGAACGCGCCATTGTTCTCCAGCTCGTCCAGCAGATCGCCCATAATGTCCACGTTGTACGGGGTAATGATGAAGGTGCTGTTGGCAACGCGCTTGATCTGGCCGTTGTTGGCATAAGCCACGCCGGACAGGAAATCCACCAGACGGCGGGAAACTTCCTTGTTGGTAGACTCCAGATTCAGCACGACCGTGCGCTTGTTGTTCAGGTGGTCTGCAATGGTGCTGGCATCCTCAAAGCGCTCGGGCTTTACCAGAACAACCTTGAGCTGGGTGGTGGCGTGGATGTTGACCACCTTGTTCTTCTTCTGGGCACCCTCCACCGGCTCCTCCTCTGCATCGTCCATGCCAACGCCGAGACCGCTGTTGTTGTTCACCATCTGGGGGCCGTCGTCGATGTACTGATCATCGTAATCGTCCTCACCGCCAAAAAGGCCCTTTTTGAGACTATCCACGAAAGACATAGTATCTGCTCCTTTCATTCGGGCAGCCGCAGCTGCCTGGCGCCTTTTGCAAAAGAGATGCAAATAGCTTTTACTATTATCGGATTTTTTGCCGCAGATGTCAATAACTACAAAAGTTTCCATCATACAAATTTTGTCCGGAGACAATAATCTCGTCATAAAGCCGAACCTGACTGACAGAACCAGCAGTTCCGCTGGGCAAAACGATGAGGTCATCACCGTCTGTGATCTGTGGATGGGCATCGTCCACAGGGTCGATGCGGCAGAAGCGGGCCAGGTTGCCGTACTTCACATACACGCCGGGGATGTAGTTCTCGCCCTGGCTTTCTGCCTCGGAGCCGTCCTCCTTGAGGTAGTGCACCGCAGCAGCAGGCACCCGCAGGCCGGTGTTGCGGCCCACGATGATCTGGCATCGGCACAGTTCAGCCGGAGCACGTCGCCGTTGATGATCTCGCAGGAGAGGACGAAACGGGCAATGTCGTTTTCCGCATCGATGTTCACCTCGCTGACCTTTGCCTTGAGGGGCGTTTCCACCTGACCGGGAAAGCGGATCTCAACGCTCTTGGTCAAGGGCTTGCCGTCCCTGCCCAGCAGCTTTTCTGCCTGTTTGGCCGAGCACACCCCGGCATAGTACCAGGTAAAGCCCGAAACGATCTTTCCCGCGCAGCCGTCCAGCGCGATCTCCGGGGAGGATTCAACGTAGGCTTTCAGGTTGGCTGCATCCAGGGCAAGGATATCGGCAGAACCAGCGTTCAGCGCCCGGAGCTGGAGCTGCGGATGAAATAGCCTGTCTGCGGGGCCGTGATCTGGGATGGATTGCCCAGCTGGGACTGCACCGTGGCGGCCTGCTGGGTCAGCGCGGTGATCTGGTCAGAGAAGCTGGCCACCTCGCCGGTGATGACCCAGAGCTTGTTCTGGGCCAGAATGTAATTTTCCTTCTCCGCATCGGTATCCTCGTAGTCCCCTGCATCCAGCGAATCCATCAGGTCGTACAGAGCAGCGGAACGGTTCTTGCGCAGGGATTCCAGCTGCACAGAAGTGGTGTTCTGGGAGCGCTGCAGCAGGTCGATCTGGTCATTGATCTGGGTCAGCTGCTGGCGCAGGGTGGCCTGCGCTGCATCGCTGTAGATCTCAGCCACCGCTGTGCCTGCCGAAACACGTTCGCCGTCTGCCACCAGATACCCCAGCGTGCCGCCGCCCGCAACGTAACTTTCCTCAAACAGGAGCACGCCCTCGGCATCCACGGTGTCCTCCACCGTAGCCAGCAGGGCGGTCTCGTAGGTATTGGGCGGAAACAGCACCTGCATTGCCTGATAGCCCACATACAATGCCGCCAGCAGCAAAAACACGATGACGACAGCGGCCAGCGTTTTCAGTGCGCCGGAGATGCCCTCGCGGTTTTCTTCCTGCATATCGCTCATCCTTTCGCTAAAAATTCATTTGTGAGACGTGCAGCCTGTTCCCGGACATCCGGGGCAGAGGCATCCAGCCAGCAGATACCCTCCATGTGGCGGAACCAGGTCAGCTGGCGCTTGGCATAGTTGCGGGAAGCCTGTTTCAGCTTCTCCACACAAGGGGCAAGCGCGCTCTCCCCCGCAAAGTAGGGGAAGAATTCTTTGTATCCGATGGCCTGGGCCGCCGTCTTATAGGTATCCCGGTGTTCCCACACACGTTTTGCCTCGTTCAGCAGATCCTGCTCCATCATCAGATCCACCCGCAGGTCGATGCGGCGGTAGAGCTGGGCGCGCTCCGGGAAATCCAGCCCAAGGATCAGAGAACGATAGGGCTTTTCGGGCGGGAGTGAGTCTGCTTTCTGCTCACTGAGCTTTTTCCCGGTGGCGCGGTAATGTTCCAGCGCCCGCAGCACCCGGATATGGTTGTTCGGATGGATGGCCGCCGCCGCTTCGGGGTCCACCGCCTGCAGCTCCGCATACATGGCTTCCGGACCCTTTTCATTCAGTTCCGCGGCCAGCTGTTCCCGCAAACCGTCTGGCGTTTTCTCAGCAGCAAAGCGGACACCATACAAAAAACTCTGGACATAGAGCCGGTGCCGCCCACGAGGATGGGCAGATGTCCTCTGCCGGAGATCTCACGTTCCAGCGCCCCGGCCAGCGCGGTGAAATCTGCCACGCTGAACGGTTCATCAGGCTGCAGGATATCCACCCCATGGTGCGGAATGCCGCGAGTCTCCTCGGGGGTCACCTTGGCGGTGCCACATCAAGGCCTTTGTAGATCTGCATCGAATCGGCGCTGATGATCTCACCGCCGAACTGCTCGGCCAGTGCAACACCCAACGCGGTCTTGCCGGAAGCTGTGGGGCCGACCACGGCCAGCACCGGGTGCTTTTTGTTACACGATCCGTCCAAACTGTTTTTCCAGCTCCTTCCGGGTCAATTTAAGGACACAAGGCCGACCATGGGGGCAGAAGGGCGGTACCTCGCCCGAGAGGATCTTTTCGGCCAGTGCCATCAGCTCCTGCGGGGAGGTCTTATCCCCCGCCTTGATGGCCGCGCGGCAGGAGATGGAATGGAGCACCCACTCAGTCTTTTCGCTCAGGGCATCGCGGCTGCCCTTGGAGAGCTTATCCGCCAGCTCCACCAGCAGATCCTCGGCACTGCCCTGTTCCACATCCGCGGGCACAGAGCGCAGAAACACGCTGTTGCCGCCAAAGTCATCGATCTCCAGTCCTGCGCTTTCCAGCAGCTCAAGGTTGGAGAGGAGCGCAGTCTTTTCCTCCGCCGACAGCTCCACCACCAGCGGCTCCAGCAGCAGCTGGGCCGGAACATCCCCATAGTTTGCCGCCAGTTTCTCGAAGAGCTGGCGCTCGTGGGCGGCATGCTTATCAATGATGCAGATCTCTTCCCCGCGCTCAGCGAGGATATAGGTCTTGAAGATCTCACCCACATAGCGCAGAGGGGCAGGGCCTTCCTGCACGTCAAAGCCCAGCTGTTCCGGCGTATCCTCGGCAGCAGGCATTTCCTCCTTGGGGGCAGGATCCATGCCGCCATGTGGTCCTGATGTTCGGGCAGATCTGCACTGTCCGGTTCAATGTCCAATGCACCTTCTCCCAGCGCTGCGGCAAAGGCGGGTGCTTCAGGCTCGCTCTCCGTGGGAGCTGGTGCCGGGCTGTGCAGGGTGGCATCCTGCCGGATGGGCAGGCCCGATGCAACCGTTGTCCAGCTGTGCTCTGTCGATTTTTCCTCGGCAATGCCCGGCACAGGCAGGATATCCGGGTGGCTTGCAGGTGCCGGACGGGACGGCGGTGCTGCTGCCGGTGTCGGAGTGAAGCTCCGGAAGCTCCGCTGGGGCTGAGGAGTATGCTCATGGAGCGTTCCCGGCTCAGCCTGACCCGGAATGATGGCAGAAAGTCCTGTAAAGTTATTCTTCTTTACATCATTTTCTGTCGTGTTATCGATTGTTTCCGATTTGTTGGATTCTTCATCTTTTTTGTCCTCTTCAAAGGCAACGCCGCTCTCCGGTGCCCGGTTGGGCCAGTGCCAGCTTGACAGCGTGATAAACGAGGTCAAAGATATCGTTTTCCCGGGCAAAGCGCACCTCAGTCTTGGCCGGGTGGACATTGACATCCACAAGGTCAGCGGGCATTTCCAGAAGCAAGATTCCTCCAGGGAACTTGCCCTGCATCGTGGTGCCCTTGAACGCTGTTTCCATGGCTGCCATCATGGTGCGGTTGCGGACATAGCGCCCATTGATGTAGAAATACTGCATACTGCGGCTGGCGCGGCAGCTCCTGGGCTGGTGATGAGGCCCCACACCCGGTACACCCCTTCCTGATTGTCCAGCTCCATGAGGTCACGGCTGAATTCCCGGCCCAGCACCGCGTAGGCGGCACTGCGCAGCTTGCTGTCACCGGGGGTGACATACTGCAGCTTACCCTCCCGGACAAACTTGAAACTGACCTCAGGGTGGCTCAGGGCCACATGGGCCACGATATCCGCCACAAAGGTACCCTCGCTGGAATCCTTTTTGAGGAACTTCATCCGGGCCGGGGTGTTGTAGAACAGATCCTGCACCCGGATGGTAGTGCCCACGCCGCGTGCACCGGGCTCCAGCGGATAATCCTCGCCGCCCTCGATGCGGTAGACGGAGGCGCACTCGTCGTTCTCAGTTCGGGTCAGCACTTCTACCCGCGCCACGCTGGCAATGGAAGCCAGCGCTTCCCCACGGAAGCCCAGGGTGTGGATATGGTTCAGATCATCCTCCGTCCGGATCTTACTGGTGGCGTGGCGGATGAATGCCGTGGGGATATACTCTGCTTCAATGCCCGAACCGTTGTCGCTGATCTCGATCAGCTTCACGCCGCCTGATTCAATGGTCACGGTGATCTGGCTTGCCCCGGCATCAATGGCGTTTTCCAGCAGCTCCTTCACCACGGAAGCAGGCCGCTCCACCACCTCACCGGCTGCAATGAGCTCTGCCGTGTGCTTGTCCAGAACATGGATGACTGCCATATTCGTTCCCTCCCCTGTTTTTTAGGATTTTTCAGGAAATCAGCCGTTCAGGCTGCCCTTCAAGGTCTTTTTCAGCTCGTACAGGAAATTCAGCGCTTCAATGGGGGTCAGCGTTTCCACATCCAGCGCATCCAGTTTTTCCAGCACCTCGCTGGGCACTGCGGGAGAGTTATACTCCTGCAGCGCGTCAAAGTCCATCTGCTCCACCTTGTTCTTGGGGGCAGTGGCTTCCAGTGCGCGCAGCACCTCGTGGGCGCGGCGGGTCACGGTGCCGGGCAGACCGGCCAGCTTAGCCACCTCGATGCCATAGCTGTCATCGGCAGGGCCGCGGACGATGCGGCGCAGGAAGGTGATGTCCTCACCCCGCTTTTTCACCGCAATGTTGTAATTTTTCACGCCGCTGATGGTGCCCTCAAGGTCCGTCAGCTCGTGGTAATGGGTGGCAAAGAGGGTTTTGCAGCCCAGTCCCTTGGCAGGGTCGCTGATGTGCTCCACCACGCGCGGGCAATGCTCATACCGTCAAAGGTGGACGTGCCGCGCCCGATCTCATCCAGCACCACCAGACTGCGGGAGGTAGCGTTCTTCAGGATCTCTGCCACCTCGGTCATCTCCACCATAAAGGTGGACTGACCTGCCGAAAGGTCATCCGATGCGCCGATGCGGGTAAAGATGGCATCCACTACACCCACATGGCACTCTTTGGCCGGAACAAAGGAACCGATCTGCGCCATCAGGGCAATCAGCGCATTCTGACGCATATAGGTCGATTTACCCGCCATGTTAGGGCCGGTGATGATGAGGCAGCGATCTTCGCCGCAGTTCAGGGTGGTATCGTTGGGTACGAACAGACTGCCCTTGAGCATCTGCTCCACCACAGGGTGGCGGCCCTCCACGATGGTCAGTTGGTCGCTCTCATCCACAGTGGGGCGGCAGTAGTTGTTTTCTGCTGCCACCTGAGCCAGAGCGGCCAGCACGTCCAGCTCTGCCACGGCGTTGGCCGTACGCTGGATGCGGTCGAGCTGGGCACCAATGCTTTCCAGCAGCTCATTGAACAGCCGGTGTTCCAGAGCGATCAGCCGCTCGTGGGCACCCAGGATCTTATTTTCCAGCTCCTTGAGCTCTTGGGTGATGTAGCGTTCGCCGGTGGTCAGGGTCTGCTTGCGGATGTAGCTCTCCGGCACCTGTGCCTTATAAGAGTTGCTGACCTCGATGAAATAGCCAAACACATGGTTATAGCCGATCTTCAGCTTGGGGATGCCGGTCTCCTGCCGCAGACGGGTCTCGAGCTGAGCCAGCACGCCCTTGGTGTTATCGCGGATGGAACGTAGCTCGTCCACCTCGGGGTGATACCCCTTGGCAATGACACCGCCATCCTTCAGGGTGGAAGGTGCGTCAGGATCCACAGCGGCATAGATCTTGTCCTTGATATCGCTCAGCGGGTCGATCCTGGAGACGATTTCGCTGAGTTCGGCGCAGCCGCAGCTTTCGGCCTGCTGGCGCAGGCTGGGCAGGCGCTCACAGGTCTGCGCCATGGCATAGATTTCTTTGGGCGTGGCTGAACCGTAGACCGTGCGGGTCATCATACGCTCCAAATCGGCGATGTAATGCAGTTCTTCGATCAGATCGCCGCGCTGTACGGTCTGGTTGACCAGACTTTCCACAGCATCCAGACGGTGGTTGATGGCATCGCTGGAAAGCAGCGGCTGCTCGATCCAGGTGCGGAGCAGCCGCTTGCCCATGGCAGTGCTGGTCTTGTCCAGCACCCAGAGCAGGGTCCCCCGCTTCTCGCGGCCCCGCAGGGTCTCGGTGAGTTCAAGGTTGGCCCGCGTCACCGGCGAAAGCTGCATATACTGGGCTTCATTGTAGCTGATGACGGTCTTCAGGCGCTCCACACCTTTGATCTGGGTGGTGTGCAGGTATTCCAGAAGTGCGGCCATGGCAAACCGCACCAGACCTTTTTTGTCGATAGAGGTGGTCTCATCCCAATTGCGGCCAAACTGATTTTCCAACGAGATGGCCACAAGGCCCGGGGCGTAGCGCTCCTCTTCCACCAGCTCCACAGAGCAGGTCATGTTCTTTTTGATATAGCCGGTCAGCTCACGGCAGTCCAGCATTCCGGGGTTCATCAGCACCTCGCTGGGATGGTAGCGGCAGAGCTCTGCGATCACGGCAGGCACGATCTTCTCCCGTTTCAGCTCGGTGATGTGGGCCGTGCCGGTGGAAACATCGGCGAAACAGATGCCCGCCGCGTTCCCTTTCAGAAAAATGCTTGCAATGTAGTTGTTTTTGTCATCCTGCAGCATGCTGCTCTCGATGACAGTGCCCGGCGTGACCACCCGGATGATATCGCGCTTGACCAGTCCCTTTGCCTTGGACGGGTCCTCCATCTGCTCACAGATCGCCACCTTGTATCCCTTGGCGATCAGGCGGGCCACATAGCCCTCGTAGCTGTGGAAGGGCACGCCGCACATGGGGGCACGCTCTTCCATGCCGCACTGCTTGCCCGTCAGGGTCAGGTCCAGCTCCCGGGAGGCGGTCAGCGCATCGTCAAAGAACATCTCGTAAAAGTCGCCGATGCGGTAAAACAGGATCTCGTCCTTATACTGCTTCTTGATGTCCATATACTGCTGCATCATGGGCGACAGTTCTGCCATAATCGTTCACCTTTCCTGCGGGCTATGCCGCTTTGCTTCTTTCCGTCGGTTTGCAGTAAGTAACTGCGAATGGAAGGAAAACGCGGCCTGCGATTTGCAGCCGCGTTCTCATTTTACCTGTTAGTGGCAGCCTCCGCAGGTGGAGCAGCTGCCGGTGCAGGATTCGCTGGGTTCCTGCACGGTCATGGGGTCGCCGCCGTTCATTGCGGTGTTGATGATGGCATCAATGTAGTTGACCAGGTTCTCGCAGTCGCGCTTTGCCTCGTTGTAAGCAGTCATACCCTCGTCAGCCATGATCTTGCCGTACAGGTCGTTGACCTTGGTGTTCAGCTCGGCGATGCGCTCATCACTGCGCTCGCTCTTGCCGATCTCATTGTTCAGATCCATGCGGGCCAGATTGAACTCCCCGATGAGATTCTGCAGCTCCTCATCCTTATCGTTTGCCTTGCGGGCCTGATCCAGAGCCAGGTAACGGGGGTCAGTCTGCAGTGCCATGGCGGCGCGCTTGAACAGATCGATGCAATCCATAATCAAAAATCTCCTTTGATGTGTTTGTTTTTATAGTTATATTATCATTGGGGCCGGTGTGCCCCGGGATCACGTTTCCAGTTCGCCCAGCAGGACGGTGGCGCGGGCACCGGTCAGGTGCACTTGTGCGTAGCTGCCATCAGGCGGGGTCTGCGGCAAACTCCACGGTCAGGTTGTTGTCCAACCGGCCGGAGAGGGTTCCGTCGCTGCGGCCATAGCCTTCCACCAGCACCCGGACAGTCTGGCCCACCTGCTGCCGGACCAGATCCATTGCAATCTCGTCCTGCACCTTGAGCAAACGGGTCATCCGGTCGGTTTTCTCCGCGCGGGGGGTGGGGTCGGGCATTTCAGCAGCCTTGGTACCGGTGCGCTTGGAGTAGATGAAGGTGAACAGCTGCATGTAGCCGACCTTCTTCACCAGTTCCAGCGTGTCCTGGAAATCCTCCTCCGTTTCCCCGGGGAAGCCCACGATGATATCGCTGGAGAAGGTGATACCGGGCACCTTTTTGCGGGCGTACTCGATCAGTTCCATGTACTGCCCGATGGTGTAATGGCGGTTCATCTTTTTCAGCAATTCATCCGAGCCGCACTGCACCGGCAGGTGCAGGTGTTTGCACAGGTGGGGCTGGGCCGCAATGGTGTCGATCAGCTTGTGGCTGGCATCCTTCGGGTGGCTGGTCATAAAGCGGATCTGGTAATCGCCGGGCACAGCACAGAGCAGATTGAGCAGATCAGCAAAGTCCACCTGTTCTTCCAGGCCCTTGCCGTAGCTGTTCACGTTCTGGCCCAGCAGAGTGATCTCCTTGTATCCGGCTTCCACCAGCCCCCGGAACTCCGCCAGGATATCGCCGGGCTTGCGGCTCTTCTCACGGCCCCGCACATAAGGTACGATGCAGTAGGTGCAGAAGTTGTCGCAGCCGTACATAATAGGCAGCCAGGCACGGAACTCACTCTCGCGCCGGATGGGGATGTTCTCCACGATGACCGGGCGCTGGGCAGGCTCCATCAGCACGCGCTTATGCTTCTGCAGCTTCTGGGCAATGAGCTGGGGCAGCGTATCGATGCCATCCACACCAAAGACCAGATCGACATAGGGATAGCTCTTGCGCAGCTTTCCACCACATGCTTCTGGTTGGCCATGCAGCCGCACAGGCCGATCATCAGGCCGCGCTTTTTCTCCTTCAGGCCCTTCAGTGCACCCACATTGCCGAACACGCGCTGCTCGGCGTGCTCCCGCACGGCGCAGGTGTTGAAGAGGATGAGGTCTGCATCCTCAGGCTTATCGCACAGGCCGTAGCCGATATCCACCAGCACGCCCTTGATGCGCTCGCCATCGTTGACGTTCTGCTGACAGCCATAGCTGTGTACAAAGGCCAGCGGCGGGGTGTCGTAAGCCGCACGCACCAACTCCGCAGCCGTTTCGTTGTGTTCAAAGTTAATGTATTCCAATAAAAACCATCCTTATTTTTCAAAAGCTCTTTTTAGTATACCCTCTTTCTGCCATAAGGGCAAGTGGGAAACCGCAAATTTCAGAATCCTTCGGGGCAATTCAGCCTCTGCCTGCTTTTTGGCGCATGCTTCACACAGGCCGAACAGCACCACAGCGCAGTCCTGCACCACAACATCCTTCTGGCGGCGCACCAGCTCATCACCTGTTTCTCGTCCACATCGGCATCCACCACGCCGCCGCAGGCCGTGCAGTAGAGGTGGCTATGCCAGCACAGGGTGTGATCAAAACGATCCGCCTGCCCGGAATGGACACCCGGCGCACCATGCCTGCCTCCACCAGACTGTTCAGGTTGCGGTAGACAGTGCCCAGGCTCAGGCCCGGGCACTCCGGGGCCGCCTTATCAAAGATCTCTTCGGCGGTGGGGTGGTCGCAAAGCTGCTCCACGGTGTGCAGCACCAGCTCCCGCTGTTTGGAATAACGCATCTTCCTCTCTCCTTCTCTTCCCTTTATACGTTCTCTTCGCCCTTGATCCGCGCCCAATATGCGCGGGAGGCCTGCTCGTTCTTGTTTTCCCCAAAGGTGTAGTATTTTGTATTCTTGAGCACATCCGGCAGATACTGCTGCTCGACCCAGTGGTTGGGGTAATCGTGGGCATACTTGTAATTCTGGCCCTTTACCAGCGCATCCTCCCCGTCATAGTGCTTGTTCTGCAGCTGGCGTGGAATGGGCCCGGTACGCCCGGCCTGCACATCCGCAATGGCGGCATTGATGGCATCATGGGCGCTGTTGGATTTGGGGCTGGTCGCCACCAGCACAACTGCATCCGCCAGGGCCAGCCGCGCTTCGGGCAGGCCCACCGCGTTGGCGATATCCACCGCCGCCTTGACGATGGGGATGATCTGCGGGTAGCAAGGCCCACATCCTCGCAGGCGCACACCATGAGCCGACGGCAGGCCGAGGGCAGATCCCCGGCTTCCAGCAGCCGGGCCAGATAGTGGAGCGCTGCATCCGGGTCGGAGCCGCGCATGGATTTCTGGTAAGCCGATACGATATCATAATGGTCATCGCCGTCCCGGTCGTACCGCATGGCAGTGCGGCGGGTGACCTGCTGGATCATATCCAGCGTGATGTGCTTCCCCTCCGGTTCAGGAGCCGCCGCCGTCACAGCAAAATCAAGGCAGCCCAGTGCCTTGCGCAGATCGCCGCCCGCGCTCTCGGCAAGATAGGCACAGGCATCGTCCTCCATCCGGATGGGCGTACACTCGCTCTCTGAAAGCTTTTTCAGGGCGTTCCGCAGCCCCTGCTCCACATCTGCAGCCGTCAGCGATTTGAACTCAAACACGGTGCAGCGGGAAAGCAGTGCATTATAGATGTAAAAATAAGGGTTCTCAGTGGTGGAGGCGATCAGGGTCACAGTTCCGTCCTCAATGCACTCCAGCAAGCTTTGCTGCTGCTTCTTGTTCAGATACTGGATCTCATCGAGGTACAGCAGGATGCCCCCCGCCCCGGCCAGTGTGCCGATATCCTTGAGCACCGCCTTGATGTCTCCCGTGCCGCAGGAGGTGCCGTTGAGCTTGTGCAGCGTCATGCCGCTGTTCTCGGCAATGATGCGGGCCACGGTGGTCTTGCCCGTGCCGGACGGGCCGTAAAAGATCATGTTGGGAATGCGGCCGCTCTCGATGGTGCAGCGGAACACCCGCCCCGGGGCCAGCAGATGCTGCTGGCCGCAGACTTCGGCCAGCGTTTTGGGGCGCATACGCTGCGCCAGCGGTTCATTCATCGGGCGTTCCCTCCTGTACTGCCCTGCTGTTCTGCATGGGCCTTATATAGAATATAGTATACCTCATTTTTACACGAACAGCAAGAGCAATAATGAAAATCATTCTCAGATGGATGCTGCAAATCCCATTTACAAAAAGGTCGAAACATGCTATTATCATAGTACATTTACGAGAAACGAGGGGTACAGATGAAGAAAGTCGCTGCGGCAGAAGATCTCTCTGCCAAAAAGAAGCTGGCGCTCCAGGTCATCGACCGGCTGAAAACAGAATATCCGGATGCAGCCTGCACGCTGGATTACGACCACGCTTGGCAGCTGCTGGTCAGCGTCCGGCTGGCGGCCCAGTGCACCGATGCCCGGGTGAACATTGTGGTACAGGACTTGTTTGCAAAATACCCCAGTGTAGCAGCGTTGGCTGCGGCAGAGCCCGAGGAAATTGAAGCCATCGTCAAGCCCTGTGGGCTGGGCCGCAGCAAGGCTCGGGATATCTCGGCCTGTATGCGAGTGCTGCGGGATAAATACAACTGCAAAGTGCCCACCACCTTTGAAGAGCTGCTGGCACTGCCCGGCGTGGGCCGCAAGAGCGCCAACCTGATCATGGGTGATGTGTTCTGCAAACCCGCCATCGTCACAGACACCCACTGCATCCGGCTGTGCAATAAAATCGGGCTGGTGGATGGCATCAAGGAGCCGCAGAAGGTGGAGATGGCCCTGTGGAAGATCATCCGCCGGAGGAAGGCAGCGACCTGTGCCACCGCTTTGTGATGCATGGCCGGGCTGTCTGCAACGCCCGCAAACCCGAATGTGAAAAGTGCTGTCTGAACGATATCTGCCGGTACGCGGCAGAAAACGCCGTTCTTACAAAAGAAACCAAGGAGGCTTCTGTATGATTACATTGTCTATCCTGATCGTCCTTGCCCTGATCTGCGCTCTGGTGGGCGTGCTGATGGGCCTGTTCTCTCTGATCGGCCTGCTGGCTTCCCTGCTCGTGGGCGTGCTAGTAGGCGCTCTGGCCGGTCACATCGCCAACCGTTTCATGGGCACCCAGACCTCCACCGGCCGCAACATTGTGCTGGGTATTCTGGGCAGCTTTGTGGGCGAGTTCCTGTTCGGCCTCATCGGCATCCATGCCACTGGCAGCATCAGCTCCTTTGTTATCTCGGTGCTGGGTGCCTGCGTCTGCATCTGGGTGGATAACCGACTGTTCCACGATCGTTGACCGGTTTTCTCTGGTTGTTTGTCTTTGCTCTCCCCTCCGGGAGAGCTTTTTTATTTTCAGCCCCTTGACAGTTATATCGAGAAACGATATAATGCATCCATGATATATCGCATAGCGATACAAAGCGAGGTGATATAATGGAAAATCCGGCACTGACGGAAACCACCTACTACATCCTGCTTTCCCTCTATCATCCGCGGCATGGCTACGGCATCATGCAGGAGACCCAGCAGCTCTCCGGCGGAAGGGTACGGCTGGCCGCCGGGACCTTGTACGGTGCTTTGAACGCACTGTGCGAAAAAGGTTGGATTGCTCCCCTGCCCATGGAAAGCGGGAGCCGCAAAAAAGAATACCAATTGACCTCCGCCGGGCTGAAGGTGCTCAAACAGGAGCTGGTCCGGCTGGAGGAGCTTGCTGCCAATGGCCGCGCCATTTTACAGGAGGAACAGGTATGAGTGAAACAAAAACGCTGCATCGGAATTTCTGGGTCTGGGAATTTGAAAAAGAAGAACATTGGCTCAACGAAATGGCGCAGGAGGCTGGGCCCTGCAGAATGCCGGGTTCTGCACCTACACCTTTGAAAAGACGGAACCCGGCCAGTACATCATCCGGCTTGCCATGCTGGACAGTTCCCCGGATTTTGAAGTTTCATGGAAGAGTTGGAAGCACAGAGCGTTGGGCATTGCTTCAGTTGGGGATATTTCCGCCGCAGCGCCCAGCTAGTCCCTTTGATATGTTTTCGGATGTGGATTCCCGTATCTCCCACCTGAACAAAATTGGACAGATGGTGAGGCTGCTCTGTCTGGCAAACCTTCTCATAGGCGTTACCAACACCTTCAGCGGTGCATCGCTGGCATGGCTGAACCTGCTTTGCGCCACGTTTTTGGCCTACGGGCTGGGACGTATCAGCAGCAAACGAGAGAGTCTGGTGGAAGAACGTCAGCTCCACGAGTGATTTTTCTCCTTGATGCGCAGGATCTTCAGAGTTTTCAAAAAGTTCATGTTTACCCGCTTGCATTCCGATGCAGGCGGGTATATTATTGTCATCAGCAAATAGTTATCATGTGTTAAGTATTTGCATCTGTCAAGTGATAAGGAGGATTCGTATGCCGCAGAAGAGCGCACCGGAACTGTTCGCTGTGGTCCATTATCTGCATCGGCTGAGCACGGAAGGCAAACGCGGTGCCAAAATGGCACTGGAAAGCTGCCCCAAGTGTCATTTCATCATGCTGGAAGGCGTGCTGATGACCATTGAAGAGCATGGCCAAAATGGTACCATCTATGTTTCCGATCTGGCCGCCGCTGTCAAACAGCCCCTGCCCGCTGTTTCCCGCGCGCTGCGCCAGCTGGAGCAGGATGGACTCATTGAGCGGATCACAGACCCCAACGACCGCCGCAAAACGCTGGTGCGCCCCACGGAAAAGGGGCTGGATGCCAGCCGCCAGGTCGAAACTGCCATCAGCCGTTACTTTGAGCGGGTCATCTGCCGCATCCCGGAAGAGCAGCGGGAGCAGCTGTTTTCCCTGACCGGTGTGCTGCTGGAGGCTGTGGAAGCGGAAAATGCGGAGCAACAAGCAAAATTGAAGGGAGAAAACGAAAATGGGTAAAATTTTCAAGCAGCTGGCCCGCCACTGGGCCGCCTGCCTTGCCGTGGTGGCTCTGCTGTTCGTGCAAGCCTACTGCGACCTTTCCCTGCCGGATTACACGAGCAAGATCGTGGACACCGGCATCCAGCAGGGCGGCATTGAAAGCCCCCTGCCGGAGACTGTGCGCCAAAGCACACTGGATGCCCTCTCGCTTTTGATGAGCGAAGAGGATGCGGATGCACTGCAGAATGCCTACGGATATTATCTTCAGGACAACGGTGTTCTGAAACTCCGCAGTGACCTGACCGATGCCGAGCGCACCGCTCTGGAGGAGGCCGTTACCACACCGGATATCGTGCTGTATATGGCGGCGGCACAGAACGCCAACGCCACTGCCGAGGATGAAGCAGAAGCCATGACCGCTGCTCCTACGGCAGAAGATCTGGATGCCGTTTGTGCCCAGTTCGCAGCCATGGCCCAGATGCCCGGCTTTCCCGGGAAATGATCCAGCAGCAGCTGGCCAGCGCCATGGAACAGGTGGACGAGACGACCCTTTCCAGCATGGCAAGTCAGGCTACCCTGCTGGTCAGCCTGGAATATGAGGCACAGGCGTTTCCCATGACGTACAGATGGTCTACCTCTTCCGTGTGGGCGGCAGATGCTGGCCCTGACTCTGCTGATGGTGGTCGTTGCCATTCTGGTGGGCCTGATTGCCTCCCGCGTTTCGGCTTCCATCGGCCGGGAACTGCGCAGAGAGACCTTCTCCTCGGTCATCCATTTTTCCAACGCAGAGATCGAGAACTTCTCCACCGCTTCCCTGATCACCCGCACCACCAACGATATCCAGCAGGTGCAGTTCACCTGTGTCATCCTGCTGCGCATGGTGGCCTACGCTCCCATTCTGGCATCGGCGGCGTGATGCACGTCACCCAGGGCAACACCGGCCTTGCCTGGATCATCGTGCTGGACGTAGCCGCTCTGCTTCTGCTCATCACGGTTCTGATGAGCGTCGCCATGCCCAAGTTCAAGATCATGCAGACGCTGGTGGACAAGCTGAACCTCGTCAGCCGCGAGATCCTGACCGGCGTGATGCCGGTGCGTGCATTCAGCCGCGAATCCTTGAGGAAAAGCGTTTTGATGCTGCCAGCCGGGAGCTGATGGGCACCAGCTGTTCACCAACCGCGCCATGGTGGCATGATGCCCTTTATGACCTGATCATGAACGGCACCAGCT